>QWBY01002253.1_pt1 | contig 11219 bp, 11 predicted proteins | sample 1972471 | NCBI WGS metagenome assembly QWBY01 (sample SAMN09866722, study PRJNA288562) | Human gut metagenome isolate term6_stool, whole genome shotgun sequencing...
GCTCTCTCAGAGAGCCTAGCCTCTCATAGCGACATAGACAAGATCTATATGAAAAAAGGAGCCGCTACGGGCGAACTCCCACATCACGCGGTCGAACTTATCCATATCGGGCTCACGTCCGGCCTTCACATCATCGTAGATAAGCGACATCACATCGTTCTGACGTTTCTCGCTGGGATAGACGACCTCAACACCCGCAGCCTTACATTCGCGGCCGTAGACACCCGCGCCCACGGTTCCGTCGGTGCCCATGATGCCGATCTTGTGCACCGACTCGGACGGCATGCTCAGGTTGGGATCGAACTCGCACTCCCCCATCACCGCACCGGCCAGAGCATAGCGCACCGACTCACGCGGCATGTTGATAATCGGCACCTTCGTAAACGACTGGATCTGGTCGTAGAAGTAGTGCGACGTGTTGCAGGGAATGGCAATGTGCGCACAGCCCAGCGACTCGAGTGCCTGGGCACACTCTTTCATGGTCGCCAGCAGCTTGGCATGCTCGCCGGTCTTAATGGCCAACGTGCGGTCGGGCATGGTCGACTTGGAGAGCACCACCATGTCGATATGTTCCTGATCGCAGGCAGCAGCCGTATGACGCACCACCTGGTCGTAGTAATACGACGTGGCCTCGGCGCCCATGCCGCCGATAACTCCCAGCTTTTCCATCGCCGCCTCCTTGATGACGCTTGCGCAATTGCGCGTATCATACCCGCGCCCGCCCGATGCAAACCGGACGGGCGCCGCGCTCATCTACTTGTAATACGTCTTGAACAGCTTAAAGTGGCGCAGCTTGGTGTGCCACATGCGCAGCCAGCGGTTAAAGACAAAGTCGCCCTTCATAAACGAAGGGTCGGCGCCCTTGCCTTCCTTGTCCAGGCGATGCACCTTAGCGCGCAGCTCGGGATCCTTGACGTACTTGTCGACGACGCCCATGGGGACGACCATCCACAGGGCCTCGTCCTGAGCCGTCACAAACTCCGGCTCAAACGGACGGTTGAACACATACTCGTCCACCACATACTTGGCAACGTTAAAGCCGCTGTTGGTAACGTAGTAGTTGCTGCGGCCCTGGCGCGTGTTGAAATCGAAGAACTTAAACGAGCCGTCGCGCTCGTCGTACTTAACGTCAAAGTTGGAATAGCCCACAAAGTGAAGGTCCTCGAGCAACTTGCGCACGCCGCCCATGAGCTCGTCGTTGGGCTCGGTAATGATACAGGCATGGTTGCCGACACCGTGGGGCTGATGCTCCTCGAGCAGCACATGGCCCAGGCACATCATGCGCACCTTGCCGTTGCGGTCGGAATAGCTGGTGAGCACGCGCATGTACTCGTCGTTGCCGGGCACGCGATCCTGCAAGATCAGGTCGTCGGTGTAGCCGCTGGCATACGAATCGCGAATGACCTGTTCCAGCTCGGCGCGGTCGGCAATCTCATAGGCCTTCTTCTGGCCCTCGAACTCATGCTGCCACCACATGATGCCGTCAGAAGGCTTCAGAATCATCGGGTAAGGAAAATCGATCTGGTCGAGCACTTCGGCAGGCGCCTCACCCTGGGCATTAAGCATCGCCTTGGTAAAGGTAAACGTGTGCGGATAGGGCACGCCATGCTTCTCGCACAGCTCGTAGAAGATCTCCTTCTTCTGGCACTGCTCGAGCATGCTGTAGGGCGCGTAGGGAGCGACGATGTTATCCGCCAGCTCATGAGCATCTTTGGCTTGAGCCACGAGAGCGACATAGTTGTCGCCACAACCCACAAGGACAATCGTCTTGTCGGCATGCGCTTGGGCAATGCCGTTGACGGTTTTGAGCATCACGGGCATGGTGTCGATATCCACGTTGGGCGTGTAGTCGATAATCTGGCTGCGGTACGCGGGACCCGTCTGATACTTGCCAAAGACCAGACTCTTGACCTGGTACTCCTCGTAGAAGGCGCGCGCCACCGAATAGGCGTTGATGTCGCCACCAAGCAGCACGGGAATGAACTCGCGCTCTGTAAATTGCAATGCCATGGAAACTTCCTATCATGAACTGCCCACACAACGGGCGGTCTTTGCGCAACTGATTTATTCTAGCGTGCCAAGCCGCCGGCGCCCAAAGCTCCACCGTATCTATGGCAATCGACGTAATCGTCCAGCACGAAGGCCAGCACGAAGACGGCGCTCACCGTTGTATGACAATGGGCAATGAACCTACCATTGTTGTAGGATTCAGCGTATTGACATCCTCAAACGAAAGGCGCACACGTGCCCCAAGACCATCCGACCGATAATCCCATCCTCAATGCCGCGAAGCGCGAGCTGGCGGAACGTGCGAAAGCGACCGCTCCCCTGTGCATGGCAAACGACGCCTACAACGGACCCGCCCGCATCGTCTCGATCAACACGTCGGCGCACAAGGGCACGCGCAAGTCGCCCGTCGCCGATGGACACGACACCGTTATAGAGCAATTTGGCCTCGCCACCGATGCGCACGCCGGGCATTGGCACCGCCAGGTCTCTTTTTTAGCCGCGGAGTCCATCCAGACGGCGCAGGCACGCGGGCTCGACGTACACGAGGGTGACTTTGGGGAGAACTTCACAACCCGGGGCATCAACCTGCTCTCGCTCCCCTTGGGCACGCAGCTCAAGCTTGGCAGCGAGGTGCTTGTCGAAATCAGCCAAATCGGCAAGGCCTGCCACACACGCTGCGCCATCTACTATCTCGCCGGCGACTGCATCTTTCCCCACGAGGGCGTTTTCGGCGTGGTACTAAAGGGCGGAGAGGTCTACGCCGGCGACGATATCCAGGTAATCAAACTCGGCGACGGCACCTGTTCGTTCACCCCCGCCGAGGCCCTCGAAGAGATTGAGCGGGCTCGCCAGAAGGGCACGCTGTAGTTATAAAACCCCACGTTGAGATGGCTTTTACAGCCCAAAACTCCTCTCAAACAGGGCTCTGTAACGTTAAAGTTGAACTCTATGGTTTCTCAACAATTCATCATAACTGCAGGTCAAAGCCAAAGCCTCAAGTTCAACTTGACCCTTTGGGACCTTTAAGGTTCAAGTTGAGGTCGAAAGCAGTAGTAGAATACCGTTCGAACCATAACCTACGATTGATTGCAGAGGGACTGGATGCAGCATTCGAATCATCGCACCGCAGCGCTCATTGCGTCGAAGCCGGCTCGTATCATCACGAGCGCCGCGCTCGCCGTTGCGCTGACGGCCACGCCGATGCTCTCCCCCGTTGCGGCGTATGCCGCCTCGCAGGCAACGCAGGACCAGCTTTCCGCAGCCCAGCAGAAGATCGAAGCCGCTACGAGCGCCTACAACGACGCCCGCACCAAGCTCGATGACCTGCAAAAGCAGATTGACTCCAATGAGGCAAGCATCGAGGAAATCGAGGCTAAGCTTCCCGAGCAGCAGGCCAAGGCAAGCTCCGCCATGCGCGATCTGTACAAGTACCAGAAGGGCACTAACCCCATCGTGAGCTTCCTGGTCAACGCGCAGAGCCTGGGTGAGTTCATCACGACCTGCAAATACACCAACCAGATCACGAGCTCGAGCGTCGACGAGATCGAAGAGCTCAATAATATGCAAACCGAACTCGAGCAGAACAAGGCCGAGCTCCAGCAGGCCAAGTCTCAGCTTGAGGCGGAGCAGAAAAACGCCGAGGATGCGCTGGCGCAGGCCCAGCAGCTCCGCAGCGAGGCACAGGCAAAAGCCGAGCAGGAAAATGCCGCCGAGCTTGCCAAGCTTGAGGCCGATAAGGCCGCTGCCGCCGAAAAGCTCTCGGGCGAGGGCGTAAGCGGCAGCAATTCCAGCAGCCAGGCCACCAACACCAACACCACCATCGACACCACGGTGAACAACGCCAATACCGGTAGCTCCGATTACGATTCGTTCATTAATGAGTGGACGAGCCGCACCGACAATTATCTCGCCGGCTCCCCCATGGCAGGCCAGGGCTATAACTTTGCCGTCGCCGCTTGGAATACCGGTGTCGACCCCCGTTGGTCCCCCGCCATCGCCTGCATCGAGAGCACCAAGGGTGCTTATTGCGCCAATTCTTACAACGCCTGGGGCTGGAGTGCACGTGGCGGCGGTTGGCGCAGCTTTGGCAGCTGGAGCGAGGGCATCTCCGCTCACGTTGCCTATCTGGGCGCCAACTACGGCTCCACCCTTACCCCGGCAGCGGCCAAAAAGTACTGCCCGCCCACGTGGCAGGACTGGTACAACAAAGTCGCCGCTCAGATGAACCGCATCTAAGTGCAACTGCAAAGGGCCCCAATGGGGCCCTTTTCTTTTAGGTAGCGGAGGTATCGACGACGCCGGTCGCATTGGCAACCGCGACTATGACGATCATGCATAGGAGCAGCACACCCAATGCCTTGAGCAAGAGCTTCGCGAGCTTCTTGCCGCGATAGCTGTCGAGCAATGCGAATCGCCGACGAAGACGGCGCTTATCGAGCAGCGCAAAATGCATAAGCACCATAAGGCCATCGACAAAGAAAAAATACTCGATTATGAGAAGCCACGTCGGGTAGCTTTGGTTTGCTCCCGTGGGGTGAAAGACGGCAAAGTGGCTACCGGCAAAGAACACAAGCAGCGAGAAGCAGACGAGCGTATTCCAAATGCGCCCCAGAGACTCCGGAACGCGAGAGAGCAGACCGCATGCAGCGGAGGCGGCAGGGCCAGGAAGCCCTGCGGGTTTCTGGAGCCCTTGGGACGCCAACACTGTCTCCGAGTCTGGAGTACGGACAGGCGCAGGCGCAGGAGGCCGCACGGGGCGACTCAGATCGTATGCCGCGCGCGTCGCCCGTCCCAATGCTTCCGCACTCGCAAAACGCTTGGCCGGATCGAGCGCCATCGACATGCAGACGGCATCGGAAAGTGGAGTGGGAATACCGCGCGCCTCGCATTGCTCGCGCATGTCGAGCCCTGGTTTAGGGTCGACTCCCGTCAAGCAGAAGAACAACAGGGCGCCCAGCGCGTACACGTCGCTGCGCACACTCGTCTGCCCAAACCCATACTGCTCGGGCGGCGCATAGGGTCGCGTGCCAAACTTGACGGTGTCGGCATCGGCGCCATCGCGCCATACGCGCGCGATTCCCAGGTCAATAATCACCAACGACGAGAAGGTCATGCCAGCATCGGCCGCATACCTCACGCCCGATACGATGATGTTCGAGGGTTTAAGGTCGCGATGGATTACCGGTACCCCTGGCTCCCCCGCAGCTGCAAAACCAGCATGCAGCTCGCCCACCGCTTCACACAGAACGGGATACAGCTCGCGGGCATAATCGGGCGTCGCGCCCAGGCGCCCCACGAGCGCCTCGAGCGTCTCGCCTTCGACATATTCCATCACCACATCGAGCTCCTCGCCCGCGCGGCGGCAATCGACAATCCGGGGTAAGTGTTCAAAACGGCGTCCGGCCCGCTGAGCCGCAAACAGGCACTCGTAGGCCCCGCCAATCTGCGCCGAAGCATCGATGCGCTTGCGGACAAAGGGACCGAGAGACCCGCCGCCAGAGCCCTCAAAATAGACGAGTTCGGTCGTCTCGACATCCGAGCACTTGAGCACGCGCTCCACACGATAGCTGTCATCGCGGTCGAGCGACGCCAAATGCTCGGCAAGTGAAGCAGTCAGCTCGTCATCGGAATATGTTGGGCTCTGAGTATCCATGGCGTCCATCATAACGCAGGGTGCGGACACCCCATGGTGTCCGCACCCTGTTCGTTCGCATAGTTGTTTCGGCAACAGCCAGCTCAGCCATTGGCCACTAACTCACCGTTTCCTCGCCAAAGCGATACAGCTCTTCATTGACCTTTTGGAGGCTACAGCCACGGTCGATGCAAAAGATAATGATTGCATCGCGACGGTCCTTGCAGTTTAGGACGCTCACTCCGGCAGCCGTCAGGGCGCGGTTAGTCTCCTTCATCGACAGCGCCATTGCAAAGGCAATCTGCAGCACCTTATTGCGGCTCGGATTGCGCGAACCGGTAAAGATCTGATAGCCAAAGGTCTCGTTGAGGTCGGCCATACGCACCACGCGCGAACGCTCGAGCCCCTTCTCTTGCAGCAACTGCTTTAAGTAATCCGAAAGCGACGGGGCGGCAAAGTCGTGTTCCTTGATATAGCCATCGATGTTTGGCGCGTCGAGAAGCTCATTGAGCAACTCGTCAGTCAGCTTTTTATCGGACATACGACTTCACCTCCCCCAGTGCATGCAACATGCTAGAAACCGCTTACGTCCGAACGCTCCCAGCTAGCAACCTGGTCGGGAGACACCGTACCCAGCGCCTCGAACTTCCAGGAGCCGCCCGCCTTCAGATGATTGGTGTTTGCAAGAGCCGTTCCAACCTGGTTGCCATCGGCATCATACAGAACATATTCAATCTGAATGTAGCTCTTTTCCTTGTCCGTGTTATTGGTCAGGGTGCCCGTGATCTTATAGGTAAACTGATTGGAAGTGTCTTCAGCCTCGTCAGCAATGGTATACGGTTCTTGCGGTTCTTTTTGCTCCTCAGCCTGCCGTGTCGTCTCGGCAGGTTTTGCCGAATCGCTCGCAGACGAATCGGTTGAGTTGCCGCCCATAGAGCCCACGGCACCGACAATAACCAGCACCACGATGATGCCTAGGACAATCTTGCCGATTGGCTTCTTTCCCTCTTTTGCCATTATTCATCCTTCCTACGATCCGGCTACCGTGCCGGTACACAGCACATCGTAGGAAGGATTGAACTTGAATTCATTAGCTGAGAGCTAAGGCTGCGGTAAACGACCAATGCAGTTATCCAAACGCCGAGCAAACGCACTGCGCGCGACCGTCTGCTGGCAGTGCATCAACCCACCGTGACGGATTCCCCGGTAAAGGCACTGATCATCAACAGGACAAAGAAAACAAGGTAGCTGGCACTCAGCAGGTACGCAATGATCAGAAAGACGACCCAGCCGACATTGGTTTTACCGTCGGCACGGCGTTGCTCGCGATTGCGGCAGAGCCAAATCGTCACGCCGATGGCAGTGATAAACAGCACGAGCGCCGCCGCGGCAAGCCCGGCAAGCGCAAACATCACGCCAATGCTCACAGCAATAACCGGAAGCAGCAGCAAACCGCACCCGCATCCACCCGGACTATATACGGCAGACTGTCGGCGTCGCCTCATCGCCGCGCCACCCCCATCATCTTTGAGCACTACAGTGCGATAGCCTGCTGAACAGGAACGATCTTGTCGAGTTCCGGTTCGATCCGCCTTTTCTCGGCCTCAAGGTCAAACGCCACCTGAGCGCGCAGCCAATAACCATCCGTCAGGCCAAAATAACGGCAAAGACGGAGGTCGGTGTCGGCCGTCACGCGACGTTTTCCCAAGACAATCTGCCCGATACGCTGAGCCGGAATCCCAGTCTCTTTCGCAAGGCGATATTGAGAAATGCCCATGGGAACAAGAAACTCCTCTTTGAGAAGCTCACCAGGAGTCACCGGCGACAGCAAATCGGCCGAAGTCTCATCACTTGTGATAATCGACGATTTCGACATTCCAAGCCATCTCCTGTCTCCACTCAAAACAGACCCGATAGCGCTCGTTAACACGGATGCTATATTGACCGGCACGATCGCCCTTCAAAGCTTCCAGGCGGTTGCCCGGTGGAACGCGAAGATCATCAAGCGAAGCACAAACCTGCAGTTGGCGAATCTTCCTCAACGCAACACGCTCAAAGGGCACGAACCTCCTGACCCGCACACCCATGGCAAAGCGTTCGGTATCCTCATCTTTATACGATGCAATCATAGTATCGCCTTACGTTAGTAACGTCAAACCTTTCTATAGACTTACATCTCTATTATATCGTACGTTTGTTCGTGTTTTCTAGAACAAATAGTCCTTTGCGCCTTAGTCAAGCAAAAGCAATCGTTTGTAGACATCGAGGCCTTTGAGAAGAATCTCCTCGTCAAAGAGCATGGTATCGGTATGCAGAGCGCTCATCGCATAGGCTGGGCAGTCATCAGCGTCGATCGGGTTTTCTTGTCCTTCTGGCACGCCCGTGCCCAGCAAGAAGAACACGCCCGGCAGATGGCGCTGATAGAAAGCAAAGTCCTCGGCAATTAACAGCGGCTCGTCCACAAGTTGCAACTCGGGCAAGGCAGGCGCAATGTGGGCAAACAACTCGGGGGCGTTATCGACTGGCGGATAGCCCTCGGCAAAGTCGAGATCGTACGTACAGCCCGTTGCGGTGCACGCCTCGTCGAGCGCACGGCGTACGCCCTCGCGCGCACGGTCGAACATGGCGTCCGTAAACACACGCAAGCTACCGGCAACATGGGCCTCCCCCGCCACCGCATTGCAGACGGTGCCGGCCTGCAGCAGGCCAAACTTACCGATGCAGGGCTCATCGGCACCCAGCTCGTCCATCAGCTCGCGCTCGGCAACCAGGAACTTTGCCGCCGCCAGCGCTGCGTCATGTGATTCCTCGACTGGAACGCCGTAGGTCTTGGCGATATGGATGCTCGTGCCATGGATATGAATGTGCGTCTCGCTCGAGCGCGCCAGCAGCGGACCGGGACAGCTCGCCAGCGTACCGGCAGGAAGATCGGGCCACACGTGAAAGCCAAAGATGCGGTCGACCCCGTAGCGCTCGAACACGCCGCTCTCGCATACCGTCTTAGCGCCACCGGTTGTTTCCTCGGCCGGCTGGAACACAAAAAGCACGTTGCGCTTAATAACGCCCGGCTGCTCACGAATCGTACGGTCGACAAAAGTTGCCGCCGCGAGGGCCATAGCCATGTGCCCGTCGTGGCCGCACGCGTGCATCTTGCCGGGATGCGTCGAGGCAAAAGCGGCGCCCGTCGTCTCCGCAATAGGCAACGCATCCATATCGGCACGAATCGCCGTGGCATGCGAGGCACCCGTGCCAGCGTCGAAGAAAGCGCACACGCAACTAGGGCACGGATGGATCACCTCGCAGGCAAGCGGAGCGAGCACGCCCTCGATATAGGCGATAGTTTGCGGAAGATCGAAGTCGAGCTCCGGAATGCGATGCAGGTCGCGACGATAGCGACGGAGTTCTTGGAGCTCGGTCATGGGGATTCCTTTCATGGGGCAACTCAGTTGTCACCTATTGTGACGCAGGATTGTGGCGCCCTCGTTTCTAGCATGATGCTGCATTTTTTAAACGTTATATACGAATACTCTTGTTTGGTAAAGTGCAACGTGATAGGGTCTTTACCACTTGATAGAGGCGCGGGCACGAAGAGCCGCGGGCGAGCCGGCAGGCTTTGACCCCGTGGGGAGGCGAAACCCGCCGAACTGGGTTTTTCGGGCACGAACAACCTGGTGGGCCTGTGGGAAACACCCACAGGACTGTCTGCAGCAATGCGGGAGCGCTATCCGGACATTGGGTCCACGCTATGCGGATTCGATGCGCAGATGGCGCCGTCTGGATAGCGAGGTTTACGGGACATGGTATTGACCCCCAACGAGGCATATGCGGCCAAGCAGCCGTTTGTGGACAAGGAGACACTCGAGCATATCGTCGAGCAGTTCCCCACGCCGTTTCATCTATACGACGAGGCGGGCATCCGCCGCAACATGCAAGAAGTGCGCGACGCCTTTGCATGGAACCCGGGCTTTAAGGAATACTTTGCCGTCAAGGCCAACCCCAACCCGGCGCTCATCTCCATTCTCAACGAATACGGCTGCGGCTGCGACTGCTCGAGCTATACCGAGCTCATGATCGCCCGCTCGCTGGGTATCACGGGACACGACATCATGTTCTCGTCCAACGATACGCCGGCTGCCGACTTTGAGCTCGCCGACAAGCTGGGTGCCATCGTCAACTTTGACGACATCAGCCACATCGAGTTCTTTGAGCGTGTTGCGGGACCCATCCCCAAAACGGTCGGCTGCCGCTTTAATCCAGGCGGCCTGTTCCAGCTCTCCAACGGCATCATGGACAACCCAGGCGACTCCAAATATGGCATGACCACCGAGCAGCTCTTCGAGGCCTTCCGCATGCTCAAAGCCAAGGGCGCCGAGGACTTTGGCATCCACGCATTCCTTGCCAGCAACACCGTCACCAACGACTACTACCCCGAGCTCGCGCGTATCCTCTTTGAGCTTGCCGTACGCCTGGAGCGCGAGACCGGCGCACACGTCGCCTTCATCAATCTGTCCGGCGGCGTCGGCATCCCCTACCTGCCCGAGCAGCAGGCCAACGACATTCGCGCCATCGGCGAGGGAGTACACGCGGCATACGACGAGATCCTGGTTCCCGCCGGCATGGGCGATGTGGCCATCTGCACTGAGATGGGCCGCTTTATGATGGGCCCCTACGGCTGTCTGGTCACCAAGGCTATCCACGAGAAGCAGATCTACAAGGACTATATCGGTGTCGATGCAAGCGCCGTCGATTTGATTCGCCCTGCCATGTATGGCGCCTACCACCACATTACGGTGATGGGTCAGCCGGGCGGCGCCGACAAGGCCACGGCGCCCGTCACGAACACCTATGACATCACGGGCAACCTATGCGAGAACAACGACAAGTTTGCTATCGATCGCAAGCTGCCGCATATCGACATGGGTGACCTGCTTGTAATCCACGATACCGGTGCGCATGGCTACTCCATGGGCTACAACTACAACGGACGGCTGCGCTCGGCCGAGGTCCTGCTGCGCCCCGATGGCGCGGCCAACCTCATCCGCCGCGCCGAGCGCCCGGGCGATTACTTTGCCACGCTCGACGTGCTGCCGTGCGGCCGAGAGCTGCTGGCCAAGTCGCGCGCCGAAAGTGCCCGCCGTCGCGCCGAAGACGAGCGCCTGGCAGTCGCAGCTCAATGGAACAAACGCATCCAGATCGCGGAGGCGAAGGAGAAGAACATGGACATCCGCAACCTCGAGGGCTCAATCGTCGCCCTGGTTACGCCGTTTAAAAAGGACGGCAGTGTCGACTTTGACGCGCTCGAGCGCCTTATCGATTTCCACTTGCAAAATGGCACCGACGCCATTCTCACCCTGGGCACCACCGGCGAGAGCGCCACGATGACCGATGACGAGGACAACTCCGTCGTCGCCGCCGTGGTCAAGCATGTTGCAGGACGCGTCCCCGTCATCGCCGGCTCGGGCTCCAACTCCACGCAGACCATGCTCACCAAGTCGCTTACTTACCAGGGCTTGGGAGCCGACGGCCTGCTGCTCATTACCCCCTACTACAACAAGTCCAACGAAGAGGGTATCTATCA
>QWBY01002254.1_pt1 | contig 11218 bp, 9 predicted proteins | sample 1972471 | NCBI WGS metagenome assembly QWBY01 (sample SAMN09866722, study PRJNA288562) | Human gut metagenome isolate term6_stool, whole genome shotgun sequencing...
GGCGGCATCAAGGCGGCCCTTAACCGGATCGTTCGGTCCGTTGCACTGGACGTAGCCTCCTACGGGATCCGGGCGAACAACATACTGCCCGGCGCCACCAAGCGCTTTACGCCGGAGGAAGAAGCCAAAACAGACCCGGCCCATCTGGAAAAGGTGGCCTATCTGTCCCAGCGCATTCCGCTGGAGCGTTATGGTACACCGGAGGATGTGGGGAATCTGGTGGTATTCCTGGCCTCGGACTTTTTGGGCGCATGCACTCAGCGATACTGGGTACTGTTGCAGTTATTTTGAGTTACTCCGCCTATATCGCCGAGGTATTACGCGCAGGCTTTGAAGATGTACACCCATCACAGCGTGCCTCTGCTCGCTCGTTGGGGTTGACTTCGGGTCAAACGGTACGTCTTGTTATCATCCCGCAAGCATTACGCAAGATTGCGCCTGCCTTGATGAATGACTTTATCTCTATGCAAAAAGATGTGGGCTTGATTTCGACCTTGGGTGCGGTTGATGCAGTTCGTGCAGCACAGATTGCGGTATCACGTTCGTTTAACTACACGCCTTATGTGGTTGCAAGCTTGCTTTTTATCCTCATGAGCATACCGTTCATTATTCTTAACGACTGGTACACCGCCCGCCTGCGCAAGCGTGAGCAGACGTCTGGCATGGTATAGGGGAGCTTTCGTGGCAGATTTGATTGCTAGTGAAGACTATAGCAGGCAGGAACAGCGCGTAGTTGGTGAGCCAGTCCTGCGCATTGACGGTGTGGTCAAACGCTTTGGTGACAATGTTGTGCTCAACCATATTTCTTTTGATGTCCGCAAACACGAGACAGTGGCAGTGTTAGGGCCTTCGGGCTCAGGCAAGTCAACCTTGATGAAGTGTGTCAACCTTCTCGAGCAGGTCAATGATGGGCAAATTTGGCTGGGAGATACCGATATTACCGATCCGCGCATAGATCAAGATAAAACCCGCGCACGCATAGGTGTGGTCTTCCAGCAATTCAACCTTTTTCCTCACATGCGTGTCATTGATAATGTCACTCTGGCCGCGCGTAAAGTTTTTGGCTGGAATCGTGCACGTGCCGAGGAGCGCGCGATGGAACTGCTCAAGCGCATTGGTATGGAAGTCAAGTCTCGCGAATTTCCCGATCGTCTTTCTGGTGGTCAACAACAGCGTGTAGCCATTGCACGTGCGCTCATGATGGAGCCTGAACTACTGCTACTAGACGAGATCACCTCTGCTCTTGACCCGTTGCTCGTCGGCGAAGTGCTCGAAATGGTCGAGGAGCTCAAAAATCAAGGTGCTACGATTTTGATGGCAACACACGAGATGGGCTTTGCTCATCGTGCGGCTGATCGCATCGTGTTGCTTCGCCGTGGCAAGGTGGCCGAAAACGGTACACCTCACGACGTTATGGACAATCCAAGCGACCCTGAAACCCGTGCATTTTTCCATTCGTACCGTGATTGGAATTAAACGGTTGTGGCCGCTCTAGGCACAAAGATATTCTGCTTATAAATTTTTCGTTTGGCTCTGGCTACTCTGTAGTCTAGGTCGGTGGGTATACTTAGTATTCACCCAACCTGTACGGAGGAAGCATGGAGTCGCTCTATCGCAAATATCGTCCCCAGACATTTGAAGATGTTGTTGGACAAAAGCATGTGGTTGCTACGTTGGAACATGCAATTGTTGAAGGCCGCGCCAGCCATGCTTATTTGTTTTGTGGGCCGCGTGGCACAGGCAAGACGACCATGGCACGCTTGCTGGCAAAAGCTTTGTTGTGTGAGCGTGGGGCAGGTCAGTTGCCTGATGGTACTTGTGAGCAATGCCAGCTTATTGCAGCGGGAGAGCATCCCGATGTCTACGAGCTTGATGCGGCTTCACGCACAGGCGTTGATAATGTGCGCGAAGAGATTATCAACAACGTCAGCTTTGCTCCTGTGGGTGGGCGTCACAAGGTTTATATCATCGACGAGGTTCATATGCTGACGACAGCAGCCTTCAATGCGCTGCTCAAGACTCTTGAAGAACCTCCAGCACATGTGACTTTTGTGCTCTGTACTACCGATCCGCAAAAGGTGCCCGCAACGATTTTATCGCGTGTGCAACGCTTCGATTTTCGTTCGATAAGCAATGCGGAGCTGCAGCAGCGGCTTGCGTATGTTTGTGAGCAGGAGAATTTTAGCTACGAGCCCGCTGCACTGGAATTGGTTGCCCGTCATGCGCGCGGTGGCATGCGTGATGCGCTTTCTTCGCTGGAACAGCTATCGGTTTTTGGTGCGGGTTCAGTGACTTTTAAGCTGGCATCGGGTTTGTTGGGTGAAGTTAGTTCTGCAACACTTGCGGGCATAACAAAGGCACTTGCGGCACGTGATGTTGTTCAACTTTTTTCTGAAGTTGCCACTTTGGTTGATGAAGGCCAAGATTTGCTTCAGTTTACCCGTGAGTGGGCTGCGCACTTACGTGATGTGTATGTGATTGCAGCTGTTGGTCCCCGAGCAGAGATTGTGTATTCCAGCCAAGAAGAACTTGGAGAGCTGAGTGAAGAGGCAGCCGCTTTTGGGTCTGCAGATCGCATCTCTCGAATTTTGGGAATTTTGAGTGAAACGATGGGGGAGATGCGTACCGCACGCGACCCGCGCTTGACGCTTGAATTGGCTTTTACGCGTTGTGCCCGTCCCGAAAGTGATTTGACGCTTGAGTCTTTGGCAGAGCGCATTGCTGTGCTTGAGGCGCGAGCGTGCGATGGGGCTGCCTTGCCTGTAGCAAAGCCCGCAGCGGAAGCTAGGCCCAAGTCGCGCCCTGTTGCCGTGCCGAAGCCTAATCCGCGCCCTGTTGCTGCACCCAAGCCTACGCCTACGCCGCATCCTGTTGCTGCACCCAAGCCAGAACCAGCATCTGCAGCTGTTTCACACCCTACTGCGCCTGCACTACATCCTCTTACGCCGCAGACAGCACCAGTTCAGTCGCAGCAGTCCGCATCCTCCGCTTACACGGCTCATACGGCGGCATCAGCTGCTGCCATGACAAGCAGCGGAGACTGGAATCAAGTCATTGCTCAGCTTCAACAGGCAGCGCCTTCAAGCGCTGCTTTGCTTCGCAACTCTAGTGTTAAGTCTGATGATGGCAGTACGTTGGTTGTTGCTTTGCATGATGCTTCGTCTTTTGCAGCTAAGATGCTCTCTCGACCTGAAGTTGCTAAAACGGTGAACGAAGCTGTGGCTGTGCAGTTTGGTCGCAGACAGGTAGTGTACGAAACTGCTGCCAGTGTTAGCTCTGCCACATCGGCTGTTTCCGCAATGGATGCGCCAGCGTCTCGCCCCGTATCTTCTCCCTCTGCTCCTCAGCCTCAATCACAGGCCGCTCCTATGCCCACGCCCGCCGCAGTAGTTTCGCCCTTGCCGCAGTCAGCCCCGGCACAGCCTGCGGCCGCTACAGCGCAAGTAGAGCCTGTGCAAGCCGAGGCGCCCGTACCGCAAAAAAGGCCCGCACAAGCTGAGGCGCCCGCACCGGCATCAACCATCGCTTCGCCTTCTACCCCGAATCCAACGCCAACATCAGCTGCTGTGCCTGAGACACATCCTGCCTCGACAGCTGCGCCACAGCCATCCCCTGCGGAGTCTTCGAATACTTTACCGTCTGATTTTGACCCCTCTGATGCAGCGAGCGTCATGAACATGCTGGTTGGCATCTTTGGCGATGGAGTCAAAGATCGTAGCGGTCAAAATTAACTCAAGTTGTCCAAGATTTGCTCGACATCTGTTTGACAATCTGCACGATTGAGAGAGCAGAAGCTTATGCGGAGGCAGAGGCTTATGTGACTGTGCGGAAATGGCTTACGACAGCTCTACTTTGGTGGCTGTCCCATCCTTAGCAGAGACGGTCAGCGTAGAACCATTTAGCTCAGCAGATACCAGTGAGCCCTTGCCGGCAACTGGCTTTTTATCGGCAGTAACAGGCACAGGCTCTGTATTGACACCACGCATGTATGCAAGGACATCCCAGCCAGCTTTGGTATTCTCAGGAATGATTAACGAACCATCAAAGAAATAAAGACCTATTGGTTGACCACTCAGCGTACACAGGGTTTGTTCTGCATCCGCGCCTTTTGCAAGATACGTTAAGGCATAGCTGCCATCAGTCTGCTCGCGCAGAGCATATGCAGCACCGTCATGCTTGAGGGTCTCACCAACAGCTGCCTGCGTCTGCTGGACGTTCTTCTTTGCGGCAGGGTTTGGTGCAAAAGCAGCACGCAGCAAGACGACAGCTAACAAAATTACGATTGCCGCTAGGACTCCTAGCAGGATATAGAGTTTGTGATCGCCATGAGTTTTGGTCTGATGAGACTTTACCTTGGGACGAGCAGAACGTGATAAGCGACGCTTGCTTGAAAGAGATGCTTGCGTCTGTGCTTGACGAGCCAACTCAGCATTGTCGCGATTGGTAATGCGCGCCCCTTGCCCTTTTCCTAAAAGTGAAAATGAACCAGTCTGAGCGGGGTCTACGCCGATGGGACGCGGAGAGTCATCATCAAGCGGTGAGGGAATCCGCATGTTAGCGGGTTTTGTGCTGGGCGCAGCGCCAGTCATGTGGCGGCGTGATCCTCTGCGAGAAGGGCTTGCGGCCGCTCCAGAGCGCTGAGCGTTATTCCCGTGCTGTGCATGGTTTGCTGCCATCGTCTGTCCTCTCAGCCACATCTACAGACTGTTCTGTGATTTTACCGCTCATTTCATGTAATGAACCTAAAGAATACGGCGCGCCTCAATGGCTCGGCCAAGCGTCACCTCATCGGCGTATTCTAGATCGCCGCCAACAGGCAATCCGCTCGCAAGGCGCGATGTTGTGATGCCCAGTTGGGAAATGATACGAGCAAGGTAAGTAGCGGTGGTCTCGCCTTCAACATTGGGATTGGTAGCAAGGATAACCTCGGTCACGGTACCGTCAGCAAGACGCGCGAGCAACTCGCGTACATGAAGTTGGTCCGGACCAATTTTGTCCATCGGTGAAATAACGCCGCCGAGCACATGATACAGACCGTGATAGGTCCTCGTTCGTTCGATAGCGCTAATATCGCGCGGCTCGGATACAACGCAAATTGTCGAGCAATCGCGACTGGTGTCCGCACAAATTTCACAACGATCTTCAGTGGCATAGTTGAAGCAAATCGGACAAAAATGCACTTGGCGCTTAAGATCCAAAATTGCACGAGCCAAGCGGGATGCTTCCTCAGTATCCACCTCAAGCAAATAGTATGCAATTCGTTGTGCCGACTTTGGCCCAATGCCCGGCAGACGCCCCAGCTCGTCAAGGAGGCGCTGCAGAGTATGTCTGTTGCTGGTATTTTCCAAGGTCTACATCAGCCCTGGAATATTGAATCCACCAGTAGCAGCAGAGACTTGCTGGCTCGCCGCCGCCTGAGCAGATTCAATCACATCGTTAACTGCGGTGAGAATCATGTCCTGCAGTAGATCAACATCTTCGGGATCGAGTGCCTGTGGATCGATAGTGACTGAAGTAACCTTCATATCAGCAGTGGCAGTCATTTTGACCATACCGCCACCTGTTGAAGAAGAGACTTCGATGTCGCCGAGCTTTGCCTGAGCTGCTTCGAGCTGCTCCTGCATCTTGCGGGCCTGCTTCATCATCTGCTGCATATTCATCTGGGGCATGAAAAAATCCTCTCGTTTAGTCACCAAATGTGCACAAGTACCATCAAAATGCACGCTTAGAGTACTACTGTAACCACAAATAAGTCCCTAGCTACAAATTTTTAAAAAAACGCTAGACAAATGCCATTGCTTCTGTGTACAATGCTTCCGCACGTGATTCCTGGGGTATTAGCTCAGCTGGTTAGAGCGCCGGCCTGTCACGTCGGAGGTCGCGGGTTCGAGCCCCGCATATCCCGCCAGGAAATTTCCAGACCCTACTTTGGTGGGGTCTTTTTTTGTAGCGAGCTGATGTGCCTTGCTTTCTGGCATATACATCTGAGATGAGCTATCTTTCGCTTTCGTTAGCCCAGTTCATTGCCCATTTCGGCAACGTCCGCCTGCCGAATGTTAGGCATTCGTTCGAGCTGCAAGGTCCTGCTCGCCAAACGCCACGGATCGTTTCAAGCAGACCGTGGATTTTGGCATCCGGCATGAAGCAGAACGTGGCTTTTGGTACTTGGCCTGGAGTGCTGTGAAATAAAGTGTGGCTTCTGGCTGCATGTATACGCAAAACAGGCACCCAGAAGGTATACAACATCAGTTAACCCAACTCCAGATCGGGACATAATGAGATATGGATAAGACATATACCTAGCCACATATCTTTTCTTATATGCTTATAAGATAACAAAGGAGGCTTAAAGGCCAGTCTGTGCCTGATGTTCCCTAAACGCGCTAAATTCTTTAAGCCTTAAGACAGGAGCAGATAAAAATGCCCAAATCACCCACCGATGGACCTTCTTTATCTTTAAATACCTTGCAAGAAGCCTCTCATATGTGTCGCGCGTTAGATGGTGCTGATAAGTGCGGTGTACGTTGGGCTTTGGCGAGAGACGCTATCTCTCTGACAGACGTGCCACAGTTTGACGTAGCGAATCTTTCTGAATTTCGCGTAAAGGTACTCGCTAAAGGGCATGAGCTTTATCGTGACCTGCCCTGGCGGCGCACACATGACCCCTATGCAATCTGGCTCAGTGAGGTAATGCTGCAGCAGACACAGGTAGCGCGCGTAGATGGTCGCTGGCAAAAGTGGCTTAATCGCTTTCCTAACGTAACGGCTCTTGCTGCAGCGTCCGTTGCCGACGTGCTTGAAGAATGGCAAGGGATGGGGTACAACCGTCGGGCACTTTCGTTACAAAAAGCCGCTCAGATGATTGTGCATCAAGGTGGAGAATTTCCTTGTGAACTAAAAGACCTGCTTGCCTTGCCAGGGGTGGGACCTGCCACTGCGGCAGGCATTCGAGCTTTTGCATGGGGGCTTCCTGGCATATATCTTGAAACAAACGTGCGGACAGTATTTCTTCACGAACTCTTTCCTCATGAGCTTGATGTGCCCGACAAGAAAATCACCCCTCTTGTTGAGCAGACCTGTCCTCCTGAAAGTACTGATGAGTTTGATAACCCTCGTAGCTGGTATTATGCCTTGCTTGATTACGGTGCATTTCTTAAAGCAAATCTTCCCAATCCTTCCCGTAGGTCACGTTCGCATGTCAAGCAATCTCGTTTTGAAGGCTCGCATCGTCAGAAAAGAGCGACTCTCATAAGGCTACTTTTGAAGGCACGTGGCGGAAATGATGCGGATGTTACGTTACTTACAAAAGAGCTCTCGAAACTTGAGGAGAAAGCGGGTAGACTCTCTTTAGATGTGGCCGAAGTCACGAGTCTGTTGCAAGAGCTTGAAGGGGAGGGCTTTTGTTATCTAGACGAGGGGCGCTGGCATGTCTAGCAGTTGAGTTGTCTAATGAGAGGAGAGGCCCATATGGCAATCGATTTTGAGAACTCCCAGACCAAGAAGAACCTTGAGGCTGCTTTTGCAGGTGAGTCTCAGGCACACACCAAGTATGAGTACTATGCCAGCAAGGCAAAGAAGGAAGGTTACGTTCAGATCTCCAATATCTTTGCTGAGACTTCTGGTAACGAGAAGGAGCATGCAAAGCTCTGGTTTAAGTATCTTCATGATGGTGATGTGCCTGATACTCTGACCAACCTGAATGATGCAGCTAATGGCGAGAACTATGAGTGGACCGATATGTATGTCGGTTTTGCTGCTACTGCCAAGGAAGAGGGCTTTGCTGAAATCGCAGCAAAGTTTGCTTTGGTTGGTGCGGTGGAGAAGGCTCATGAGGAGCGCTATCGCAAACTCGCCGAGCACGTTGAGAAGGGTGATGTCTTCACTCGTCCTGGTGTCAAGGTTTGGAAGTGTCTCAACTGTGGCCACCTGCATGTCGGTGCTGAGGCCCCCGCGGTCTGCCCCGTCTGCAATCACCCACAGGCATACTTCGAGGAGCAGGTTGTCAACTACTAAGCAGTAGAAAGCAGTAGACTGTGCTCTGCTTGACACCATAGCACTCGAACTGATAAGCCCACTTCTTTTTGAAGTGGGCTTTTGCATGAGAAGAGCATTTATTATACGGGAATGCGATGCATTTTTGGCAAGTGACTGAGCAAGTGTTAGTGAAAGTACTTGCTACTGCCGCTCATAAAATTTATAAGTATTGGGCATTTATAAATAGGTCACCAAAAACATCCATAGCGATCTTAAAAATAGTTCATAACGATGAGCAGAATTTAGTATTTATACAAATAGCGATATACCATTAGCCGACTCTGCTTACTCATTCTTAAGTTCATTTCTCATTATTAAGCTCGTTTGAGCTTTAGCCATTGTCTCTAGGAGGAGAAATGAATCAGAGAAGAACGCTCGCCATTCTTGATGCGCGCGCTGCACATAGCGCGTGGTCAAAGCACAAGATGCTCTTTGGCATCGTTGCAGCTCTTGTTACCGCTATGTTGGCCCATCCTGTTGCAGCACATGCCACTGAGCTGCAGACTCTCAAGGAGCCCGAAGCCATTGTTGCTACGGTTGCCACCGACGCTCACGAGACGAGTGCCAAGGAAGCCGAACAAGCCACCGCGCTTGCGGAGACACCTGTCGTAGCCAACGATACCACTGTGGCGCCGAGCGAAACTTCTGAGCTCCCTGCCGCAGAAGCCCCCAAAGTTGAAGAGCAGGCTAGTGAAACCGAAAAGTCTCCAGAGGCTGAGGTGAGCAATGCCGCTACGGCAGATTCCAAGGTTGATGATAAAGCTGAGCAGCCCGCGACTCTTAAAAAGCAGCCCCAGGCTCCCACTGAACCCGCAAAGCCTGAATCTGTAATCGACAAGGCTTCCAAGCATGCCGCCGACAAGCTTGGCACCAAGATCATCTTTGATTTTAATGGTGATGGCAAGACGGATGCCGAAGACTGGAAAGCCTATCTCAAGTGGATGAGCGAATTCAAGCCTTTTGACTTTGACCTTAATACAGGCGATTTGGGCGATTCTCATAACGGTGGCATTCAGATTACCGGTGCTACTCAGATTATTGCAAATGGCTCCAATAAGTCTCGTACGCTGAGCTCTATCAATACCAACCTAGACGTTACCAAGATTACTCGCTACTACCTCAACAACGTTAAACAGGCTACGTCAATCAAAAATCAGAGCCCCTTTGGCACCTGCTGGTCTTTTGCCTCTATCTCGGCTCTTGAGAGTGCCATTTTGAAGGCGCAGGCAGGTGACAAGGCAACTGTAGTCAATCCCCATGACCACCTGAAGCCTATTCTTTCCAAGATTGACGACAAGGGCGTTGACTACTCCGAGCTTTACCTTGCTTGGATGGCATTTTCGCTGCAGGAGGCAGGCTCACAGAAGGGTGAGGGCGAGACCGATATCCTTCCCATTGATGAAGAGTGGGACCGCTTGCAGGCTGGTGGCTGGGCAACCATGGCCGAGACCCTCTTTACTGCTTGGCAGGCCATTGCAACTGAAAAAGAAGTGCCCTACTGGCCTAAGGGTGTTCCTGTTACCTTTGAAAACTTCTTGAAGATTGCGCGCATGGGACCAAAGTGGAAGCCCAACCCCAAGTCCATTAACAATACGGTTCGTGTTAAGGGCGTCTATTACTTACCCGACCCCAACATTCTTGAGATGGACAAGAAAGACCATCTTGTTTGGAAGGGTTACAACAAGAATGCCAATAAGATTATCAAAGAAGCTCTTATTAAATATGGCGCTGTTCAGATTGGCTATGGTGCCGACACGGCACAGCCAGGTGCGCATCCCACGAGCAACTACTTCAATGCTAATACGTGGGCGCAGTATTGCGACGCAACCAACATTGAGATTACTCATGCAGTGACTATTGTTGGTTGGGATGATGACTTTGATCCTGCTAACTTCCAGGCAGATAGCAACAACATCAAAGGTCTTAAGAAAGGCGCTTGGCTCGTAAAGAACAGTTGGGGTTCTGGAGATTGGTATACCAAGAATTTTGGACTTGATCCTAACTCCCTCTACAATAATCGCCGCGTGCGCAAGTGGGGCATTATTGACCCTGAGACTGGTCTACACACAGGCTACTTCTGGCTGTCCTACTACGACCACTCTATCAATACGCCATCGGTTTATGAGGTTGAGCTTGCTGATAAGAATGGCAAGTTCCAGCATGACCATAACTATCACTACGATACCGCTATCAACCAGTCGCAGGCACCTTTTGTGTTCCGCACTAAGGACTCTGGTACCTGGGTCTCCAACGTCTTTAAGGCAAAGGGCAAAGAAATCCTCAAGGCGGTTACAGTTCATACGTCGACTGCCAACTCAAAGGTCAAGATTCGTATTTACCTCGTGAATGCCAATGACCTGAAGGACAACAACCCCACCAATGATCGCAAGCCGGTACTTGAGATGGATTACAAGGCAATTCTTGCAGGTACTCACACTGTTGAATTGAATAAGTACATTCAGCTGAAGCCTGGTCAACTTTTTGCAATTGTTGAGAATATTGTCAGCCCTGAGGACAATTCATCTTTGATTAACCTTGAGACTGGTATGGCGCCAGCGGCACAGTATCCTTATCCTGCGGGAGCAAAAGCTACAGGTGAAGAGTCCAAGGGTCGCGCGATGGGTTACATCTGGACTCATATTGTTGCCAATCCAGGCGAGACATTCATCAAGATGGCGACCAAACAGGGCTATCTTTGGATGACCCCTCAGGAGCTTTCTGAGTGCTACATGGGCGGCAATGTCTTTGAGTTTGGCAACGCCCTCATCAAAGCGTTGACCTCTGATGGCACGCTGCCTGTTCCTGCTCAGCCCGAAAAAGTCAAGCCGATTGTGGCTCATACGGAAGATGCCAATGGCAAGCATATTCGTCATGCCTTAGCTTCGCGTACCTCCGCATTGCCGCAAACTGGTGATGCTGCAAATGGCGTACCTTTTGCATTGCTCGCTCTCGGTAGCGCTCTTGCAGCTGCAGGCATTCTGGTGAAGAAGGACTCTGAAGCATAAAAATTAAGTAGCACTTTTTGCTGAAGCAGAGCGGCGGCGTTGAACCGTATGTAGAAGTGCGAGAAATGCTTTTGCGCTGCTTGTAGGAGTTGAGGAGGCGTTTGCCACCACCTAACAGTCTTTAGGCTGTTAGGTGGTGGTACTGTCTTGGTATCGGGTGCAGCAGCCCGGGATGTGAG
>QWBY01002257.1_pt1 | contig 11214 bp, 12 predicted proteins | sample 1972471 | NCBI WGS metagenome assembly QWBY01 (sample SAMN09866722, study PRJNA288562) | Human gut metagenome isolate term6_stool, whole genome shotgun sequencing...
AATGCCATCGCAAGCAAACTATTTCTTCTTGGAAGTGTTGGCTCCTTATGAGCCTAAAGAACTTTGCGCCATTCTCTTGAAAGAGTATAATATACTTGCAAGTGCTTGTCTCGCCAAGAAGGGTATTGAGCCAAATAAGTATATGCGTATAGCTATCCGCAATCATGGCGGCAATGCGAAGTTTATAGCTGCAATGCGTGAATTGATAAAATAAGAATAAATAACAATGAAAATCATTTCAGAACAATTGATACGCTCTTTGAAAAATTCTCCCAAAGAGTGTGTGGCATGGATTTACGAGAGGTTTGCTATGAATCAAGATGTACAGCTTCCTGCAAAGATAAGTGTACATCCTGCAGATTACGATTTCTTCACGTCTATGCCTTGTCTGCTTCCTGAATCGGGGGGGGGTAAATTAACTAATCGATATTTTGGTATTAAAGAAGTTCATCGAATAGAAAGGCTGTACCCTCTCTTGGTACTGACATGATGCTTTATAATGCCAATAATGGAGAACTGCTTGCTCTTGTAGATTGTGACTGGATTACCACTATGCGTACTGGTGCAGTTGCAGCAGTTTCCGCAAAAGCACTTCGTAAGTCAGATGCATATATTTATGGCATGGTGGGTTTGGGCAATACTTCGAGCTACAATGCTTTGTGTGTTGGAAGCAGAGCCTGAGAAACACTTTCATGTCAAACTACTGAGGTACAAGAATCAAGCAGAACTTTTCGTTGAGCGTTTCCGAGATTACGACAATGTGTCATTTGAGATTTAGGATTATATTAATGAAATGGCTCGTACTGTGGATGTGTTTTTTAGCTGCATCACAAGTGCTAATGGTTTACTTGTAGCTGATGAAAGCACTTTTCAATGTAGGGTAACTGTCATTCCAGTTCACATGAGGGGGTTGCAGAATTGCGATACGACTTTTGATCGCGTCTTTGCCGATGACACAGATCATGTTAAAGGCTTCAAGTTTTTTCCGCAGTACAATGATTGTAATGAGATTGGTGAGCTACTTGCAGGGCGTGATCCAGGGAGAAAGTCTGATGAGCAGAGAATAATTGACTACAACAATGGTCTTGCGCTCCATGATGGGGTTTATGCTTCGAAGATATTCGAGATGCTTGCATACAAGAAGAATGTTCCAGGTATCGAAATAGTAAAAGAAACAGAAAATTTTTGGGTCTGAAATGGCTTTCTGAATAAAAAAACATTATGTTAACAATATGTATCTGTGGAGGAGGTTCGCTTGGACATGTGATTGCAGGGTGGCTTTCAGCTCGCAATCATGCAAAGGTAAACATTCTCACTAATCGACCAGAAAAATGGAATTATGAGATAGAGGTTGATACGCCAGAAGGATCTGTTCTTAAGGGAAAGATTTCTAAGATTAGTAAGTATCCAGAGGATGTTGTCCCTGTGGCAGATGTTGTTCTCTTGTGTCTTCCTGGATACTTAATAAAGGATGAACTTGAAAAATTGAAGCCTGTTCTTCCACTAAGGGCTTTTGTAGGAAGTGTGTTTTCTTCAACTGGTTTTTTCTTTGAGGCTCAAAAAATATTGAATGATAATCAGCCTTTGTGGGGATTTCAGCGAGTACCATTTATTTCTCGTGTTGAGAAATATGGAGAATCAGCACATCTTCTTGGTTATAAGAATGCTCATAATATTGCAGTAGAATCAGTGTCAGACGAAGAAAAGGCAAACTTTACGTTGCTAATGCAGGAGTGGTTCGAACGACCAGTTAAATTGTTGAAGAATTATTATGAAGCAAGTTTAACTAACAGCAATCCTCTTCTTCATACTTCTAGGCTTTATACGATGTTTGGAGGTGAAAATGAGGGTAAGGCTTATTCTCGCATGCAATTGTTCTATGAAGAATGGACAGAAGAAGCTGCTGATCTTTATATTAAAATGGATGATGAATTCTTTCGTTTGTTGAAAGATCTTCCTGTTACAAAGGGCTTCCTTCCAACAGCACTTGATTATTATGAGAGCTATGATGCAAAATCACTAGCTGCAAAATTATCTTCAATTGAAGGGTTTAAAGGTATCACTTCACCTATGATTAAAGTTGATGATGGTTGGATTGCAGATTTTAGTAGCAGATATTTTATCGAGGATTTTCCATATGGATTAAAGTATATTTGGCAGTTGGCGCACAAGTATGATATCTCTTGTCCTAACATTGACAAGGTTTATGCTTGGGGCATGAGCAAAATAGTAAAATAAATTATATGTTTATGGCACATATAAAAACTTCAAAAGGATTTCTTGAATACAAGAGTCATCTACTTTACTTTGGCGACAAGGTTATGAATAAGGAGGTGATGCTTGATAATTTGCGAGTGCTTGCATTCTATATGGACAAGATTGATATCAATTGGGGGCCTGCATTCGGTACTCTGATTGGGATTGTTCGCAACGATGATTTTCAGCCATGGAAGCCATTATTTGATATTTATATGCTTAAAGAGGATGAAGAACGCTTTAAGGATATTCTTTGGCTGATGATGGAAGTTGGTTTCAAGCTTGTTCGTTATGAGCGTAGAGGGCTTTATATATTGGAACGTAATGATGAGTATATCAAAGTCTTTGTGCTTCACAAAATCAGTAGCGGTCTTCGTCATACAGGAGGTTCAGATTTTATTCATGAGAAGTATTTACAGAATACAGTAAAGTGGAATTTTAAGGGGATTCAGTTGAATGTACCGGTAGACGTTGACGAATATCTCACATTCCAGTATGGAGAGGATTGGATTACTCCCAAGCAAACTATTACCTACTCAAAAGGATTGATTCCTCAATGGATTCATTGGATGCAGACGAAACTTCAAGATCTAATGCCTGATAGTATATATTATTCTTGGTTGCTTCATCATCGTCAGAATGACTTTAGTAGGTTTAAGACTCGTTGTGAGAATGCTGGAATTCCTCTTCCAGAGAATGTACAGTTAGCTAACATGAAGCCTCGAAAGTACAAAAAGGTGCTTACAGTTGGAGTATATGATCTACTTCATAAGGGACATGTAGAACTTTATCGTCGTGCAAAAGGTTTGGGAGATTATCTTATTGTGGCAGCGCAAGATGGCGATTATATTTTAAAGTATAAACCTACAGCAAAGGTAATCAATTCAACAGAAGATCGCAAGTACATGATTAAAGCCATACGCTATGTGGATGAGGTTATAACATATACTGATGTGGATAAGATCGTTCAAGAAGTTGACTTTGACATGTTTGTAACGGGTCCAGACCAGTGTCATGTAGGTTTTCAACGTGCAATTGAATGGTGTGAGAGTCATGGAAAAGAACATATTGTTCTTGGAAGAACAGATGGTGTGAGCTCTAGTGAATTAAAAGAAAAGATTTCAGTAAAAACGAACAAAAAAGATAAATATGAAAGAAATAATATTTGAGGAAAGACAACAAATACAACTTCAAATGCTTATAGAGGTTGATGAATTTTGTCGTAAACACAAAATTCGTTATTCGTTAGCATATGGCACTTTAATAGGGGCAATACGTCATAAAGGATTTATTCCTTGGGATGATGATGTGGATATAATGATGCCATTGCCTGATATGCTGAAATTTAGAGATTTATTTAAATCAGAGACGATGCGTTATTGTGATGTAGATACAGACCCAAAGTATCAATACGCTTTTTCAAGAATCGCTAATACACAAACATACAATAAAGACGGCTTAATATCAACAACATATGGTATATGTATAGATCTTTATCCAGTACTTGGTTTACCACATTCAATAGAAGGTATTGAACAATTCTTTAAGAATGCAGAACGAGAACTTACCAGACGTTTACATATACTGCAATTAAGAAGTAGATTATTGAAAATACTTCCAATAAAATCTATTCCGGGTTTTAACAAGGCAATGAAACGATATAGAGATTTTCTTTTTCAATATCCGTACGAAAACACAAAATACTTCTTTACAAATGGAGGTGGACTTAAAATGAGAAATGTTCACGAATTCGATTTGTTTGAACAATGTACTGAAGTTTTGTTTGAAGGTCATAAATTTATGTCAGTAGCCCGTTATGACGAGTATCTTCGGCATTTTTATGGTGACTATATGCAGCTTCCTCCTGAAGAAGAGAGAGTACCTTACCATGGCGGACATTATTACTGGATAAAAGAGAAATAATGACAGAACAATCTAACTCAAAGAAAGTACTGAAGGGAATATCATCTCAAACACTTGTTACATTGATAATGGGTGTTCTTGAGATGGTCGTCTTTTCCATAATGTCTCGTTTACTCAGCAAAGAAGATTTCGGTCTTTTTGCTGCAATTTCTGCTATTACTGTGATATTCAGCAGTCTATCTGAAGCAGGAATAGGATCGGCATTAATCCAAAAGAAAAATGCAGATACAGGTTATGTAAATACATCGTTTACTATTAGTTTCATATCGGGAAGTATATTCACATTATTACTAATAGTGTTCTCTGGAGTATTATCGGAAACGATAGTTGATAAATCTCTAAAGACACCACTAATGTTTATGTCTGTAACTATTTTGTGTAATAGTCTCACATCAGTTAATACTAGTGTAATGTATCGTCGGTTAGAATTCCTTAAAGTAGGAATCGTATATTTCTCTGCTCTTGTTGTTAGTTCTGTTATAGCAATAGGGTTAGCCTTAAACGGGATGGGATTTGAGGCAATTTTATCAAAATCAATACTTCATTCCTTGACAGCAACAACATTATCCTATTTCTTGGCAAAAACAAAATATAGATTCCAAATAGAGCGAAAAGATCTTGGTTCAATAGTCAATTTTGGAGGTTGGTTAACGCTTAGTGTTATATTTAGAAATTTTGCTACTCAAGCAGATAAACTGCTTATGTCAAAGTTTCTTAGTGTATCTTCGCTTGGTGCTTATAATCGACCAAAGGAATTTATTGATACTATTTCTACAAAGCTTAATGGAATCTTCGATACAGCCCTTTTCCCAATTCTTTCTGGGATACAAGATCAAAAGAATAGCATTCGCAATGCCTATCACACATCATTATATTATATGAACATCTTTTCTATGTTACTGGCATTAGCTTTTGTATTTAATGGTAGCTTTTTAATTCGATTGTTCTTTGGTGCAGAATGGATGAATTTGTTGCCAGTATTTATTGTTCTCTCATTAGCTTTGGTGTTTAATATTGATGGACGTTTGTGTGATTGCTTCTTCAGAAGTCTGGCACTTGTTAAGTACCAGTTCTTTATCCGATTATTTGAGTTCATACTGACAGTTGGTTGCCTGTTGATAGGTTTTCAATGGGATATAATAGGCGTTGCATATGCAGTACTATTTGCGAATGTCACTATTATTTTCATCAAACTTACTATAATTACAAATAAAGTAGGATCAAATATCGGTAAGGTTGTATTGCACATTCTTTCCGCTTGGAGATTTTGTCTTGTTTTGGTTCCAATAATGATTATGACACAAATATTCTTGCCGATGACGTATGTAGGCGACATAATTAAGTTAGTAATATTTGGAATATTAGTAATAACCTTATTTGTATTAACACCGACTGTTGTGGGAAAGACATATAAAGAAGGTGCATATCAATCCATTATGAGTAAACTACACAAAATACTACGAAAATGAAAATACTAATAGCAGGTGATTTTGCTCCATCCCAAGCAAGACTTGCCAAACAAATAGAAGATAAGAAATTTTCTGAGGTATTCTCAGAAAATGTACGAGAAATAATAAAGTCGGCAGATTTCTCGTTCGTTAATTTTGAGAGTCCAATAGTTGAGACTGGTTACAACCCAATCCCGAAATGTGGTCCAAATCTTCGATGCACCAAAGAAGCTGCTGAGGCTGTACGCTATGCAGGATTCACTGGCGTAACGATGGCAAACAATCATATACTTGACTATGGAGCAGAAGGTCTTCATAGATCTGTGGAATGTTGTAAGTCACAGGGCTTGGACATCGTAGGCGTGGGAGATAATCTGCACGATGCAGAAAAGGTGTTGTATCTTGAGAAAGAAGGAAAGAGATTAGCCGTAATAAATTGTTGTGAGCATGAATTTACAATTGCTACAGAAACAGAAGCCGGTGCTAATCCATTGAATCCTGTTCGTCAGTTCTATGCCGTTCAAGAGGCGAAGAAGAATGCAGACTATGTGCTTGTAATTGTGCATGGCGGACACGAAATGTTCCAGTTGCCATCACCTCGTATGGTAGAAACATATCGTTTCTTTATAGATGCAGGAGCAGATGCTGTGGTTAACCATCATCAGCATTGCTATTCTGGATATGAGATGTATAAAGAGAAACCTATTTTTTATGGATTGGGTAACTTCTGTTTCGACGAAGAAGGAGATAATGCTGATTCTTGGTTTGAGGGCTATATGGTAAAACTCGAATTTGATAGCACCAATATCCAGCATACACTCTATCCTTACATGCAATATAAGGACGAAGCAACCGTGGAGGTTATTAACGACACTGCAAGTTTTGATGAAAATATCTCTAAGCTTAATGCCGTAATATCTGACCCTATAGCTTTACGCAAAGCTACAAAAACATATTATAATAGCACAGTAAAAGTAATCAAAACTTTATATCAACCATATAATAACCGCATTCTGAATAAACTATACAGAATGCATCTCTTGCCATCATTTGTGCCAAAGAAAAAGTGGCTATTTATTCTTAATTATATCAACTGCGAGGCGCATCGTGACAAACAAATCTCCGCGCTAAAAACAATAATAAAATAAATGGTATCATTTCGAATTTCACGCATAAATAGATGCGACATGTTTTTGGCGGCATGGGTTCTCTATTATCTTCAGGGCGTCATATATCCTGCAGGTGGCACTATATCCGTTGCTTTACTTGGAGTGAACTTGCTGGTATCGGCAAATTGTGCCATCAAGGTATTACAGTGGAGAAACAACCCTGTCTATTTCAAAAGCTTCAATATGCTGATGCTTTTGTTTACGGTCTATGGTTTCGCATTGATTGTCTCAAGTCCCTCGACATTGTATTATCCTCTGTCAGGTAAGGCTATGCCGTCATACAACTATATCAAGTCCATCTACCTGTCGCTGCTACCTATTTATCCTTTCTACTATTACACGAAGAAGGGATACCTCACAGCAGAGCGTTTGAGTATATGGGGTTTGATATTTTTAGCTTCTGTCACACTGTCTTATTTCCGTATGCAACGCGAAGCTTTGGCTCAATTGGTAGAGGAAAGTTCAAGTGTTGAAGAGGTGACCAACAATATGGGTTATCTATTTCTCTCTATTCTGCCCATGTTGGTGATATACCGAAATAAACCATTGTTACAGTTCGCTACTTTCGCCTTCGTGATGGCGTTTCTTATAATGGGTATGAAGCGTGGTGCGATAATCATCGGAGCTATCTCTGCTATCTATTTCATGTGGCGAGTCATTAAAAGGTCGAAAGGCAATACACGCTTCTTATTCATATTCTTGTCTGTTGCTATATGTGTGGGTGTAGTCTATTTCTTTATCTATGAGATGGCAACCAGCGATTATATGCAGCATCGCTTAGAAAGTACGATGGAAGGAAATTCGAGTGGTCGCGATAATCTCTATTCTTTCTTCTGGCATTATTTCAGCGATGAAGCAGATGTACTGCATTACCTAATAGGGCGTGGTGCTAATGGAACATTGGAGATCTACTACAACTATGCGCACAATGACTGGCTTGAAATAGCAGTGAACCAAGGTGTTTTAGGACTCGTGGTATACGCATTCTATTTTCTTGGTTTTTACAAGACATGGAAGTGTGCCACTAACACCGATGCAAAGACCATCCTTGCCCTAATGCTATTTATCTTTTTTGCTAAGACATTGTTTTCGATGTCGTATGCGGACATGACATTTGTGGCAACTTCCGTACTTGGTTATGCCTTGGCAACTGTAAATAAGCCAAACTAACAAAAATCTTTTTACAAAAATTAAAATATTATGAATTATATTGTTGTTCCCTTATGGTATGGAGCTTATAAAAAAGGTCCAGAAGTTGGCGCGTTGCGTCTGGCAGATTTGTTTAAGGAGGAAAGCTTGTCAGAGCAGTCCTTTGTCTCTGTTCCAAATGTGGGCCCTGGCGAAGATCATTTCATGCCGTTCTTTGATGCTATTGATAAGGTGAATAGTAATATATGTGATGCCGTTTTCTCTGCCTTGTCTTCTGGCAATAAGGTGATAACGATCGGAGGTGACCATGCTATTTCTTGGGGTTCTATTTCTGGAGTTTTAAAGCATAATCCTGAAGTAGGCATTATCTATCTTGATGCCCACGGGGATTGCAATATTTCGGAGCGTTCGGCAAGTCATCATATCCATGGTATGCACATGGCATATTTGATGGGATTTGGAGAAGACAAATATGTAGGAAGATATACAGAAAACCTTCTTCCTGTTGAGAACATCCTGTATGTCGGGGCAAGAAGTCTTGATCCTTATGAGGTAGAGTTGATAAAAGAGCAAGGTATCTCGAGAATAACTTGTGACGTTATAAATTCGGATATGATTCAAGTATTGGATACAATAAGTGATTTCATGTCACGATTCAAACAAATTCATGTTAGCTTGGACATTGATGTTCTTGACCCGTCGATAGCTCCTGGCACGGGGGTGCCGGAAGTGGGAGGAATAACAGAAGAAGCATTGCATGAGGTTTTGGACTTTATTCTAACAAAGAGCGATCAAGTAAAGTCTTTGGACCTAGTTGAGTACAACCCACTTCTTGACATAGAGGAACGTACGGATAGAGTTGTACAAAAGCTTGTGAAAACTATAAGCAGTTTGTAAACACTTGACCTAGAAAAATGATAGCATGCAAAATATAAGCACTTACTTTAAGCAACCGGCAAAGCTTTGCTTGGCATTACTTACGCATTTTGGAACATGGCTTCCCGATGCTTTGTATCTAAAGATAATGTTCCGTTTAAAAATGGGATATAACTTGGATTTGGAATCACCCAAGACGTTTAATGAGAAACTTCAGTGGCTTAAATTGTATAATAGAAAGCCTGAATACACTCAAATGGTTGATAAATATGAAGTAAAGAAGCTCGTTGAAAAAATACTCGGAAAAGAATATGTCATTCCAACGCTGGGAGTTTGGGACCGTTTTGAAGATATTGATTTTAGTACACTTCCAGACCGCTTCGTTTTGAAATCTACAAATGGTGGCGGTGGTGGTGGCGTTGTTATATGCCCTGATAAGGAAAAACTGGATAAGGAATTGGCTTGTAAGCGATTGACAGCTTCATTAAAAGCAAGTATATACAAGAACCTCAAGGAGTGGCCTTATAAGAATGTCAAGCCAAGAATATTAGCAGAGGAGTTTAAAGTTGACGAAAGCGGAGAGTTGCGTGACTATAAGTTCTATTGTTTCAATGGAGAGCCTAAAGTATTCTTGGTGGCAAGCGAAAGATTCTCTGGACACCGCACCTACTTCGATTATTTTGATATGGATGGAAATCATTTGCCTTTTACTCAAGGTGGTGAAAATAATCCGATTATTCCGACGTTACCCTCTACTTTTGAGGAAATGAAAAACATAGCAAAAAAGCTGTCAAAAGGGATACCACATGTGAGAATTGATTTGTATAGCGTTGATGAGAAAGTTTATTTTGGTGAGTTTACTTTCTTTGATTCCAGTGGTTTTGACAAGTTTACTCCTTTTCAATGGGATGAGAAATTCGGAGGATGGATAAAATTGTCTTTATGATGATTTTAAACGTAGAACATGTTTAGTAATTTTTGTAACATGCAATATGATTAGTTAATGTTGTGTATAAAATATTCATTATATTCTTGTTTTGTGTTTCGGTGTCATTTGGCGCATTGTTATGACAAGAGAGAATAATTTTGATAATATTCATGATTATGATACAAACAAAAAAGACTATGAAAACTATCTTAAATTGGATAGGATTTCAACCGGTAAGACAAATAATCTTATATCTAAAATCAAAGATTTTTTCTTTCCTTCTTATGAGTGGCAATTCATAAAAGCTCTTAGATGGTTAGAGTATTGTGAGAATGTAAAGAAAAAACAAGTAGGGGGAGGGGCCCTGTGGCTGTTAGTAAAATATAAGTTTAGAAAAATATCCGTCAAATTAGGTTATTCCATTCCAATAAATGTATTTGGACCAGGACTGTCATTGCCACATAGAGGCAACATTATTATAAATCCTCAAACATCTATAGGAGAAAATTGTCGCATACATGTTGGTGTAAACATCGGAGCACATCATGATAAAGCACCACGTATAGGTAACAATGTTTATATAGGTCCAGGTGCAATAATTTTCGGTGATATCGAGATTGCTGATAACTGTTTTATCGGGGCAAATGCGACCGTCAATAAATGCGTGCAAATCCCTAATTGAGCAATTGCAGGAACACCAGCTGTAGTTATAAAGACAGATGTAACAAGTTGGAATGGGATAAAACCAATCAATAAATAGAGAAATGACAAAACAAGTAAAAACAATAACTGTACTAACAAGTAATTATCCTGCACCTGGACATGCTGCGAATGTTTTTGTTCAACAACTTGTGCATGCAATGATAGACCAAGGAGTCAAGATAAATGTGGTGGCTTATCAAAGTATAGTGCATTCTTTGATTCATAAAGTGAAAGTTCTTCCATTACATTCTAAAGGAGTTACAGATAAAGGTATCGAATATAACATATACCGCCCATATACCTTTTCCACAGGAAATCGAGACTTTAAGCTTGTAAAGTGGATTAACAAGAAAATAATAGTACATAAAGTTGCATCCATTAAGAGTGACATTCTTTATTGTCATTTTTGGGGAACTGCTCTTCCGGTGTATGAATATGCTTTAGAGAAACAGTTACCTATGTTTGTGGCTTGTGGCGAAGGTGATAATGCGCTTGAGGATATGGTTGAGAAAATGCCAAAGAATAAACTTCAAGAATTAGCAAAGGCATGTACAGGAGTGGTAAGTGTATCTTCTGAAAACAAGCGTAAATGTATCAATTATAATCTTGCTAATAAAGACAATATTGATGTTTTCCCAAATTGTGTGAATACCACTGTCTTCCACAAGATGGATGTGACAAAGATGAAGCAAGACCTCATAATTGATAAGGATGACTTTGTTATAAGTTTTGTTGGTAGTTTTGTTCCAAGAAAAGGACCTGA
>QWBY01002511.1_pt1 | contig 11192 bp, 6 predicted proteins | sample 1972471 | NCBI WGS metagenome assembly QWBY01 (sample SAMN09866722, study PRJNA288562) | Human gut metagenome isolate term6_stool, whole genome shotgun sequencing...
ATATATATTATATGTCATATTTCAAAAAAAGTCAATAGTTTTTGTCGACTTTTTAATGAGTTAAGGATGTTTTGTTAAAAATTATGTACGTTCGCCCTGCAGAACCCACGGAATTTTTTGAATTTTCCTCGCAGAAAAAAACGATTGAATTTAGAATTAACCAACTTGGCAGATCGAATGTCTCGAGATGCGTAATGGAGATAAAGTAGTTGATGGAAAAGGCATTTGAACCCTACGTGGACGGTTCTACCAACACCGTGATCAAAGTTGTAGGCGTAGGCGGTGCGGGCGGCAACGCCCTTAATACGATGGTAACCAAATTGACGGATTGCCAGGTTGAGTTCATCGCCGCGAACACGGACAGACAAGCTCTGACCCGCTCTCTCGCTTCCGAAAAGATTTCTCTCGGCAGAACAGGTCTCGGCGCCGGCGCACGTCCGGAAGTCGGGTTCCAGGCTGCCAATGATGCCAGAGAAGAAATCGCTGAGAAGCTCCGCGGTGCCGATATGGTCTTCATTACAGCCGGCATGGGCGGCGGCACGGGTACCGGCGCTTCCCCCGTCATTGCCGAAGTTGCCCAGGAACTGGGTATTCTGACCGTTGCCGTCGTGACAAAGCCTTTCTCCTTTGAAGGCGGCAAACGCATGAGAAATGCCGAGCTCGGTTTAAATCAGCTCAAAAATCGCGTCCACTCTCTCATTGTCATTCTTAACGATAAGCTCGAAGAAGAGCTCGGAGAAGACGCCACGATGCGCGAATGCTTTGAAAAGGCCGACGAAGTGCTCTTCAACGCCTGCGCAGGCATCGCCGAATTGATTCAGAAGGTTGGTCAGATCAACCTGGACTTCGAAGACGTCAGAACGGTTATGGGTACTCGCGGTACCGCCATGATGGGTTCCGGCGAAGCCGAAGGTCCCGACCGTGCCGTTACAGCTGCCTCCATGGCCGTTACCTGCCCGCTGCTTGAAGGTGTTGAGCTTCGCGGTGCTAAGGGTCTGTTGGTTAACATTACGGCTCAGGAGGGCATTCGTATGTCCGAAGTCCGTTCCGCTATGGAAACCATCAAGAACTACGCCGACAGCGATGCGCTTATCGTCTTCGGTACGGTTTATGACGACAGCATGGGCGACAAAGTCCGCGTTACCGTTATCGCCACCGGTCTGGATCAGAACGGCACCGATGACTCCATCGTTAAAACAAGCTTCGTGAATGGCAAACCTGCCGTCGATAATCCGTCTAACCTTTGGCAGCCTTCCGGCTCCGCTCCGGATTCTCTGCCGAATGATTTGTTCGGCAACATTGATGCGCCTGCTAAGCCTAAGGTTCACGCCTCTGCAGCTCCCCGTACAGCATCTTCTTTTGCTCAGCCGCAGCCTCACCCGGCTGCTGCTCCGGCTCACACTGCAGCTCCTGCCGCTCCGGCAGCCAAGCCTGAAGTAAAGGCCGTGGAGGTTAAAACCGAAGTCAACCCTTTCGGAACCTATACACCGCAGCCTCAGAAAAAGGCTGAGCCGGCACCGGCTCCGAAGGCTGAACCGAAAGAACCTCAGCCCGAGGCCGTCAATCCGTTCGGTCAGGCTTTCAGCCGTCCGATCGCAACGCCGGACGCAGGCGGCTTTGAAGGTCCGAAAGACAACACGATTTTCGGCAACTTCCACGCCAGCAACAACATTCGTCCTGCCAGCGATGTCTTCGCAACCCTGAACCCTCAGGCCGGCAACGGCAACGACAGCGGTTTGTGGACAGCTAATCAGCACAACGGCGCACCTGAGGCCAAAGGCCAGATCGGTGCTGAAGCCAAGGCAGAAGACGAGAAACCGCGTTTCGAATACGGTATTCCTGCTTTCCTGCGCAAGAAGAACTAAGGTTTGGCCGAATCTATGATCAAACAGAGAACGCTTAAGAAGGTATTCTCCACCGTCGGTATCGGTTTGCACTCCGGCCGCAAAGTCCGTCTGACTCTGCGGCCGGCACCTCCCGATACCGGTTTGGTGTTTACTCGAACCGATTTGAAGCCGCCCGTTGCGATTAAGGCTGAGCCTGAACGCGTCAACGACACGCGCATGGCGACGACGTTGGATAAAGACGGAGCCCGTATTGCGACGATCGAGCACTTGATGAGTGCGCTGTCCGGTTTGGCGATCGACAACTGCTACATCGATGTCGATGCACCTGAGATTCCGATTATGGACGGCTCCGGCTCTACGTTTGTCTTTTTGATCAGAGCTGCCGGTATCCAGGAACAGGATGCTCCGCGAAAATTCGTCCGCGTGAAGAAAAACGTCTCCATCCACGTCGGCGACAAGTGGGCCTCCCTTGAACCTTATGACGGCTATAAACTGTCTTTTGCGATTGACTTCGGTCATCCGGCGATTGACGAAACAGCTCAGTTTGTTGAAGTTGACTTCAACAAGGAAAACTACATCGAAAGCGTCTCCCACGCCCGTACCTTCGGCTTTGTGAACGACTTAGAGATGCTTTGGGGCATGGGCTTGGCACAAGGCGGAACATTGGACAACGCGATTGTGCTCGATGACTTCCACGTCTTAAATCCGGGCGGTCTGCGCTCTCAGGATGAATTTGCAAAACATAAGCTCTTGGACGCCATGGGCGACTTGTATGTATTAGGTCATCCGCTGGTTGCGCATTACCGTGCCTTTAAGTCCGGTCACGAAATCAACAACAAACTTCTGCGGACGCTGTTAGCGGATCCGGAGAACTGGGAGTTTGTTGAGTATCAGGACGAAAATAGTGCTCCGAAGGCCTTTACCGAAGCAGTAAAAGAACCTTCGAACTAAGAAAAGAAAACATCTTGTTTTTTGCCCGCGTTATCCGCGGGCTTTTTCTTACCTGCGGCTGTTGCTCTGGTGTTCTTCAAGAGAAGCTGCCAGTTTTGCCATTGCTTCTTTTAAAGGCGAGCTTTCGGGCAGGCGGTCGGATAATTCTTTAGCGCCCTCAACCGCACCGGGACCGCCGATTGCGGGGCCGCTTTCCGTAAAGAGGAACGGCTGCGGGTGCAGCCCGCATCTGTCGATCACGGCCTTGACTTGCATAGCGCCGAAGCCTTTTTCAGCGAGTGCCTTTTCTACCGACGGCTGGAACATCGTGAAGCGGCGCACAAAAAGCGGATTAGGCAGGCCAACTTCTAAGAGCAGCACTTCTTTGATCAGATCGCGGGGATCTTCATCCGGATCGATATCGTACGGGTTTTCGTCTTTAATTCGAACTTGCTGAACAGAGAGTCGTAGACAGTCGGGCGTGACGGAGGCTCCGAGTTTGTAACTTTGGCAGACCGGATCAATCACCGCAGCCAGGCGTTTCGCTAATCTTAGGAATCCGAAGTGTTTGGCCAAAGAGCCTCTTTGAAGGACTTTGGAGATCGGTTTTTGTGCAGATCGCGGGTACATTTCAGATCCAGAATAAATAAGACGCGGCAGCACCTAACTTAGCAAAATGAAGCCGCGAATTCAATTCCTCACGTGATCGGGTTAGATAAGAAGTGGGCTTTGTATCTAACTTGTAAAAGGACGGGCAAAAACTGTTTAGTGTTGTAAAATCAGTGAGTTTCAAAATTGGCAAGGTGTAACTGCCAATGGGAGGCGTTGTGCCTCCGTTTTTATTAAGAGAAAGAATTAATGGCCAGTTTCCTGACAAAAATTTTTGGTAGCCGCAACGATCGACTGATTAAGCAATATCGCCGTAAAGTTGCTGCGATTAATAAACTTGAGCCCGAAATGAAGGCATTGAGCGACGAACAGCTCAAAGCCAAAACGGCAGAATTCCGTCAGCGTTTAGCCGACGGAGCTTCCTTGGACTCTCTCCTGCCGGAAGCATTCGCCGTTGTGCGTGAGGCAAGTTTCCGCGTTCTCGGAATGCGTCACTTTGACGTGCAGTTAATCGGCGGTATGGTCTTAAATGACGGCAAGATCGCTGAAATGCGTACCGGTGAAGGTAAAACTTTGACCGCAACTTTGGCGGTTTACCTCAATGCATTGCCCGGTAAAGGCGCGCACGTTGTGACGGTGAACGATTACTTGGCAAGCCGTGACGCGGCCTGGATGGGTAAGGTTTACAACTTCCTCGGAATGACTGTCGGAACGATTCTTTCCAATCAGCCGAACGATCAGAAACAGGCCGCTTATGCTGCCGATATTACTTACGGTACGAACAACGAATTCGGCTTCGACTACCTCCGCGACAACATGGAGTACGAGACCGGCGCACGCCGCCAGAGAGGTCTGTTCTTCGCGATCGTGGACGAAGTTGACTCCATTTTGATTGACGAGGCCAGAACTCCGCTGATTATTTCCGGTCCTGCCGAAGGCAGTACGGATATTTACGTTGCCATCGACAAGATTCCTGACATGCTGGAGCGCCAGAAGCAGGAAAAGGGCGAAGGCGACTACTGGGTCGACGAGAAGCAGCACACAGTCCAGCTTTCCGAAGCCGGTCACGAGAAAGTCGAAAAAATCATGGTCGATATGGGCCTGCTGCCCGCCGGCCAGAGCCTCTATTCTCCGTCTAATATCATGCTGCTGCACTACCTGAATGCAGCACTTCGTGCCCACACACTGTTCGTTAAAGATCAGCACTACGTTGTTCAGAACGGCGAAGTCATCATCGTTGACGAATTCACCGGTCGTTTGATGAAGGGACGCCGCTGGTCCGATGGTCTGCATCAGGCCGTTGAAGCCAAAGAAGGCGTTGAAATTCAGCAGGAAAACCAGACTTTCGCGTCTATTACCTTCCAGAACTTCTTCCGTATGTATGAGAAGCTTTCCGGTATGACCGGTACGGCTGATACGGAAGCCTATGAATTCCAGGAAATTTACGGTCTTGAAACCGTTGTCATCCCGACCCATCGCATGATGATCCGTGATGACCAGCAGGATAAGGTCTATCGCACTGCGAAAGAAAAATACAAAGCCATCGTTGATGACGTTAAAGAGTGCTACGGCCGCGGTCAGCCGGTTCTTGTCGGTACGACCTCGATCGAAAACTCCGAACTTATCAGCGACATGCTGACCAAAGCAGGCATCCCGCACAACGTGCTGAATGCTAAGCAGCATGAGAGAGAAGCTCAGATCGTTATGGAAGCCGGCCGTCCCGGTATGGTCACCATTGCGACCAACATGGCCGGCCGAGGTACCGACATCGTTTTAGGCGGCGGTATCAGCAAGGCTCTTGAGCAGATCGACAACGACGAAACCCTTTCTGATGAACAGAAGAAGGCTCAGAAAGAGGAAATCAAAGCGAAGTGGCAGGTTGACCACGACCGCGTTGTGGAACTCGGCGGCTTGAGAATTATCGGTTCCGAGCGTCACGAATCTCGCCGTATCGACAACCAGCTGCGCGGACGTTCCGGCCGTCAGGGTGACCCGGGTTCTTCCCGCTTCTATTTGTCCATGGAAGACCCGCTGCTTAGAATCTTCGCCGGCGAAAAGATGCAGGCTTTGATGAACAAGCTGCGTCTGCCTGAAGGTGAAGCGATTGAAGCAGGTATTGTTTCCCGCTCCATTGAAACCGCTCAGCGTAAAGTCGAATCCCGCAACTTCGATATTCGTAAGCAGCTGCTTGAATACGATGACGTGGCTAACGATCAGAGAAAGGAAATCTACGCACTGCGTAACGAAATCCTGGAAAACAAAGATGTGTCCGGCCCTGTGAAAGAACTTCGCGACGGATACTTCACCAGCCTGTTCCGCCACTATGTTCCTGCAGATACTGTTGAAGAACAGTGGGATCTTGAAGGTTTAGAAAAAGAGCTGAAAGAACAGTGGAATCTGGATGTTCCGCTCAAGGCTACACTGGAAAAATCCGAAAGCTCCGACGATCAGGAACTTCTGGATATGCTGCTTGCAGCCACCAACAAGGTTTACGACGAAAAAGTCGCCTTGGTCGGTCACGAAGCTTTTGCACAGTTTGAACGCAATGTTCTGCTTCAGTTCCTGGATCAGCGCTGGAGAGAGCATCTCAGCCAACTCGACATGCTCCGTCAGGGCATCTATCTCCGCGGCTACGCTCAGAAACAGCCGAAACAGGAATACAAGCGCGAAGCTTTTGAACTGTTTGCCAACCTGCTTGAAACCGTCGGTGCCGACGTCACCCGTGTTCTGATGAATGTTCAGATTCGTCAGCCGGAACCTGAAGAAGTCGCAGCGGCTCAGCAGGAAGCTCAGGCTCTCCCTCAGGAAGAAGATCCGTTCGCACATGTCGGACGCAATGATCCTTGCCCCTGCGGAAGCGGCAAGAAATTCAAAGATTGCCACGGCAAGCTTCGTTAATCTGAATTAACGGAAAGACGGCTCTCGGTGAACAAACCTTGGGCCGTTTTTTTACGTCTTCTTTCCCTCCAAGTTCGATTGAAGCAGGATGGAAAAGCTGCTAAATCAGTTGGCCGCCGGCGACTCAAAGATGCAATTAGTGGCTACCTCGAATCTTCACAGGTCCCTTTGTAACGGGAAATGCCGCCCACTGAGATACAAAAAATTCCGGAGAAGATCTAAGTCTTCCCCGGAACTAATTAGCGATTAAAGGAACGTGTCCCCTCGGTCGTTTTTAGAATTGATATCTATATTTGGCCTGGAGAACCTGATCAACACGTCCCTTGTCGCCGGAACCGATACCATAATTCAGACCGAAAGCGTGGGCGCCCTTAGCGGCTTCCACACCAACTTTGGCTGAGTACATGGCGTTGTTGGCGATTCTGGAGTCGATCGAATCAGATGCACCGCCTGTGGCTAAAGCAAATTTGTTCTTCACTTTACGGTCGCCAAGGGCCGGAGCAATCTGAACGTCAACGAACGGCTTCACATCAACAGAAGCAACGTTAGCTTTGCCGTTGAAAGCGACGCCAAACGGAACCTGGAACAAGTTGGCTTTTTCAGCTGAGTACTTGAAGCCACCAGCCTTGAAGCTTTCCATGTCAACGTGCAGATAACGGGCACCAACGTGCGGAGTGACGGTGATGACTTCATTCAGAGCCAAAGGTTTCTCAACACGGACGCCGACGGAGAATGTCTTGACGTCGGGTTTGCCTTTGTAGCCGGCATGAGAAATCTTGTTCTTGCTCTGGAGGTAACCGACATTACCGATGACGTTAGCGTATTCGGTGTTCCAAACACCATAGACGTTTGCGCCCCAATAGGTGATGTCGTTCTTGATACCGGAGCCGTTGCCTTGTCCTCTTGCAGAGCCCTTACCAAAGGAAACCGCACCACCTAAAGCAGCACCGTTGCCGAAGGCGTAATCAGCACCGACTGTGGCGCCGCCGATATCGCTCTTATAGCCATAATTGGTAGAACCTGCCTGGTAACGGCTGGCTTTACTTGTCATGCCGGAGAGGTCGATCCAAAGATCAGCGCCCTGTTTTTCGTGAGCATAAGCAGCCAGGACGGAACCATGCTGGTCGAGTGTGTCAGCAATCAGGTTGGCACCGTTTACAGCCATTGCCTGAGCAGCAGAGGCAGTTCCCATCAGAGCGATGCGATTGATTTCGGAAGCAGCCTGTTCGGTTGTTAAACCGCTGTTGATATCGAGAAGGGCATTAATTCTTTCAACGCCCAGACCTTCACCGGAGGCTAATGCAGCGTTAACTGTGTTGGGAGCGATGGTGTCTAACTGGACATCATTTCTTTCAACACCGAGGATCAGCTGACCATCTTCATTCTTGGCAAGTGTTGCGCCAAGCAGGCGGTTAGTCGTGGCGAAGTTAGCTTTGCTTTCGTCGACCTTCCCGAAACCTTCTGTAAGCTGATAGTTCTGACCAAGACGAGCCTTGTCAAGATAGATGGAGGAACCTTCGTTGGCAACGAAAGATTGGTTTTCAGTGCCGACAATAGCAGATCCTGCTGCTATGAATAAGTTGGCGCCTTCACCTAAAACTACAGAAGGAGTAGCTGCAACGCCTTCAGCGGTTACGGCCGCAGCATTGCCAAGCATCAAACGTCCGTTTTCAGAAAGTTTCAGAGTCTTTCCGATATAAGCGTTCGGGCCACTTTTCGTTCCGACTATGGCTTTTGCGGCTTCAAGAGAATTGTGATCTTGTTCGCCGAAAATAAAGGCAGAATCATTGCCAGAAACGTTGACAGCGCCATCAAGAGCTTCGCCGGACAAAGCAGTTAAAACTAATTCGCCCTTAGTTACATTAAAGGAGCCGATTTGTTGCTGACCATCGTTGGTTTGATTCTTAGCGTTTGCGCCATTAGCGATGTTCGCTTTGTCGAGAATAAGAGTACCGCCTGTGACATTAACATTATGCTGAACCATCCATTCGGATGTAACGTGCATCGTACCTTCCTGAACATCTGTAGTCCCATAATATTTATTTAGGTCGCTGTTGACGAGGAGAGTACCCGTGCCAGTTTTGTTTAAGAGTGCATGCTGGCCACCATTTACTGTGGTGTTGTTTGGCATGGAAGATGCAATACTATCAGTATCGCCTGTAGTTCCTTTCTCGCCGATTGTTAAGGTTGCAGCGCCTTGTACTTCGAAGGTCGCAACTGACCCACGATCTAAGAATAAGAAACCACCGGCTTGAGTGTGGGAATGAGTGTAGCCCCATGTGTCGGGCTTTCCAGTGCCGTCCGACGAAACAGTGTTGCCAGTGTAAGCTAGATCCTTAGTGATAATAAATTTCACATCTGAATCTCTCTTTACTCCTGTAGCGGAACCAGTGCTGTAGTCAACATTAATTGCGCCTCCGAAGGCGTAGGCACCTTTACCGTCGGCTCCTGTTACAGTGGCAGAGTTGTTCGTGAAGACAACATCCTTGAAGACAGTGTCAGGGGAACCTTTAATTTGAATGGCACCTCCTGTAGCAGCATCTGTATCTTTAGAGGGGGCGGTGATTGCGGCAGAGTTCCCGTCGAAGACGGTATTTTCGAAATAAATGGGAGAGCCGTTACTATAGACCGCGCCGCCCATTGCAACAGTAGCATCGCTGGCTTTGTTTCCAGAATATAGTGCGTTCTTGATAGAGGCAGAGGAATCTGCAGGGGCTAAGAACAAAGCGGCGCCGGCGCCATTCGAGGCATTCAGTCCTTCGGCCTTTTGTGTACCGGAGATGGCGGTCTTAGACGCGTTCTTTGAGACAAAAATTCTTCCTTCGTAGACCGCCCCGTCTTCCATGTTCAGAGTCGTGTTCGGAGCATCGATTAGGATATTGCCTAAGGTCTGCGAACCGGAAGAGAGGAGGATCGTATTCTTATCGGTACTGGTTCCTTGTTGAACAGCAATAGCAGCAGTTGCTTCTTTGGCGTCAATTAAACCAGAGTTTGTGAATTTGCCTTCCTCATGGTCTTTTACTAAAACACCAATTGTGAAGGCTTCCTTATTGGTGGATGGTGATGGTTTGCTTACGTAAATCTGACCTTTATTTTCAGCTGTAGAGCCTTTGACACCGCCCAGTTCCATTGCAGCGCCAGTATCATAAACAGCGATGGAGCCTTCATTGATAATTTTTGCGGGTGTTGAGCCGTTTTTGTCACTTCCCACAGTCATCCCATATGCATTTTGGACGACAATTGTTCCTTTATTTATAGCTGTTGCACCATCGGCGGCGCCAATAGCTCTCTGAGACCAAGAATTGGCCCCGTCTACTGCAGTGACATAAATATTTCCAAGGTTTGTGAATGTGGCTTCCTGGCCATCGCTATCAACCCAATAACCGGTTGCTTTTGAGCCAGCGCGAGAGCCTGTAACCCAAAGATTTTCAAGCTCAGAACTATTTGTAGATGTTATTGTTTTGTAGGAATTAGTCTTACCGCTGTTTTCAACGAAAGAGAATTCGTTCGCTTCTAGCTTAGTTGGGGGGGTAATATACTCAGGTGCAGCGGCGCAAGCCAGACCGGCAACAGCCATGGCGACAGAGGCGACTACAGTTTTCGTAGCGGATTTAGACTTTGATGTGCTCAATTCATTTGCGACAACAATGCAGCCGCGAGCTGAATTGAAGAAGGTTTTGTAGATTTTGTTCATGTTTCCCTCTTTAAATAAGATGGCGAGCGGGTCGTTACCCACTAACATTTTTCTACTTCTCGAAGAGAAGTAAGAAAAATGCTGAAAGAATAGTAAAGCTTAAATTGTTGTCCTTCAATGAAACTTACCAGTAGTTAGTACAACTACTCAGAAGATAGGTTGAAGTATCTGAAAATATTGTCTTGTTTGAGGGATACCTTAAAACTTTGCATATTCCTTTTGTTGTAAAGTCAGTTTCCTAATTATCGGAATCAGTATCGATTCAACAAATTAAAAACCCAACTTCTATCCATAGCTCTATCCCCAACCTAACAAGTTTCTATTAAGTAATAGTGAAAACGGATCATGTCGTTCAAAGTAGCCTTAGGGCCACTGAGAAAGATGACTAAAGAAGAGGGAGAAGATTTAAGGCGAAAAGAGACATTTATCTTTGCTTTTTAACGCTAGTATAAATTTCTATAATTACGTTATCTAATTAGAATAAGAAGTATAATACGGCCATGAATGGAGGAATTTCATGGCCGGTCGTACCCGCAAATTTACATGGCCGGTCGTACCCGCAAATTTAATCCCGTCTTATCTGAACAAGACAAAGCTACTCTTGAGAAGATCGTTTCTTCCAGAACTGAAGAGATTCGGAAGGTACAACGCGCAAAGATGATTCTGTTGGCCGCCTCCGGGAGCAGTAACACCGATATTGCAAATAACCTTGGGATTTCCCGTCCGGTCGTTAACAAAATAATCAAGCGCTTTTCTTCAGCCGGAGTCCAGGCAGCCTTAGAAGATGCAGCACGCCCCGGGCGTCCGAAAGAACTGGATCCGGAGCAGCAGACATGGATTATTTCTTTGGCCTGCAGCAAGCCAAGAGAACTTCCTGACGGACCGGCATTAGAGCTTTGGACCCTCTCTGCTCTTACCAACTACGTTAGAAGCCACTGCAAAGAGCATGGCTTTGATCGACTTGAATCTGTTGCGGCCTCTACCATTTGGTATTTATTAAACAAGTCGGAGATTAAACCACACCGTATTCGCTACTACTTGGAAAAGAAAGATGAGCAATTCGAGGCTAAAGCAAAGGAAGTGTTATTACTCTATAAAAAGATTGAATGGATAACGCAATTAGCGAAGAAATACGATGATCCGGAAGAAGAAATAACGCTTGTTAACCAAGAAGTTTTTATTTCTTACGACGAGAAACCGGGCATTCAGGCGGT
>QWBY01002262.1_pt1 | contig 11190 bp, 8 predicted proteins | sample 1972471 | NCBI WGS metagenome assembly QWBY01 (sample SAMN09866722, study PRJNA288562) | Human gut metagenome isolate term6_stool, whole genome shotgun sequencing...
TATCGCCTAAATTTCATTATCTATGCAGAATGAATTACCTAAAATAGACATTCCGGTCGACTGTGTCGCAGGAACAGACATTACGAAAGAATTATTAAACCTTTACACCGATTCACCTTGCCGGCTAAAGGCTGGGATATTCGTATTATTACTGGATGGAGATATAGAGGCATCGATCAATTTGGTTCGATATAAGATCCAGCCCATGAGTTTCATCACGATCTTGCCACAAAGCATTCTACAAATACATAAAGCGAATGGGAACTTGAGAATTTACTTCATCGGGTTCTCCTCCCATTTTCTTGAAAACAATAATATGTATAAAATCGTATCCGACTATTATTATAAGATCCGGGAAATTCCGGTTATCCGACTGGAGGATAATGAAGTATCCATTTATCACCACTATTATCAGCTCTTGCTAAAAGCCCAAGAAAATGAATATTTGCCGGCAAATGATGATATCATCAAATCCATATTGCAGCTCCTTCTCCTGTGCCTAAAGGAGACTTATAAGAAAATAACGCCTAATGATAACACTTTGATTAAAAGTAAAAAGATCACGAAAGAATTTTCAGAGTTAGTCATGCACAATTATATGAAAGAACGTAACGTTTCTTTCTATGCCGACAAACTGAGTATCACCGCCGCTCATCTTAGTACGACAATCAAAGAAACGATCGGTAGAACCTGTACGGAAATTATATCGGCAATGGTTATCATGGATGCCAAGAACCAATTAAGATCCACCGATATTCCTATTTACCAAATAGCCGATTCGTTGAATTTCAGCAATGTATCCTTCTTTGGCAAGTATTTTAAACGATATGTTGGCATGGGGCCGCAAGAATACCGCAATTCCTAAACAACCCTAAAAAAGTATCTTAGCTTCATCGGCAAAGTATCTTAACTTACTTCGGCCTTGAAGTTAACATACTTTGCCGATGAAGCTAAGTGCAATCTCACATCCCCCAATTCTCCCGATCCAAGCTCCTATACTGTATTGCTTCCGCCAAATGCCGCACCTCAATACGTTCCGAATTATCCAAGTCCGCTATCGTGCGGGAGACTTTCAGGATACGGTCATAGGCACGGGCGGAGAGGCAGAGACGTTGCATGGCGGTTTTGAGGATGGAAAGACCTGCGGCGTCGGGAACGGCGTACTGATGGAGTAGCTTGGAGTTCATCTGGGCATTACAATAAACACCCTCATAAGCGGCAAAACGCCTTTCCTGGATCGCACGGGCTTTTATGACCCGCTCACGGATAGCGATACTAGGCTCTGAGGGCTGTTGCTCGGATATCTTCTCGAAAGGGACAGGGACAATCTCTATCTGGATATCGATACGGTCCAATAAAGGGCCGGAAATGCGGTTCATATATTTCTGGACGACTCCGGGAGAACAGAGGCAAGGACGGTCCGGATGGTTGTAGTAGCCGCAGGGACAAGGATTCATGGAGGCCACAAGCATAAAGCCGGCCGGATATTCCACCGTGAAACGGGCACGGGAGATATTGATCACTCGATCTTCCAATGGCTGCCGCATGACTTCCAAGACACTCCTGTTAAATTCCGGCAACTCATCCAAAAAAAGGACACCATTATGAGCCAAGCTGATCTCTCCCGGCTGCGGGAAAGTGCCCCCTCCTACCATGGCGACATTAGAGATCGTATGATGGGGAGAGCGAAAAGGACGTTGTACCATCAAGGAGGCGCCACCTCCTATCTTACCGGCTACGGAATGGATTTTAGTTGTTTCCAAGGACTCATGCAAGGTAAAGGGAGGCAAGATCGTAGGGAGACGTTTCGCCAACATGGACTTGCCACTTCCGGGAGGACCTACCATGATCAGATTATGTCCGCCGGCTGCGGCCACCTCCATCGCACGCTTCACGTTCTCTTGTCCCCGGACATCGGAGAAATCGCAATCAAACAATTGCTGGCGGTCGTAAAACTCCTTACGGGTATCAATAACCGTAGGCCGCAATGTAGGTTTACCCTCCATAAACTCCAGCACCTCTTTGATATTCGAAGCTCCATACACTTCCAGATCGTTCACCACCGCAGCCTCACAAGCGTTTTGCTTGGGTAAGATAAAGCCCTTAAAGCCTTCTTCCCTAGCCTTGATAGCAATAGGCAATGCCCCTTTTATCGGTTGGAGGCTCCCGTCCATAGAAAGCTCGCCCATCAATACGAATTTGGATAAGTTGGATGAATCTATCTGCTCTGCCGCCGCCAGAATACCGATCGCCAAAGGCAGATCATAAGAGGACCCTTCCTTACGGATATCTGCGGGGGCCATATTAATAACGATACGATTGCGGGGGAATTTATAACCACATACTTGAAGAGCCGAGATAATGCGTTCATGGCTCTCACGAACAGCCACGTCCGGAAGACCGACTAAAAAGAATTGGATACCTTTGGAACAGTTCACTTCTACGGTAACGACCGTAGCGGAAATCCCCTGCACGGCAGCGGCATAAGATTTTACTAACATAGTTAAGAATTTTGAGTTACTAATTACAAATTAAAACCGGAACCTCCTGTTTTCAATCGCTCAGTCTTCGAACAAGTTCTCCAGTGTTTGCTTGATCTCGATTCCATTCTCTGTTTTCATCAAGATCTTATGATCCTCATCTATCAAGAAACAGCGTGGCAATACGCTTACGTTATACAGATCTATCAACATAGCCGCTTGTCCGGCCGAATCTGTTACCAGATTCCACGCTATACTATCTTTCTTCAGTACATCCCGGACATTATCCGGATTATCGTCCAAGCTAACCAAAAGAATATCCAACTGATCTTTCGGATATTTCATCGCTACCTTATCCAGATATAGATCCTCTGTCTGGCACATATCACACCAAGGAGCGGTAAACGTCAGTAATAAATACTTCTGCGGGAAAGAATCCAAACTTACCGTATTCCCATAAATATTCCTTACGGAGAAATCTGGGGCTTCCGCACCCAAAGCCGTACGTTTCGCACGGGCGCTATATTGCTCCAGCTCCTTTACCAGATAAAAGTCTTTCAACCTTGGATTCAATAACGCCAACAACTCATCAATTTTACGAGTATCATCGGGATCTGAGAAAAAAGATTGAATCAAGACAACGGATGCCTCTTCATTCGGGTTCTCTTTCACGTACCGGATCGCTTCCTCGCTCAATTGCATATTAACATTCGCCAAACGAGCGGCGATATCCGTCTCCTCGATCGTATCGTTCAAATCCTTGCTATTTAAAGAATTTGATAAATTTGTCAATTCCGTCAATAAAGGAGCGATTTTCTTCTTAAAAGCGGTCAACTTATCATTTGTCCGTCCCCCCTTTACCTGCAATAGCAATGGAGAGTTAGCGTCGCCCGTGATTTTCACGGTTTCTCCCGGTTCCAGATAAGCCGTAACCCAATGCTCTTTATCCGCAAAGAAGATAGTCACACAATGGAAACCCGCTTCATTTTGATCGATCTGGAACTGCCCGGGTTTCGTACAAGCCACTGTATCAACCACTTTATAATTATCCTTCTCAAATACAGCATATACGGTTTGATCTTCCAGATTAGAAAGTTCCCCTTCAATCCGATAGACATAATCCTTGCCACAAGATGACAAACAAATTATAAAGCCAATAATAAGTGTCAGTTTTTTTATCATTACTCCTTTTTAAGCTCTTCTTATAACAGATAATCCGGTCTAAAGGTAGGAATATTTTTTAAAACTACTTCACATTTATAATAAAATTAACGCAGTTATCATAAAAAAAGCGCAGAATTAGTAATTCCACGCTTTTTTATAAAGATATTTTTAAACCTTGACCTTTTTTGATCAAGGTTTTTTAAGCAATTATAACTGAGGACCAGCAGCAACCAATGCCTTACCAGCTTCGTTGCCTGTGAACTTAGCGAAGTTCTTCTGGAAGCGAGCAGCCAAATCCTTCGCTTTCTCATCCCATTGAGCAGGATCAGCATAGGTATCGCGAGGATCTAAGATCTTCGGATCTACGCCCGGTAATGCAGTCGGAACCTCGAAGTCGAAATACGGGATCTTCTTTGTCGGAGCCTCGTTGATAGAACCATCAAGGATAGCGTCGATGATACCTCTTGTATCTTTGATAGAGATACGTTTGCCGCTACCGTTCCAACCTGTGTTCACCAAGTAAGCCTTAGCGCCAGTCATTTCCATCTTCTTAACCAACTCTTCGCCGTATTTTGTCGGGTGCAATGACAAGAAAGCAGCACCGAAACAAGCGGAGAATGTAGGAGTCGGTTCCGTGATACCACGCTCTGTACCTGCTAATTTAGCGGTAAATCCAGACAAGAAGTAGTATTGAGTTTGCTCCGGAGTCAAGATAGATACTGGAGGCAATACACCGAATGCGTCAGCAGACAAGAAGATAACTTGTTTTGCGTGCGGGCCTTTAGAAACCGGCTTAACGATGTTCTCGATGTGATAGATCGGATAAGAAACACGAGTGTTCTCTGTAACTGACTTATCAGCGAAATCGATCTTACCATCAGCGGCAACTGTTACGTTCTCAAGAAGAGCGTCACGTTTGATAGCGTTGTAGATATCCGGCTCGCTCTCTTTATCCAAGTTGATAACCTTAGCGTAGCAACCACCCTCGTAGTTGAATACACCTTCGTTATCCCATCCGTGCTCATCGTCACCGATCAACAAACGTTTCGGGTCCGTAGACAAAGTAGTCTTACCAGTACCAGACAAACCGAAGAAGATAGCTGAGCTCTTGCCCTCTTTATCCGTGTTAGCGGAGCAGTGCATAGAAGCGATACCACGCAACGGGTTCAAGTAGTTCATGATAGAGAAGATACCCTTCTTCATCTCACCACCGTACCAAGTATTCAAGATAACTTGCTCTTTAGTCTTCAAGTTGAAAACAGTAGCAGTCTCAGAGTTCAAGCCTAATTCTTTGTAGTTGTCAACTTTAGCCTTAGCTGCGTTGAAAGAAACGAAATCAGGTTCGCCGTAGTTAGCCAATTCCTCAGCTGTCGGACGGATGAACATATTAGTTACGAAGTGAGCTTGCCAAGCAACCTCCATGATGAAACGTACTTTCAAACGAGTAGCCTCGTTAGCGCCACAGAATGTATCGACAACGAACAAACGTTTGCCAGACAATTCTTTTACGGCTTTAGCCTTCAAGTCTGCCCAAGCAGCCTCAGAACAAGGCTTGTTATCATTCTTATATTCATCAGAAGTCCACCATACAGAATCTTCGCTGGCTTCATTCTTTACGAAAAATTTATCTTTAGGAGAACGACCTGTATAAATACCAGTCATCACGTTTACAGCACCTAGCTCAGTTACTTGGCCTTTCTCGAAGCCTTCCAAACTCGGTTTAGTTTCTTCTGCGAACAGAACATCATAAGACGGATTGTGAACGATTTCTTTCACATCAACAATTCCGTACTTGCTTAAATCTAAATTAGCCATCTTGAATTTAATTTAAATGATTGACTTTATATAACTTTTCTCTCTACTCTAGTTCGATACGGTGAGGCTTTCCGACCTTTTGGAGCTTGCTGCGACTCCACCTTGTTAACCGCGGTACAAAAGTAATATTTTTTTTTATCGTACACAGCTTATTAAGGAAATTTTTCAGTAATAATTACTCTTTTCCATGCAATTAACAAAACCCTTAGTCTATTTGTAATATGGAGTTTACAAATCATATACTTTTAGCTAGCATCTCAACTATTTCCGAAGTCGTCATCATAGGTATTCGCTTTTATTGTGACTGAAACAAAGATATATACTTTTTTCCACACAAACAAATCCAGCGTATAAATATAAGAAAGGCGCAGGATAAATATCTTGCGCCTTCTCTTATATCCGATCAGAAATATATTACTTTACCTCCCAAATCTCACCTTTCATCAAAAGGTCGTGTAATTTACGTGTAGGATTCTTCGCTTGTACCTCCTCGATTTGCTGGTGGACAGCCTCATCATAGGTCGGTCCCTCCACATCTCGTATTACACCTAACGCGATTGGCATATCACCGCTCATCATGGCAAGCATCATATGCAAGGTGTTATCCTTCTCATGGGCGTCGTGTACCAATACGTCATCCATCGTATAACCATCTTGTCCGATCGTTACGGATTTCAGTTTTAGGCCGTCTAGCACAAGGCCTTTATCCATGTTAGCGCCGTAAACCATTTTCTCGCCATGGCGAAGGAAAATCGTACGATCCGCACGGTATGCCTTATCAACGATCCCCTTATGGATACCATCATTAAAGATCACGCAGTTTACCAACACTTCCGTAACGGAAGCGCCTTTATGACGAGCGGAAGCCGTCAATACCTCGGTCGTATTCTTCAAATCCACATCGATCGAGCGGGCGAAGAAATTACCACGGGCACCCAATGCCAACTCAGCCGGCACAAACGGATCTTCCACCGTTCCATACGGAGAGCTCTTGGATACGAAACCACGGTCGGATGTCGGGGAATACTGCCCCTTCGTCAAACCATAGATCTTATTGTTGAAAAGAACGATATTCAAATCGATATTACGACGGACAGCGTGGATAAAATGATTACCGCCGATAGCCAAGCAGTCGCCATCACCCGTAATCAACCATACGCTCAAGTCCGGGCGAGCCGTCTTTACGCCGGTAGCGATAGCCGCTCCACGACCATGGATCGTATGGAAGCCATACGTATTCATATAATAAGGTAAGCGGGAAGAACAGCCGATACCTGAGATAACTGCCATATTGTGAGGAGCCACTCCTACCTCGGCCATAGCCTTATGCAGGCAATTCAGTACCGCATGGTCGCCACAACCCGGGCACCAACGTACGTACTGGTCGCTTTTATAATCTTTCGGTTGAAATTTAGTTTCTTCTGTTGTCATCTTTTAAGCCTCCAATATTTTAGTGAATTCCTCAACTAATCTCGCAACGACAAAAGGTTGTCCCTTTACACGATTGAAGCGATACGGGTTAAATCCGGGTACCTTTCCACGTAAATAGTTAGCGAACTGTCCGTTATTTTGCTCAGCCACCACCACTTTCTTATACTTAGAAAGAACCTCAGCCGTATTCTTAGGCAGCGGGTTGATAAACTTGAAGTGAGCGAAAGCCACCTTCTTGCCATTCTCCTGCATCGTCTCCATCGCCTCGTAAAGGTGTCCGTAGGTTCCACCCCAACCAACGATCAATAAATCAGCGTCCTCATCTCCGATCACTTCCAGTTCGGGGATATAGTCGGCGATCTTATCGATCTTAGCCTGACGGGTCGTCACCATCTTCTGGTGGTTAGCCGGATCGGTAGAGATAGCGCTCGTCTCGTAGTCTTTCTCCAGACCACCCAGACGATGAGCAAAACCTTCCGTTCCCGGAATCGCCCAGTAACGAACCAAGCTTTCCTTGTTACGACGATACGCCTTCCAAACTTTCTCGTCTTGATAATTAGCTACGTAATTCGGCTTAATCTCCGGATATTTATCCATTTCCGGAATTCTCCAAGCGGAAGAACCGTTAGCGATAAAGGCATCGGTCAACAAGATAACCGGAGTCATATGCTCCACGGCCAACTTACCCGCCCAAAATGCGGCATCAAAACAATCAGTCGGCGTAGAGGCCGCTATTACCACGGCAGGGCTCTCACCATTACGGCCATACAGAGCCTGCATCAAGTCCGTTTGCTCGCTCTTCGTCGGCAAGCCCGTAGAAGGACCGCCACGCTGAACATCGATAATCACCAAAGGCAACTCGGCGATTACAGCCAAACCGATCGCCTCGCTCTTCAAGGCAAGACCCGGTCCGGAAGTAGACGTAGCCGCCAAGCAACCGGCGAAACTAGCTCCGATAGAAGTACAGATACCGGCGATCTCATCCTCGGCCTGAACCGTGATAACGCCTAAATCCTTACGTTTAGATAATTCATGTAAAATATCAGTAGCCGGAGTGATCGGGTAACTACCCAAGAACAACTGCAAACCAGCTTTCTCGGCAGCGGCTATCAAACCATAGGAAGTAGCCTTATTACCATTCACGTCCGTATAGAATCCGGGCTCGGCTTTCTTACTCTCGATACGATACGTAGAAACCGAGGCATGGATGTTATTACCATAATTATAACCGTCCGTCAAAGCCTTGATATTAGCTTGGGCGATAACCGGTTTCTTAGCGAACTTATTCTGCAACATGTGCATAGCCTCCTCCAGCGGACGCTCGAACAACCAGCAAACAAGTCCTAAGGCGAACATATTCTTACAGCGAAGAGCCGATTTATTGTCCAAGCCAAACTCAACCAATCCGTCTTTTACCATCGTAGAGATCGGAGCGGCAACAACCTGCACGCCAGTCAATCCCAGCTCAGTAAACGGATCATCGGTCGTAAACAAGGCCTTATCCAAATCACTTTTCTTGAAAGAGTCCGTGTCGATTAAAACAATCGCATTGGGTTTTAGGTGTTTTACGTTCACCTTTAGCGCGGCGGGATTCATGGCCACCAATACGTCGGCCTTATCACCGGGTGTGAAGATTTTGCGCGATCCCAAGTGCACTTGGAATCCAGATACACCACTTAGTGTTCCTTGTGGAGCACGTACTTCTGCCGGATAGTCTGGGAATGTAGAAATCTCGTTCCCGAAAACCGCGGACAGGTTTGAAAAGATTGTACCGGTTAACTGCATGCCATCTCCCGAGTCTCCCGAGAAACGAATTACAACCTTCTCCAGCGTCTTAACTTTTGTCTGTTCTGCCATAATATACTTTATTAGCTTTATCGCTTATTGGTATTTAGATCGTCCGCAAAGTAAAGCATAAACTTTGCGAGTTCAAAACTTTTCCGCATCAAAAAGCAGAGAGGTATAGATCAAGATTATTAGATGATAGATTAAAATGATTAGACACATAACTATTCACGGTCTTCCCATAATACATATATACTCCCGCCCTAAAGCCCTTATCCGATTTGATCATTCCTTGCACGGAACCGGCGTCGCCCAACGACAATAATAAAGGCACGAATATATTACTATAAGCCATCGAGGTAGTACGAGCCACCCGGTTGCTGATATTCAGTTTGCAATAATGTAATACCCCATATTGCTCGAACACCGCGGGATCTTCCCTCGACAAGCAGCATGTCGTCTCAAAGCAACCGCCTTGGCTTACCCTCAGATCGATCACCAAAGCTCCCTTTTTCATCGTACGCACCAAGTCCGTAGCGATAATATAGCGATGTCTCGTATTAATATAACGCATCGCCCCGATCACCACGTCAGCGCTACGAAACGCGTTATGCAGCACATTCGGATGGAACGTGGAAGTAAAAAGCCCTTGCCCCAAGACCTGTTGTATTATACGCAATTTATTGATATCATCATCGAATACTTTCACGGATGCTCCCAAGGCCAACGCGGCACGCGCGGCTACGGTCCCGGCGTTTCCGGCCCCGATGATCACCACTTCCGTAGGGGATACGCCCGGGATACCGCCTAATAAGATCCCTTTACCTCCTTGGGTATTGCTCAACAGCTCGGAAGCGATCGTTATGGAAGCCGCCCCCTCGATCTCGGAAGTGACATTCAGCACCGGGAAACGATTATATTCATCCGCCATCAACTCATAAGAGATAGCGGTAATCCGTTTCGCCATCATCAACTCGAAAGCCTCTTGAGCGAATAAATTAAACTGCACCAATGAGAAAACGGTCGTGCGAGGTCTCATAAGCGCGATTTCCACCGGCAACGGAGGCAATATCTTCAAGATCAGATCCGCTTGGAAAACTTCTGCGGGCGTATCGACGATCTCCGCCCCCGCCTCCGAGAAATGATTATCGGAATAGTTGATACCTAATCCGGCGCCACTTTCCACCAGCACCCGGTGACCGCAATCGGTCAGCATATCCACCGCCTCCGGAGTTAACGGCAAACGTTTTTCCGCCTCGCATCGTTCACGAGGAATACCGATAAGCAAACGGTTATTCACCTTGCTGATCTCTTTCAATAATTCCTGCGGGATATAGGCCCCCTGCGCCTGCCGGCCATCGTTCGCTTCCATATGCTATAGGATTTTCATTAACGCGTTCGATATGTCATGTACATCAGATTCTGTTAACATCTTCTCGGCATCAAACGTTATGGACGCCTTCGTATAAAACGGATTCCTTTTCTCCAGACTCTCGGCGATAAACGCCCTCAGTTCCTCCCCGGAACGTCCTTTCAACACCGGACGGGTATGTTTGCACAACTCCAGACGCTTCGCCAGCTCCTCGACTGACACCTTCAAGTAAACCGTCGTGCCAGAAGCGTTCATAAACTCCATGTTATCGAAAAAGCAAGGAGCGCCTCCTCCCGTGGAGATCAGCACGTCCTCAAACTCAGCGACCTCGTGAAGCATATTCCGTTCTATCTCTCGGAAAGCCTCCTCCCCTCTCTCGGCGAATATCTGCGAAACGGCCTTATGATAACGCCCTTCGATATAGTAATCAAGATCTATGAACGAAAGACCGGCGAGCTTGGCAAGCTCTTTTCCCACCGTTGTCTTGCCCGCTCCCATATATCCGACCAAAAAAACACGTTTCATACGTTATTATAATAGTTTTCGCAAATGTAAACTTTTTCCGGGAACTCTATCTTCTTTATTCCTAAGAATCAATAAAAAAAATCAGAGGCCAATGGCTTTTACTGTCTGGGTCGCACGATCCACTACTAATAAAGTATGACGAGCACCGGCTATTTTCTCGGGATAGACCATCGAATCTGTAAAGTCCTGCAATAATTTTCCGTTCTTAGGGCTGATCTCCCATAGCTCCGACCGTTTATCATCGACACGAAGCGTAACAAACAAACGATCCCCTACAAACGCTATCGACTGGGGAGACTTTTCAAATCCCAATGTCACCAGATACGGCGCAAAGCCCGTGTCCCCTGCCCGAATGTCCGCAGGATCGAATAAATAGATTATATTTTTATTCTGGGCCGTCACATATAAAAAGCCATCATTTCGTGCCGCTACTGCATAAGTACCCATTGCCTCTTGTAAATTTACGCTACGGCTATATATAGGTACCCGAGCAGCGGAACCGGGCTGTACATCTTGCTCCAAGACAACTACCAGTTTCCGTTTATCCCGGATAAAGACAGCCCCTTGACTAGCCGTCACATCAAACGCATGAACGGTCTGATAACCACCCTCACCCCA
>QWBY01002264.1_pt1 | contig 11188 bp, 10 predicted proteins | sample 1972471 | NCBI WGS metagenome assembly QWBY01 (sample SAMN09866722, study PRJNA288562) | Human gut metagenome isolate term6_stool, whole genome shotgun sequencing...
GCATAAGTACCCATTGCCTCTTGCAAATTCACGCTACGACTATATATAGGCACTCGAGTAGCGGAACCGGGCTGTACATCTTGCTCCAAGACAACTACTAACTTGCGTTTATCCCGAATAAAAACAGCTCCTTGACTAGCCGTGACATCAAATGCGTGAACGGTCTGATAACCACCCTCACCCCAAGTACCCGTACCGATACAAGTAATGAACTCATACGTTTCCGCATCAAACACATCCGTACGGCTTCCCGTATTCGTGACATATATTTTCCCATACGAGCGAGTCACGCCGTTTGGCTCCCCCGCAAAGGTCTCTTTCTTATCTCCGTTCATCCACTCAACCATACTTTTCACATGACGCACATTACCGGAAGATACATCAAAGACCTCCAAACTATAATGTCCCGGAGCGTCATTTGCTACATATAGCGTATTCCCATAAAGATGGACCGCTTTCGGATGAAAAGTTTCCACAGTGGCACCGGGAATATCCAAGACAGAAAGTGTAAATGAGAGAGGAGAACCCTCATCACCAGCCCTATCCGTCTCCATCGGAGCAAGCCCAAGCCCGCCATCTATGGCATCCAATTCCGGATCATCGATAATGTATTTCGAGGAAGTATACACGTTTTTATTCTCTACCAGATTCTTATTCCTCCGGGTATGCAAGAAACGGCGGGAATAAACCGGTAATTTCTTGCTCACGGAAAGCTGTGAGTAAACCTTCATACAAATTGTAGGGAAACCGCCTTCCGCCGGATAGTACGTCATATTCCCACTATGTCCATACCCCAAGCAGTGCGCCAGCTCATGATACGGCGTGTCAGAGCCATTGGCATCGTCGGCATAATGGGTCAGATAGACATATTCACCTAGCCCAAAGGTATTTCCTCCACCCAGACCGACAACATTCACCACGCGTCCATAACACAACCCGCCATGATTCGTGATCTGTTTCTTCAACACTTCTATATCCACGATTTGCTCGTTATTTATCAGCTTGCCACGCCACTTCTCCAGTTCCTCATCAAAAAGCGAGGAAGAAAACATCGCCGCCATATTCAAGGAAAGGGCAACCGCCTCACGAGCCAGATGTGGCCTGAAGTTGCCCCAGTTCGAACCGGAATATTTACCAAACCAAATATCCCACTTAGGTTTCACGTTTATCATTCCTTGATATACCGGATCTCCACATTCAACCCGCAAACTTATATTCTCGGCCACGATATCCGGATGGGCATCTATGGTAACCTCCTCGCCGGAACGCGTATAATAAACCTTCGCCTGTTCCAGAAAAGGCAACTTCATTTTAAACTCCTGAAAAGGTAAAACCGTAGTAAACTCCGCAAACCGTACCTCATCCTCATAACCCTCAACCGTAGCCCAGACAATCACATTATGGATAGCTCTAGGAGAATAGAAACGAAGCATCAACTCCTTCTGCCCGGTAACTGACACCTGCAAAGGCTCATTCACCTTGAATTTTCGCTTTGACGAATCGAAAAGAACCTCGTCCGGTTCCTCATCCTGAAGGATGTAAGAAGTATTCGACGAATCATAATCCTCCTCCGCCATCCGTATCAAACCATATTTACTCGTTCCTCCACTATTACCCACATCATCTTCATCCGAACATCCGAGAACAAGAAAGCCTCCCATTACAAACAGAATGACACGAATGATCGTGTATCTCAACATTTCATTCATAAATAATCTCTTACCAGTTTTGGACGCAAAAATAGTATTTTTATTTAACTCGCATAAAAGTCACCGTTTTTATGTAATTTTGCCCCGTAGACAGATGTAGATTCGATGATGAAATTTATAGATAAGTTCAATACAATCATCCATAAGCCATTTTTCAGCAAATATAGTACCTTAATGGGGCTATGGGCATTGCTGGGGGTTATCGCATGGATTACCAAGTATTTCCCCGGGAAATATAACAACTTCTCGATCTTCAGGCAATCCTTTTGGCATACGTTGAATGAGTTTCCGCTCTATGCCGCCTATCCGGAAGAATACAACGATATTTTTCACTACGGGCCGGTATTTAGCTTGGTAGTGGCTCCGTTCGCCATTACACCGTTATGGTTAGGACTGCTTACTTGGTCAGTGGCGCAAAGCCTTTTCTTATTCTGGGCGGTCAAGATGCTACCGGGGATCAAGCGGGAACGTATCTTTATCTATTGGTTCTGTGCCCACGAGTTGCTTACCTCGCTTTTCATGTCGCAATTTAATATCAGTATCGCCGCTATCATTGTCCTCGCCTACGCATTGATAGAGAAAGAGAAAGACGTATGGGCCGCTTTCGTGATCATGTTGGGTACCTTTACTAAATTGTATGGGATCACGGGATTGGCGTTCTTCTTTTTCTCTCGCCATAAGATGAAGTTCAGCCTATCTTGCGTAGGATGGGCGGTCGTCATGGTCGTAGCCCCGATGATATTGTCCGGGCCGGATTATATAATGTCCCAATATACCGGTTGGTTCGAGGACTTATCCGGAAAAAATTCGGAGAACTTATTCGCGCTCATGCAGAACATTTCCTTCTTGGGAATGGTTCGTAAGATATCGGGATCGGTCAGTTACTCGGACATTTATCTGATAATAGGGGGATTAATAGTATTCGGCCTGCCTTATCTACGCATCAGTCAATATAAATATGAGGCTTTCCGGAAAACGTTATTGGCCTCGGTGTTGATGTTTGTCGTACTGTTCAGCACGGGTAGCGAGTCCAGTACCTATATCATAGCGTTTATCGGAGTCGCTATTTGGTATACAGCTGTACCGTGGAAACGTTCGACATTGGATATTGTCTTGATGGTCTTCGCCTTTATATTGACCAGCATGTCTCCGTCCGATCTTTTCCCGAAATACATACGAGTGCATTATGTATACCCGTATGCGTTAAAAGCGTTGCCTTGTATGCTGATCTGGCTAAAGCTGACATTTGAGATGTGTACGAGGAATTATAATCCGGTAAAGGTATAAATAGAATGAACGCACGAGCAGACATAGATTTGGTATTACCTTGTTACAACCCGCCTTCGGGCTGGGAGGAACGAGTAGCCACCCATTTCCGCGAAGTGGAGCGATTATTCAGCCGGGTACGTTTCCACCTTTTTATTGTCAGTGATGGTTCGAGACGGGGATACGAGCCGGAAACGATCGACCGCCTCCGGCAATTGATACCGGATGTCTGCGTCGTGGACTATAAGCCCAACCGGGGAAAAGGATATGCCTTACGAGAGGCGGTAAAGCGATGTACCTCTCCTTACATTATTTATACAGACTACGATTTTCCATATACAAACGACTCATTCGGCAGGATGGTCGAGGCGTTGCTAGGAGGAGCGGACGTAGTCGTGGCTACCCGCGGCAAAAGTTATCAGGATAATCTACCTCCTTTCCGGCAAATGTTATCCAAACTGTCCCACATATGCAATACATGGGTCTTGCGGATCAAGATCAAGGATACGCAAGGGGGCATGAAGGGATTCAGCCAAGCGGGACAAGCGATATTCCTGACTACCCGTATCAATAGCTTCCTATTCGATACGGAATTTATCTATAAGGCAAGTCGCCGGAAAGAGATAAACCTACAGACGATCAACGCGAACATCAAAGAAGGACTGGCGGTATCCGATATGGGATTCAAGGTCCTGCGGCGGGAAGCGTTGAACTTCTTATCCATCTTATTTCATAGAGATTAATTGACATACATGATATTACTTAGTTTTGATATCGAGGAGTTTGACGCTCCATTGGAACACGGCGTGGAATTGCCGTTCGAGGAACAAATGCGTACTTCCGTAGAAGGAACCCGGAAGATACTGGCATGTCTGGCCCGTCACCGGGTAAAAGCGACTTTCTTTTGCACGGCGAACTTCGCCCTTCACGCAAAGGATTTGATCTTGGACATCCAAAAGGGTGGACATGAGATCGCTTCGCATGGTTTTTATCACTCGTCGTTCGAGACCGCCGATCTACGCAAGTCCAAAGAGGCGTTGGAGGAACTGACCGGACAACCGGTGAACGGTTTCCGTATGGCCCGCATGATGCCCGTCGAAGAAGAAGAGATACATAAGGCCGGTTACTTATACAACTCGTCCTTGAACCCGACTTGTATTCCCGGCCGTTACAATCATCTGGGGCAGCCCCGCACCTATTTCATGAAAGATGGCGTATTGCAACTGCCCGCCTCGGTGACCCCGATCGTCCGTTTCCCCTTATTTTGGCTGGCTTACCATAACCTTCCGGCCACCTTGTACCGTAAGTTAGCGCTTTGGACTTGGAAAGAGGACGGTTATTTCCTAACCTATTTCCATCCGTGGGAGTTCACCTCCTTAAGTGATCGGAAAGAGCTAAAGTTACCGTTTATCATGACCAACCATTCCGGTTGCAGCATGGAAAGAAGGCTGGACGCCTTGATCCGTTTCTTCAAGGATAAAAGAGCGCCGTTCGGTACCTATACGCAATTCTCACAAGAAATCTTGAGTAAGAGTCATGGCCAAGAATAAGTTTTATGTCGTATGGAAAGGGTTGAACCCGGGAATCTATGATAACTGGGCGGAATGCAAGGCACAGGTAGACGGACAAGAGGGGGCCAAATATAAATCCTTCGAGAACCGGGAGGAAGCCGCCAAAGCCTTCGAGGCCGGCTATACCCATTACCTAAAGACCGCCTCTTCCCCGAAAGCCGTGGCCCGTCTCGCGCCGGAAGCCCCGATCGGAAACCCGATCAATGAGAGTCTTGCCGTAGACGCCGCCTGTAGCGGTAATCCCGGGGATATGGAGTACAGAGGCGTTTATACCGCTACCGGGCAAGAGATCTTCCATATCGGCCCGCTGAAGGAGGGCACGAACAATGTCGGGGAATTCCTCGCCTTAGTACACGGCCTCGCCTTGCTACAGCAAAAGGGAAGCGACCTGCCGATCTATTCGGATAGCCGCAACGCCATCAGCTGGGTCAAGAAAAAGAAATGCAAAACCTTATTAGCACGTAAACCGATCAACGAACCTATCTTCGACCTCATCGAGCGGGCCGAGAAATGGTTGAACACCCATACCTATACCACCCGGATCCTCAAATGGGAAACATCCGAATGGGGGGAGATCCCGGCGGATTTCGGAAGGAAATGAGGTAAAGGTAATTAAAATTATATCGTATATTTGCCCAATATATCGAATTCAAGCCTATGAAGATCGCTTTCGACGCAAAACGGATTACGCATAACGCTACCGGACTGGGTAATTATAGCCGGTTCGTAGTGAATAGTTTGTCTGCATCTTTCCCGGAGCATACCTATCAACTCTATACGCCGGGCAAAGGCAAAGAAGCGTTACGGAAACGGATCGAGGAGCGTCCAAGTGTCTCATTCCATTATCCGGAAGGCAGGTTCGATAAACTATTTCCGTCTTTATGGCGTACCTCGGGCCTAACGGCTACGCTTCGAAAAGAGCACGTAGATCTGTTCCATGGCTTGAGTAATGAGATTCCTATGAATCTAAAACAGAACGGAATCCCAGCGGTCGTAACGATACATGACTTGATCTTCTTGCGTTACCCGCAGCTTTATAAACCGATCGATCGTTCCATCTATACCTACAAATTCAAGCAAGCTTGTTTACGGTCGGACAAGATCATAGCGATCAGCCGACAGACGATGCGAGACATCCGGGACTTCTTCCACATTCCGGAAAGCAAGATCGAGGTGGTTTACCAAGGTTGTGACCCGATATTCGGACAAGCGGTTCAAGAAGACGTGAAATCGTCCGTATGCGAGAAATATCAGATAAACGGGCCTTATATATTATATGTAGGGAGCATCGAGGAACGGAAGAATTTATTGCTTCTGGTAAAAGCCCTGAAAGAGCTGAAAGAAGATATCTCCGTGATCGCTATCGGTAAGCATACGCCTTATACGGACACGGTAGAGACCTATATCCGGGAAAACAACCTGTCCGGTCGCATCCGTATCTTGACCCATATACCTTTTAACGAATTAGCCGCTTTCTATCAGATGGCGACCTTATTTGTCTATCCCTCGTTTTTCGAAGGATTCGGTATCCCGATCTTAGAAGCCCAACTTGCCGGTATTCCGGTGATAGCGGCTACCGGTTCTTGTCTGGAAGAGGCGGGCGGACCGTCCGCTTTATATACCGATCCGAGAAATGAGCAAGAGCTGCGCGGCTTGATAGAGTCCGTATTGAACGAGCCGAAGCTGGCCGAATCCATGCGTTCCGGCGGACGAGAGAATATACGGCGATTCATGCCCGACGTATTAGCGGCTCATTTCATGCGAGTATACGAGAATATCTCACGATCTTAGCAAATCCATTTTATCCATACACAATGAATATACTTTTAGTCTATAAAGAAGCCGACATAGCGACCTACAAAATGCTGGAAGGATTGTCCAAGCTTGAGGACTTCAACATCTATATCGCTTCCCCCCAATCGTATACCGACAAAAAGATCTATGGGAATTGTACACCCTTGGATCTGCCGGTCATTACCTCGAAGTTCAACTGGAACGTTATTCGTGCCCTGCGCGAAATCATCAAGACTTATCGGATCGCCCTTATCTACTCACCAAGTAGTTCCGGTTTATCAAACGCTTTATTCGCCTCCATAGGCACACGGGCGAAGAATATCGCATACCGAGGCACGCAGGCTAAATTGAAGCGGTTCGATCCGACCTATTATCTAGGCATATTAAATCCCGCCGTGGAGCATGTCGTATGCGAGACCAAAGATATCGAGGAATATCTCTCCCGATTCATCGCACGAAAAAGACTAACAACCAGCACAAAGCCATTTGATATCGATTGGATCAAGGAGGCAGTCCGTACGCCCAAACAAGCAGACGATATTCCGGACGACGCCTTTCGTTGCATCTATATCGGAGCGACGAAGAACAGGCCGTTCAAAGGCTTAACCGATTTGATTCATGCGTTTATCTTATTGGATGATCCACGGGTACATCTTACAATCGTGGGAGAATATGGAGAAAATGATTTCCAATTAGCCCAACAGTCGAAGGTAAGCGCACAAATTCATTTTCTGGGACAGCGTTCCGACGCCATCTCTTTTCTGGTCACGTCCCAGTTGTTTATACTTCCCTCGCACCGGGATGCCTCCCCGAGAGTCGTGCGGGAGGCTATGGCTTGTTCCGTTCCTTGTATCGTAACAGACATACCGGGAGCAAGAGACTTAATCATAGACGGAGTCACCGGATTGTTAGTGCCGCCTTCTTCTCCTCAAAAAATGGCGGCGTCTATCCGCTCGCTTATCGATAACCCGGAGCGATTGGAAGCGTTCGCCAAGGCCTCACGTGAGCATATCATCCAAGATTTCAGCGTAAAGGCTTATACAGATGGCTTCGCCACGTTATTCAGGTCGATCAAGAAAGCATAGATTATTTACAGATTCAGAAACAACGGATATAAGCTAATGAATAGCTATCATAAAGATGGTCCTTCATTCCATGTTTATATTGGAAGGACAAGATATTTTTCTTAAGCTCATAATTTAGCTTTGTCCGTAGAATCATCGGCTTATCCCCATTATCCCGATATCCCCGGAAACCGGCATAATTACAATCCAACGAGAACCCCCGATAGGTCCCTAACACACCTGCCCCATAACAGAAAGCGTCGTTCTGACGATTCACGACATCGTTCGTCATCCAACAATAAAAACCCGCTAAAGCTTGCACACGGATCGAAGCGTTTACATCTTTCCGCTTCCACAACGTACGTCCCAGATTGGTGTCGAACCAATAAGAGGCCGCATCCGTATAACGAGCGTCGCACAAGCGTCCGCCACTGGCGGTTTTCAGGTTGGCGCTTACCACGATATCCATCCATTTCTCGCTCCGGAGGGCTTGGAAATAAAAATTAAAGATCACGTCGCCCCGGCAAACAATCGGGGATTTCAGTTCTACCGCATAACGCTCATCCCGCACTTCCGGCGACATCTCATACCATTCTTGGAATACCCAACTGACATTCACCCCTACACGTCCCTTTACGACAGGAATGTACAAACGGGCAAAGATATCTTTCGTCTGATCGCCTCGCGTCTTATGATATTCCCCCCGAAGCTCCACTTCCCAACGGCTGGACAGGCTTCCTCCTACCAACTCGGGAATCGGAAAGGCATTTGGCCCGAAATAACGGGGCGAGTAAGTCAGATACTCTACCTTTTCCCACCATTCTAACGCCTTAACCGGAGATACATAGGCCAAAAGACAACTAACAACTAAACAGAACCGGAGTATTTGTATTTTCATAAAAGTCTATAATTCAAATTCAATCTCATGCTTCAACGCATATTTCTTCCAGAAACGATTTCGATAATATAATATCCAACGAAGGCATTCCGCTTTATCAAAATGCCGGCTCTCGGCATAGGTCTCTGCCATTAAACGAAAAGCGGCTTCCCGTCCCCACAAACGGGAGAAATTCGCGCATCCTCGTTTCAGCGAGACAGGCCCGAAGTGCATCCGGTTTATATCGATCAAGGAGAACTTAACCCCTTCCTCCGTACGATCGTACAATACATTTCCGGGAGAGAAATCGGCATGATAAACCTCCGCCTCATGCAACTTTGCCATATAAGTACCTAACGCACGGAAAATATCCTCGTTCTCCTCTACCGGACGCTGTCCGACTTTATACAATGTCTTATAGCTGGATTGCAGACTGATAAAATAACTATATTCCAAAAACCCTTTCTTCCTAAAAAGGATATAAGCGATCGGGGCAGGAGTCTCAAACCCCTTGGCAACCAATCGCAGAGCGTACTCATAGGCTCGCACAGCCTTAGGCTGACGGAAAAAACGATAAATAACACGGTTTATCAAGAGGGGGATTCTATACCGCTTGACATTCAGTTCCACACCATCTACCTCAAAAACCTTGATCTCATTCCTCGCCTTATAAATCGTTTTTCCCTCTTCTGAAAATATACGAGGTACACGCCTTACAAAATCCTCGAATCGCCCGTACGCCGGGTTAATGATCTCCTTCATCCGAAACCATTTCATTTAAAGAGGTTAATACCTTGTTTATGATTAGATCCGGATTGAGCTGTTTCATACACGCCCAATCCTTCCGCAGGCAGGGCTTTTGGCCGAATACGGAACAAGGACGGCAAGGTAAGTCCAACTGGATACAATCCTCCGGATCCTGATGATATCCGTAAAATCCGGCATAGGGATGGGTAGCGCCCCAAACGGAAAGCACCCGTGTACCGACCAAGGAAGCAAAATGCATATTGGCGGAATCCATGCAAATCAACAGATCCAACCGACTGATCAAGGCCAGTTCCTGATCCAAGGAATACTTGCCCGCCACGCTTTTTACCCGGGGATACTCAAAAGCCCATTGATCCAAGAGCGCCTCCTCGTAGCCACGACCACCGAACAGGAAGATGGTAAAATCCTCTCGATCGGAAAGCTCGGCCATGACCAGCTCCATCTCCCCGGTCGGATAAATCTTTCCCCGGTGCTTGGCGAAGGGGGCGATACCGATCCATTTGCCCGTCTTCGTTCCCACAAGGGGTTCCAAGGCGGATAAATCAGGGGTCGAGGTCTCATAAAGCGAGGTGAACGATTCCGTATAATGAAGTCCGGCGTTACGGAAAACATCCGCATAACGTTCGATCACCGGGCGAAGTTGTTTAAATCGTTTATGCTTCGCGTCGGTCAACCGGGCACGATCTTTCCGGGCCTTATCCACGACAAACACCCGTCTGCCGTTCAAGCGGAACAGCGTACGGATGATCATGGTCCGCAATACGTCATGCAAATCCAAAACCACGTCGAAATCATATTTTACCAAGGCAGAGGCAAAACGAAGCAACCCCGCCAACGTTTTCTCCGTGCTCTTCGTATTGATGCCGATCACGTTCACGTTCTTCGGGCGGTTGATAAAGACCGGGATCAAGAACGCTTGCGTCAACACGGTAAACGAGTCCGTAGGATTCGCCTTGGCGGCGGAATAGATAACGGGAACGGTCATCGCCACATCCCCAATAGCCGAAAGTCGTATTACTAATATATTTGCCATTATTTCTTACCGTACAACACAGGATTCAAGGCCGGGTCATTGTACATCTTCATTTGCTTGTAGACCTTCATATACTTCTTACCGTCACGGATATCGGATAGCAATTGATCCAAAGCCATCGACAAATCCTTCTTCTGCTCCATCAGCACCGCCAGTTTCTGCTCACAACGAGCCTTATGCTCGGCAGTAGCATCCGCACGGCTCGCCTCCTCACGCATATGATAGATCTTAAGCGTAAGGATCGACAGACGATCGATCGCCCAAGCCGGGCTTTCCGTATTGATCGTAGCGTCCGGCAAGACTTTCACGTTCTTGTATTTATCCAGAAAGAAACTATCGATCAACTCTACCAAATCCGTACGATCTTGATTCGACTTGTCGATGCGGCGTTTGATAGCCAGCGCTTCCACCGGGTCGATCTCCGGATTCCGGATAATGTCCTCCAAATGCCATTGTACGGCATCGATCCAGTTCTTAAGATAAAGATAAAACTCGATGCTCTTTACCGCATAGGGATTATGCACTGTAGCATCTACATTGTCAGTTACATGATAAGCCTCCGTAGCTTGCTCAAAAATGCGGAAACATTGTTCGCTGAAGTTCATATATGATTCATTTTCTTTCTGTGAATACTTTGTGGGACAAAGATAATGCTTACAGATCAGAAACCCAATTCTACCGGATAAATTCTATCCTCTTAGCATATATCCTTTCTTCGGCAAGGATACGATGCCGGTAGACGGATCGTTATGAAGCGCTTTACGGAGATAGGTGACCTGCACATTCAAGGCCAGGGAGTTGGCGTATGAGCTAGTTCCCCAGACGGTTTCCAGCAGAAGGTCACGATCCACCGCCAGATTCAGGTTTGTCGCCAGGATTCGCAGAAGATCCGCTTGGCGGGAAGTGATCAATACCTTGTTATTGCCCGTACGGATCTCGTTCGTGGTGTAGTTGAAGGTCGTGTTTCCGAAATGGAAGCTCTCCTCCTGCACGCTTTCATGGACACCGATCTCAAAACGGTCCTTGATACGGGCGATCAGCTCTTCCGGATAGAAGGGTTTCGCCAAGTAATCGTTTCCGCGCAAGCTAAAACCTTTCAAACGGTC
>QWBY01002266.1_pt1 | contig 11187 bp, 7 predicted proteins | sample 1972471 | NCBI WGS metagenome assembly QWBY01 (sample SAMN09866722, study PRJNA288562) | Human gut metagenome isolate term6_stool, whole genome shotgun sequencing...
CCGGGAACAATTCGGCCCCGGCGACGAGGATACGGAGTACAATTACTTTATGGCCATCCTCTATCCCGCCGATCAGCTCCACGTCTACGACTACAATCGGGTGGTAGCGGATTTAAAGGGTATGAGCGAGGCGGAATTTCTCGAAAAGCTTGAGGAAAAATTTGCCGTCGAAGAAAAGAATGAGGCCGTGCGTCCCGACAAGAAAGGCGTCTTCGGCATGTATCTGAAGGATCGTTGGTACCGACTGGAATTTAAGGGCGAGGTACCCGACGATGTCATCGAGGCGCTGGACGTATCCATCTTACAGAACAATCTCCTCGCCCCCGTCTTGGGCATCGAAGATCCCAGAAGCGATGAGCGCATCGACTTCGTCGGCGGCGTGCGGGGCTTAAAGGAATTGGAGCGGCGGGTGCACGAGGACATGGCCGTGGCCTTTTCCATGTATCCCACGGCCCTCGACGAGCTTATGGCCGTGGCCGACGGAGGCAAGGTCATGCCGCCGAAATCCACTTGGTTTGAGCCCAAGCCGAGAAGCGGGCTCTTTATCCACGAGCTGGATGAAATAAAATAAGACGACATCGGGTAAGCACCGCGCTTGCCCGATTTTTTTGCGCAAGAAAAAAGCCCTCGACATAGCGAGGGCGGGGAATCAGTATTTCAGATCGCCGTTAAAGTTTTTGTGTGAGGTCCAGCCGTCGCCGGTGTCGAGCCAAATAATATTGCCTTCGATGACCGTGTCGTAGACGTGGATGGTGGAGCCTTTTTCCAAGGCGTAGGCAATGGGGGCGTTAATGGACGGATCCGTGCGCACATTGGCGTGGAGGGCCGTGGAGATAATGTCTTTGCCATTGAGATTGGCCGCAACTTTACTCAAGGAGCTGCCGTTGGAGGAAGTCGGCTTCGGCGGGGCCTCTTCTTTTTTCGGCGCCGGCTTTTTCTCCGGCTTCGGCGCGGGCTTTGCCGCTTCTTTCTTCGGCGGCTCTTTCTGTGGTGCCGGCTGTTGGGGTGCGGGTGCTTCGCCTTGGTCCGCCGCAAACAGGCGCGCCTCGTCCCGAAGTTGGGTGGAGCGTTCCAAATACTGCCTGTCGCCGGTTAGGTTGTAGAGCTCTCTTGCGACGAAGAGGGCCCGGTCGTAGTCGCCTTCAAAGGCGGCATCGTTCATGTCCTGAGTCATTCGGCTGACCTGTACCGTCTTTTTCACCATGGAGCCGAGAAAGACGGCGAGGATGAGAAGCAGGGCGCAAGACGCGACGATGACCGCGGTCTTCTTACCGGATCGGGGCGGCTCATAGGGCTGGGCCTCCGCCGGCCTTTCGTAGCGGATCGGCGTCATGGGCGCACCGCAAGCGTTGCAAAAGGAGGCGCCGGGTTTTTGCTTTGCGCCGCAACGGGGACAGTTCATCAAATCACCTTCCTTTTATGATTCGGGCTCTTCTTCCGGGATGGCGCATTGGTTTTTGTTGTCGTAGCGTTCGTTGCGAATGCCCTGGATGATGATCTTCAAGCACATATACAGAGGCGATGCGATTAAAGCGCCTAGCACTCCGAAGAGATTGGCGCAGATCATGACCGCCACGATGACTACGAAGGGGTGGATGTCCAATTTGTTGCCCATAATATTGGGGGTGATGACATTGCCTTCCAACTGTTGCACCAAGATGCTCACGACGACGACCTTGATCACCATGCCGCCGCCCATGGTGAGCCCCACGAGAACCGCCGGGGCGGCGCCGAGGAAGGGGCCGATAAAGGGAATGAAGTTAAAGACCAGGGCGATGGCGGCGAGGGAGAGCTTGTATTTCAGACCGATGATGGTGTAGCCGATAAACATGAGCACGCCCAAGATGCAGGCGACGAGGATCTGTCCGGAAATATAGGTTTCCAAGGTCTTGTGGATTTGACTCAAGACGTCCATAATGCGGTCGTAATACTTGCCACGGGCCAAATAGTGAATGGCCTTTACGGCGTCGTCTTCGTCTTTTAACAGATAGAAGAGGCCCAGGACCATGAGCAGGAGTAAGCTTCCCACGGCGCCGATGTTGGAAAGGCCGTTGGCCAAGAGGCGGGGCACGTCGCCGGCAAAGCCCTGGAGCCATGCTTCGAATTTCGCGATGTAATCGTTTAAGGGGACGTATTCGTTGACCTGTTTATAAAAATCCGACTGACTGTAACTTGCCAGAGCCTTCACGTCGAAGTCCGAGAAAAAGCTCGCGGCTTGATCGTAGATCATGGTGAAAGTGACATAGAACAGTCCCACGGTAATGGCGATAAACAGGAGAAAAGTGAGCACGGCGGCAAGGCCGGGCTTTTTCGTCCATTTGGCGAGCTTGTCTCGAATGGGCCTGAAGGCGTAGAAAATATAAATCGCCAGAATCAAGGGCACGATCAAAGACATGATCACGCTGTAAAGGGGGCTTAAAAATTCTCGCGTCACGCTGAAAAGCAGAATGATTAGAAAAACTAAAGCGATGGTAATGAGGGATTCGATAAGTCTACTTCTTTTCATTGGGAAACTCCGGTTTGATTAATTCGATGGAATCGGCGGGGAAGACCAAGTCGCGCTGGAATTCTTCCACGTGGAGCGTCGTCGGGTCGTTCTTCCCGGTTTTGGAAGCTTCGCTCTTTTCTCTGTAATCTTCCATCATGGATTTAAACAGTTCCGAGGTAGAGGGCGGCGTGTAAGTAATGGCATTGGCCCCCGCGTCCGAGGTGGCGCGAATACTGTCTTCGCTTGCACCGCCGGTGGCGATAATGGGAAATTCGTTGCCGATAATGCTGCGCACATAGGCCACGAGTTCCGATGTGTCCTTTCCGCCGGAAATATTTAAAATCCGGGCGCCGGCGTTGATCTTGCCGACGAAGTCGTCGTGCTTGGAAACCACCGTGGCGATAATGGGAATGTCCAAGACCTCATACATGTCCCGAATGACTTCGTTCTTCATGGGTGCATTGACCACCACGCCATAGGCACCTAAAAGTTCACATTCCAAAGCGATGGACACGCTGCGGGGCCCGGATGTGGTGCCGCCGCCGACGCCGGCGAAGACGGGAATGGACGAGCCCTGGATAATGGACTGGACGATGGCCAGCTGGGGCGTAAAGGGATAGACGGCGAACACCGCCTGAGCGTTTGAATTGCGAATCACGGCGATGTCCGTGGAAAAAATCAAGGACTTGATTCGCGTCCCCTGAATGCGAATGCCGCTGGCATTGTAAATGGCATTGGGCATGAGTACCGGTTTCTTGCGAAGGGAGGATTCGATTTCCGGAATGTACTTGTCTTTAATAATGCGAAATTCTCCCTTGGGGAGTTTGGATTTTTTAGATATGGACATGGCATCTCCTGTTCCGACATAAATTATAAATTTGCCTTCATTATATCATTATATCATTCAATCCCCGATTTTTGCACCCGGAAGGAATGAGATCGGCACCTCGGTTTTATTCTTGACGGCCGACGGGTTTCTTTCTAAAAAATGATTTTCCTGCAATGCACTGATCATTGACAACGGGGGAGGAAAGCGATAACCTAGACATAAGTATATTGTCGAATTATATACTTATTTTTTCGAGATAGGGAAAGAAAGGAGACAGATGGTGAGAAAATTAAAAATTCTACTCCTCTTCATCTTGTTTTTCCTCATAGGGGGAAATGTCGCCTACGCTCAATCGGCGGAGACCGGTGCGCCCGATCGCCCGGCCGCGGCAGAGGCGACAGCGGATACCTCCGGAGGCGAGGCAGAGAAGCCGCAGGCGCCGGAAGCGACGCCGCCTGAAAAAGCGGAGGCGCCGGAAGCCGCAGCCGAACAGAAATCGGAAGCGGTCGATGCGTCAGCCGAAGTCCAAGAGGAAAAGGTAGCGGCACAAGCGAGCGGCGAAAAAGTTGAGGTCCAAGAGACCGAAAAAGAAAAAGCCGTCGAAGAAGAAAAACCCGAAGCGACAGAAAACGCCGCCGAAGAAAAGACGGCCGAAAAAGAAAAAGCGACGGAACAAGAAAAGTCAGCAGATGAACAAAAGTCGGCAGACGAACAAAAACAAGACGCCGACAAACCCACGGTCCTGGAAAAAGGCACCGTCATGGATCCCCGCGCCCTGATGGCAAAGGCACCGGGGGCTGAAGATGCGGTCAAGGTCGTTACGGTCGAGTCTTTTGATGAATTAAAACAAAAAATTCAAGAGGCGGGCAATACGCCGACAAAGATCGTTATAACGAAAAGCTTTGAGCTAAAAGAAACCCTTACTATAGGCGCCGATCAGAACATTACCTTGACATCAAATGACGGCAAGAAGATGGACGATCCATGGGAAAAGATCAAGCAGCCGAAAGATAAAGATTACGCCGATAAAGGCGAAAAGAAGCAAAGAGAGATCATCGACGAAGCGAGAAAGCGCGGCGAGGAAGCCCAAAAAAAGGCAGATAACGTCGAGGAATGGGGAGAAGGCAGCTATTACTCCAACGATGGTGCCTACTACTATAAATTTGATGATAAGGATATTGTTCTAAAAAGAGCGGAGGGATTTACGAAATCCATGTTTGACGTCAACGGAAAGTTGACGCTGGGTGATGAAAACCACTCTGTGAATTTTGACGGAAATAAAAAGAAAGTAACGCTTCCTAAGGAAAGCCAAGGTCACTTTTTCAATGTAAGAGAAGGTGGTCAGCTTATTCTAAAAAATGGCGTAATTGCAAATAGCAAGTCGGAAATAGGATATTCCGGTGCTATTAAAGTTCATAAGGGCGGTACGTTCACCATGTTAGGTGGTCGTATAAGTTCAAACGACGCTGAGTTCAACGAAACCTATCCACATTCCGCAGGCGCAGTTTATGTAGATATTGGCGGAAAGTTTTTCATGAAAAACGGCGTAATTGACCATAATACAGGAGCGGTAGGCGGAGTTTTTGCAGGGAGTATATTTGGTGCCGGCAATGGTATCGATCTAATCAATAATCCCGAGGATGCAGCTATTGTAAATATGAACGGTGGCTATATTCTGTTTAACAGATCAAGGAAGCGCTCAATATCCGATAAAACAAGAAATAGCTGGCCATTGGCCGGCGGTATTGCTGTTTTTCCGGGTGGTACTCTTAATTTTAACGATGGAATCGTCGCTAACAATGTAGGAAACACCAGGGCCGGGGGCATCCTCGTCTCGGACCAATATATAAAGGATTCTCGTGAGAAAGGGCTAAGAAAAGCAACGACACCGAGTACTTCCTATGGTGACTATATTCGAGTCAATAAAGCGGAAGCTAATTTCAAGGGCGGCTTAATTTATAAAAATTCGACGCCTGAACGAGGTGGCGGTGTATTTGTAGACTCTAACCGTGTAAACTTTGAACGCGTGATGATTTTAAATAACACGGCAAAAACATTTGGCGGAGGCATTTATGTTTCCTACGCACCGAGAACTCAAAAATTAGAAAATGTTTTAATCACTGAAAATCATGCCATTAAAGGAAATACTGTTAGTTCTAATGATAATGGAACACCGGGAACCGGTGGTGGCATTTGGAACTGTGCCTATGGATCTAGTCATTACGGTGACGGTCACAGTGTCTACGTTTACAACAACACATCTTTTCTTGGCAAAGGTTCCGATTACAGTTATTCCAAAAGAGGTGTTCCGTTTGAGTTAAATGGTAAGCGGATTGAAGATCAATTTTATATTTTCTTATCGCCGATTACGAAAGACCATCACTTCATAAAATTTGTAAACGACGACGGTAGCGGAAAACCCATACCGGAAAATATGTCTTATGTAAAAAAAGAAATACTCCTGAAGGCAATTTACGACGATGATTTAAAAGCCGAAGCGTGGAAAAATTCGGGAACATTCATCCTTGGGAATGAATCCGGTAATGGCGCCGGATATGGCTCTAATGCCGATAACTACACCCCCAAGGACGAAGGGGACGTGGAGTTCCACTTTAAGAAGAAGTGGGATGAAAAGATCGACAAGAGCGAATATGAAAATAAAGATATTCACGTGGATATTTTTATCGTTCCTTTGGACAAGGACGAAGTTTATGTTCGCAGCCAATATGGCCAAGACCCCGACCTGTATAAATACGGCGAAGTGGTTTTAAATCAGGGAAACAATTGGCAAGCAAGCTTCTCTAAAAATGCTTTAAGCAACTACACCCTAACCAAGGACAACGGGCTTCCTTTCACTAAGGAAGAATTGAAAGCAATGGGTTACAAGTACTTGGTCATGGAAAGAGAAACGGATTACGCCACCTCTATTGAAGAAACAAATGCAGAGGCTCCCGTGCAACCCGGTACGGTTCATATTTCCAGAGATAAGACCACGGCATACGGCGGACGTTATGACGCCGGTAATAACAACGCAGATTTTTACTTCTATGAGCTAAATAAAGACGGCACCCTTTCCTACATCGGGAAATCGACCAAAACAGGAAACAGTAGAATCAACGCAGAATTTTCCCATGAGATTTTGTCGGGCAATATTAAAGATGTAGTTTCCTACGGAAAAAATAGAAAATTAACAGAAGACGAAAGATTGAAAGGATGGAAGGGTTATAGTGAAAGTGCCAAAAAGTATTCGATCTTCGTAGAAAAGACGGATAACGGCATTGTCCTTTACGTCCCCTATATTTGGACAGAATATTGGGACGGCGGAGCAAGCGGCATCAAGGTCGTGAAAAAAGATGTCCCTCCTGTAGAGAAAAAAGATTTTTACGGCTATGAATTTACCCTCAGCAATCGCCCCTTTACCGAAGCCAAGATTAAAAAGACCTGGAAGATGCTTACGGAAGAAGAAATCAGACAAGCTCTTGGTGAGTACGGAACGAGTGTTGAGGTAAAGAACAGAGCTATTCCGGATCAAGTCACCTTCTATATCCTAAAAGACGGCAAGCGCATTGTGGTCGATTACAGACGGGATGCAAACGGAAAGGTCTACCCGATTTACAAAACCGTCACCCTGACGAAAGCGGGCGGCTGGCAAGGAGTGATTACCAAGCTGGATCCCCTGTATCTGGAAAAGAACCGTTACGGCATTGAAGAAGAAGCCCTGGAAGGCTTTAAAATGTCTTATAAACTCAAGAAGGTACTTGTCGATCCCCGAAAAGATGGGGAGAACGAGAAAGACAATGTAAAAATTCAATTCCGCTTATCCAGAGAATATGCTTTCTTCTCATCGATTGGTTCTTGGATTATGAAACAACCCGGCTATATTCCCCAAGATAGTAATGAAACCGTTAATGAGGAACCCTTTAGTAAATTAGTGGGAGATATTACCGTGCGACTTTACGTCGACGGACAAATTAAAGAGCAAAAGGAAATGACGTGGAATGGCAGTTCTCTTGATGATGATAAATTGCTGTTCGGCTATGACGAAAATAACCCCATTGTCGTCGATGCCGGTGGCCACCACATTAGAGTCAGATACTATAACAGCATGAACGAAAATTGGGGCTACCACGATCCCGGATACACCGGTGTAAACCTCTTCTTAAAGAAAGACGATAAAGGCGTTTATACCTTGTATGTTCCGAATATGTTGGTCAATGGAAACTTTGCCAAGGTATTCAAGGTGACTGATAATGTCTTGGTAGGCGAAGGAAAAGACAGTCATTATCCTGATATTACGGACTTTAACCCCAATCCGAAGAATCTGGAACCCTATTACGAATATATTTTCGAGGTAACCAATCAGGAACTTCCTCCTGAAAGACCGCCCCACGAACCGCCGGAAGAACCGCCGCACAATCCGCCGGAAGAGCCACCGCATAATCCGCCGGAAGTGCCGCCGGAAATTCCTCCGGAAGTGCCGCCGGAAACTCCTCCGGTTACACCGCCCCACGTCCCGCCGGTAACGCCGCCGAGACACCCGGGTGCACCGAAAACCGACGTGGCTTCCGTGGGAAGTTATATGGTTATGACGCTATGCTCCACTTTGGGCCTCGCCTATACGAAGAAAAGAAAAACAAATTAATCAAAACCGAAGCGCCCTGTGCGGATCCTCCGCCCGGGGCGTTTTTTTGGTGGGGTTTGTCGGCCGCGCCACACAAAAAAAGCCCCGAAGGGCTTTTTCAAGGAGGATGTGAAATTTATTTGCCCGGGCGATAGTTGGGATCGGCGGTGTTGCCCGCATCGGGAATATCCAAATCCCAGGCCATGACTTGGGTCTTTTCGTACAATTCGTCGTTTAATGCCTTCACTTCCGGGGTGCGGTAGTAGGCGGCGACTTTCTTGTAAAGCTCGTTGTCTTTGTCTTCCGCCCGCGCCACCACGTAGTTAATATAGGGGGCGGAGTTGTCATTCAGCGGTTCCATAAAGATGGCATCGTCTTTCGGCGAAAGGCCGGCGTCGATGGCGAGGTTGGTGTTGATCACCGCGGCATCCACGTCGGGAAGGGTGCGGGCCACTTGGGCGGCGTCCAATTCGTCGATGGTGATGTTCTTCGGATTTTCGACGATGTCGTCCTTGGTGGGGCTCACGCCGACGTCGTCTTTCAGCTTAATGAGTCCCGCCGCTTCCAAGAGGAAGAGGGAGCGCCCGCCGTTGGTGGTGTCGTTGGGAATGGAGATCTTGCCGTTTTGGGGCACGTCTTTTAAATCCTTGATCTTGTCGGAATAGGCGCCGATGGGGGAGATAAAGGTGCGGCCGATGGGCACGAGATCGGTGTTTTTCGACGCGTTGTAGGCGTCCAAGAAGGCCTTGTGTTGGAAGGCGTTTAGATCGACGTCGCCGTTTACCAGGGCGTCGTTGGGGGTGTTGTAGTCGGAGAAGTGGACGAGCTCGATTTTAATGCCGTCTTTTGCGGCGAGTTCCGCGGCCTTTTCCCAGAGCCTTTGATCGTCGCCGACTACGCCCAGCTTGACTGTTTCTTTAATATTGGCGTCCTCTTTTTTTCCGCAGGCGGTGGCGGTTAAAAGTAAACCGGCACATAGGAGGACGGCGGTAAGGGATTTTAAAATGTGTTTCATGTTTTTGTTTCCTTTTCTAATGATGTCTCGATTGATTCCGGGTGTTCAAAGTTTTTCCGTCCACGCCCGGGATCCCTCGTTAGAGGTGATCCCCTCGTAAGCGGCTGGACGGATAGAGCATTCGTGCCTTCCGTTTCATACTCGGCCCTTCTTTCTTCAGCTTATTTCGCTTCTTCGGTTTGATCTAAGTTTTTCAGATCCAATTTCCAGGCGGCGTATTGGCTGCCCTTGTAGAGTTCTTGCAGCAGTTCGTCGACATTGTCTTGTTGGTAGTAGCCGACGACTTTTTTGTAGAGTTCATTGTCCTTGTCTTCTTCACGAGCCACGACGTAGTTAATATAGGGTGCGATGCTTTCGCCCATTTCTTCGACGAAGATCGGGTCTTCTCTCGGATCCAATCCGGCGTCGACAGCCATGTTGCCGTTGATGACGGCGGCGTCCACATCGGGGAGGGAGCGTGCCACTTGGGCGGCATCCAATTCGTCGATTTGTACGTTTTTCGGATTGTCTTTAATGTCTTTTATCGTGGGGGTGAGGCCGGCATCGTCTTTTAAGGTAATGACGCCTGCTTGCTCGAGCACGATGAGGGCACGTCCGCCGTTGGTGGCGTCATTGGGGATGGCGATCTTGGCGCCGTCGGTAAGTTCTTTTAAGTCCTTGATCTTATTGGAATAGACGCCGATGGGGGAGAGATAGGTCATGCCGATGGGCACGAGGTTTTGATTTTTCGCCTTGTTGTAATCGTCCAAGAAGGCCTTGTGTTGGAAGGCATTTAAGTCGATATCGCCGTTGGCCAAGGCGTCGTTGGGGGTGTTGTAGTCGTTAAAGACCACGATGTCCAAGGTGACGCCGTCTTTTTCGGCGTTTTCTTTTGCCTTTTCCCAGAGGCGTTGGTCGTCGCCGACGACGCCGATTTTAACGACTTTGCCGTCGGTTTTTTCGTCGGCCTTTGCCGCTTGCGCGTTGTTGTTTTTCGCCGCGTCGTTGTTATTTTTTGCTGCGTTGTTTGCGCCGCCGCCGCAACCGGTGAGGACCAGTGCCGACAGGAGAGCGATAGAGGTGACTTTCTTCAATACTTGCTTCATGATAAGCTCCTTTCCTTTTGCAATTGCTTAGTGTTGTACTTTCTTTACCCACAGGTTAAAGATGCCCTGGGTAATAAATACCAAAATTAAAATGAGGACGGTGGAAACGATGATTATATCGTTTTGATAGCGGTTGTAGCCGCGGGTAATGGCTAAGTTGCCCAGGCCGCCGGCACCCACGGCACCTGCCATGGCGGTGAGGCCGATGAGGCTGATGATGGTCATGGCGCTGGCCCGCAGGATGGCGGGTAGGCCTTCCTTTAAATAGACGCCGAAGACGATGTTCGACGGGGAATCGCCCATGGACTTTGCCGCTTCGATAATGCCGCCGTCCACTTCGGCCAGGGCGTTTTCAATTTGCCGCGCGTAAAAGGGGGCGCTCCCCACGACCAAGGGGACGATGGCGGCGGTGTTGCCGATGGTGGTCTTGACGATGGCGCGGGTCACCGGGGAGATCAGGGCCAGTAAGATAATGAAGGGAATGGAGCGGAAGATGTTGACCACCTTATCCAAAATCCAGTAGACTTTTTGGTTTTCCCAGAGGCCGCCTTCCTGAGTCAGAGTCAGGGCCAGGCCGCCCAGCATGCCGATGATGCCGGCGATAATGGAGGTGACTACCACCATGTAAATCGTGGCACCGGTCTCCGTTACGAAATCTTGCTTCGATGCGATGACATTGGCAAAAAAGTTCATCCGATCACCTCCTTATCCACGACGCTCAGATCCACGTCGCGGTCGATCATGTATTGCTTCGCTTGTGCGATGGACTCCGGCGTGCCTTCAAAGAGCACCACCAGATTGCCGAAGGGCACGTCTTCCAAAAATTCGATGGAGCCGGATAAAATATTGGTCTTCACACCGAATTTCGTAAACACGTCGTTTAAGACGGGGTTGGTAGCCGATGCGCCGATGTAGCGCAGGTGGATGAGCTCGCTTGTGGGATCTTCGGCATCGAAGTAGCCGTGGTCTTTGAGCTTGTCGATGGTTTCGTCCCAGTGGCTCGCCGTGTTCACAAACTGCTGGGTGATTTCCTTTTGCGGATTGGCGAAAATGTCGATGAGGGAACCGGATTCCCCCCCCCGGCCCGATTCCATGACGGCCCCCTTGTTGCAAATCTCCTTCACCGCCTGCATTTCGTGGGTGATGAGG
>QWBY01004334.1_pt1 | contig 11183 bp, 8 predicted proteins | sample 1972471 | NCBI WGS metagenome assembly QWBY01 (sample SAMN09866722, study PRJNA288562) | Human gut metagenome isolate term6_stool, whole genome shotgun sequencing...
CACTCTGACGGTCAACCGAGAGAGTGGTCGCATCTCGGTAGATCAGATCGTCCTGCAGAGATATGATCAGATGCCAAAGGACATCCTCTTCCCTTATGCTGCTGCTGAGGCTATACTTCAGACGGATCATCCCGACTTGGATCCAACACAGATCCTATTACGCACGGCTAAGTCCAGGAAGTACGCCATTGAGTGTGAAGGAGGAGAGAAGGACGGCGAGCGAATTGTCGTGGAGAGAACTATCTCCGGAGCCAAAAAGGCTTTGAAATTCACCGATGAGTGCATTGACGGAGGTGGCTGCACGAAGACCTGCAAAGCCAATCTGACACTAGTCCTCTGAGTCGTTTCCTTAGTAAACAAGCTCTCGCCCCTGTCGATCGTGACGGGGGCGAGAGCTTTTTTTTTGCTCCAGTTCCAGTGGTGACGTATGTGGAAATCGTCAGTCGGTGGTAGGCCTGCATCCGAAGGATGCCCGCTCCATAGCGTTTGTATGGTTGCTGTTCTCGCAAATTCAGGCTACATTTGGTGTTGGAATTATTTGAAGTATATCCAACATTGCTATGAGAGGAAAAACGCTCAGCCAGCAAATACTATCTGCTAACGACGGTTCAATTTTCTTTCGGACCGACTTTCCCCAATATCATCCCGAGAGCGTTGGTCGTACGCTTTCGGGCTTGGTTGAGGAGGGCTCACTTGTCCGTATTGCCTCCGGTATTTACCTAAAACCCAAGCAGAGCAAGTATGGAGCGATTATGCCATCTGTTGACCAGATCGTCAGAGCTATTGCCGAGCGGGATAAGGCTCAGGTATTGCCGTCCGGGGTCACTGCTCTGAATGCTCTTGGGCTGTCCACTCAGGTCCCTATGACCCATTCGTTTCTGACAACAGGAAGTGCACGTACACTCTATTTAGGTGATCGAAAAGTGATCCTCAGGAGAGCCGTCCCCAGGAACTTTGCGTACAGCACTCAGCTTATCCCCCTTCTTGTCCAGGCGCTGAAAAGCTTGGGTGAACAAAATATAGACGAGGAGATATTGTCCCGGATGCGTGAGTTGATCAATCAGGAAAAAGAGGTCAGAGCTCTGGCTGAGGATGTGGCTATGATGCCGGCATGGATGCAACGAATTGTCAAGCCGATGCTTAACGAATGATGAGAAAGCTGTGGATCAAGAATACTCCTGAGGATAGGATCGCAATACTTCAGCAAGGAGAAGGATTGGTGGGTGACTGCTACGCTATATGCGTTGTCGAAATGTGCGTGTGCACCATATCTGTCCTTTAAGGGAGGTACTTCCCTCTCTAAGGGCTTTGGTCTGATTGAGCGCTTCTCGGAGGATATTGACATTGCCCTACAGCACTCTTTTTTCGGCATAGAGCCTATTAACAGAAGTCAGCGGGACAAGCTGCGTAAAGTCTCTCGTGCATATATTCATAATACATTGTCCGGGCAGTTGGATGATGAGCTGAGACAGATGGGAGTCTATGGGTATCGGATCGAGAATGTGACACAGGTCTCGGCCGGGGCTGGCGCTCCTAAGCCTATCGATAGTGATAAGGATCCGACCACCATCCTTGTGTATTATGAGAGTGTCATTGAGGAGCCTATTGCATACATTCCTCAGCGCGTAAAGGTGGGGATCAGCTGTATGTCTATGGCTGAACCTGTGGAGACAAGGAATATCCGCTCTATGATTGCTGATGTCTTTCCGGCGGAGGACGAGAGTGGGGTTAACTTCCCCACGGTGCTCCCTACGCGTACTTTCCTCGAGAAGATATTTCTCTTAGCCGAGGAGTTTCAGAAAGATAGACCCAGATACTTGCGTATGAGCCGACATCTATACGACCTTGAGCGCTTGATGGATTGTGCTTATGGAGTGGAGGCTCTTAGTGACAGACGACTCTATGATGCTATTGTGGAGCATCGTCGGCTACAATACGCTCTGAGGTATGTGGATTACGAGCTTCTCTCTCCAAGTCGTATCACAATCGTTCCGCCACAAAAAGTCCTCCACGACTGGACAAGTGACTACAAAAATATGAGAGAGCACTTCATCTATGGTGCTTCTTTGCCCTTTGATCAACTGCTCTGCCGGATAGAGGAGTTGCAAGATCGCATAAGAGACTTAGGAAGAAATTGATGTTGATGGAGCCGGAATGGCTTTTTTTGCGCTATCACTCGCTTACTCGCGCCGGTAGCCGGCGATGGCGTCGGCGAGAGAGATGCCCTGGGTGATCCGCTTCGCCATGCCGATGCCGTCCCGCACCCCGCCGGCGATCTGCAGCCCCGGGTACTCCGTCTCCAGTCGGCGGATGTCCTCGTGGATCCCCTCCGTCGTCAGGTCGTACTCCGGTATGGCGTGGCTGTAGGGGGCGACGAAGACGAGGTCCGGCCGGATCTCCTGCGGGATCCGCATCATCTCATACAGCTCCGAGAGGGCGATCTCCTGCCGCTCCTCGAGGCTCGTCCCGGTCACCAGCTCCGGATTGCGTAGACCTCCCATAAATATCGTGAAGAGCGCGCTGTCCTCATACGGCACCCGCCCATCGAAGCAGGAGGAGGGGAAGAGGATCCCCAGCACCCGCCGTCGCTCGCAGGTCGGCACCAGCGCGCCGAAGGCCCGTCGCTCCACCCCGGGGAGGTGGTCAAAGCCCACCACCACCTCCGTGATCGGAGCGTAGACGAGTGTCCGTATGCGATCGAAGCGCTCCGCCCAGTCGTCCGGGAAGAGAGGGGGAAGGAGGTCGGGTCGGATCGTCGTCACCACATGGTCGCACCGGACCGTCTCGCTCTCTCCCCCGGAGATAAAGGTCACCTCATACCGGTGATCCTCCACGGGACAGATGCGGATGTCGGTGGCGCCGGTGACGAAGCGCCCGCTACGGGAGGCCTTCCGCTCAATCCCCTCGATCAGGCGCGAGAGCCCGCCGACGACGTTGAAGACCTTCTTCGTCGCCTTCTTGTCCCGCTCCGTCGGCTTCCGCTCCCTCATCAGCTTCATCGAGCCGCCGATGAAGCTCCCATACTTCCGATCCAGGTCGTAGAGCTTAGGCAGCGCCAGCCGTGTCACCAGCTTGTAGGGGTCGCCCGCATAGACCCCACCGATGAAGGGATCCACTGCGTAGTCCACCATACTCTTCCCGAGGCGTCTCTCGGCGAGGTCCCCGACGCTCTCATTGGGGTCGGTGCCCCGCTTCACGAGGGGCTCGAAGGGGATGTGCAGCTTGTCCCGCCACGAGAAGAGCGGGGTGGTGAGACCGCTGATCGGGCCCGACGGCAGCGGGTGGAAGCGGTCCCCCTTCCAGATCCAGCGCGCCTCCGAGGCCGACTTCGCCACCTCCATCTCCGCCTCCGGGGCGACGTACTCAAAGAGCTCCGCCACCTCGGGCGTGGAGACCGACCCGGTATTGGGCCCGGTCTCAAAGGTGTATCCCCCCTGCTGCCGTGTCTGGATCTGTCCCCCCAGTCGCTCCTCCCGCTCGAGGAGGAGGAAGGGGATCTCGTGCATATCGCACCCTGCCGCCATCGACATACCTGTAAGCCCCCCGCCGATGATCACCACGCGGGGCTGCTGCTTATCCTCTGCTGTCATACTCTATCTATTCTTTGGTTACGACAAATGTAGGGAAAAAAGAGGCCAATGAAGACCTTTGCAAAATGGTCTTTCGCCGAAAAAGCACCGCTTTTTCGGCAGGGACTTTGCAGAATGCCCCAGATGCAAGGAACTGAGAGTGAGGGCGACAGATGGGGTATTATGCAAAGGTCTCCCAATGGTTTACAATCCCCGGTGCGTCGCCATCGAGAGCCCTCCCCCCCGGTGAAAGGAATGCATCTCTGTCGGGGTGCAGGCACCGGCCGAGTGCGCTGTCTTGTCGGACGGGTCGGACAAGTCGGACGCTCTGCACAAACGTACCTGCTTAGACAGCACGCCGGCATCCGAAGGATCCTCGCTCCATAGGCATCGGTCGAGGCACGAAGTGCCGACGACCGATGTATAAGCGTACGCGTTATGCCTCGACCCCTTGCGGGTCGCCGGGTGAGGGGACCATGCCCGTTTGTCGATCCCCAAGGGGCATCAGATGGGCTACTCTACGGCCTCCTCCCCACTCACCAGCTGCTTGTAGGCCTCTTTTATCTGCCTAAGTGGCATAAAAGCTCCTTCCCCCGGTATATGTAAGGTCCCCTTAGCCGGGATCTCTTTAAGCACTATTTTCCTCTCCCCAAGAGGGATAAACTCACCTAGCTCAAAGATGATACGCATGCTCCTGTCGACCCTCTCTGCTTGGTCTAAAAACAAGTTGTCTCGTCTCTCTGAGTAGATGCGCTTTACTCGATAGTACCCATTACCGGGATGATTGGGAAATACATACTTGACCGACCGCAGATCAATGCCTGTACTCAACTTGCTACCCGAGTAGTAAAACTGCGGAGAGTCGTTCTCCTCAAACTGCCTGTAGTACGATCTATAAGCCTCTGACGACTCCGAGCTTGGCCTACGGACGTACCCCACAAAGGCCATATCGCCATCGGAGCCCAAGGGGTCAATGATGTAGTTGAGTCCCTTCTGCGGGATGCTGTCCGCTACCAGCGACTGCCCCTCGTTGGCTACCAGAGTGCTGATGAAGTCGGAGAGCAGCTCCCTATTGGCTCTGTCTTTGGGTCTAAGGGGGAAGGCTCCGATATTCACCTCCTTGATACTCTTGTAGAACGTTGCCGCCTGTACATCCAGTGGCTCTCCGGAGCCGGGGAAGAGGATGTAGCCACCCACCACCTCCTTCTTCAGTGGCACTCCCTGACCCTGCTGATAGTAGATGGCATCGCGGTAGCGGTGCATCTGATTGATCGCATCATCGGGTGGGTAGTCCACGCCGTCCTTATTAGAGTCTATGCGGTACTTGGCATCAAAGAGGTAGGTCATCTTCATACCCGTCTGGATGTCGTCCTTGACTAATTGCAGGACGATGTCGGGCTTCTGGGCTACGGTCTTCACCACAAAGTTTCCTACGCTCGTAGTGTCGTTTTCCTGCTGGGTGTGCTTTGGGTTGTAGATAAGCTCTGCCAGCTCTATCCCATCTCTCCTGAATAGTATCCGCGACTGCTCCCCCTTACCCAGATCCCAGGTGAAGAGCCCTCCCATCTCCATGCGATTGCGGTGATCCACCTCCTCATCAGAGATCCCGAGTTGCTCCTTGACGATATGACTTACCTCTATGAAGCACCATATCTCATACAGGGTGGCTATATCCTTAGACTGCAGGCGAAATAAGCCCTCATGCAGTGAGTATGCCCGCCGCAAGAGGGTCCAGGTGCGGTACACATCGGTATAGCCCACAGCCTTTTGCAGTACCAAGCTCTCTTGATTAAAGCCCTGAAATAGCCCCACACTGCGAAAGAAAGGGTGCCGCTGCAGGGACTGCATTCGCCGCTCTGTAGCGTTCATCTCCTCAAGGAGCGCATCGGAGCTATTCTCAAGCGCCTCGATCTTACGCTTCAGGGTGTCATACTTCTTCGCAATCTCTGCAAGGGCAAATTTCAGAAACCTATTCTCCTGCGTGTCATTGGAGTGTACATGCTCTGCCACCCGATAGAGGCGTCCCTCCTCGAGCCTATGCTCTGCGATCTCGTTCTCTAAGGTCGCCGGGACCCTCTTGATCTTGTCAAGTCGCTGATAGGTCGTCTCACTACGCAACCGATGACGAGGGCGCTCTATGATCCGGCTGACGGCGGACAGAAACCGCTCCTGCTGGCCCTGGAAGATGCTCCACCATACGAGGTCCGGTCGCTCACCCTCACTATCCGGGGAGAAGCTGTGAAACGTCCTACGCATGTAGTCCAGCGACAGCATACTGTACTCCGCCTCTATGTCGGCGATGATGCTCCGCCAGTGCTCGTGATAATTGAGCTTCGTGCTCAGTACATCAAAGCCGAAGACAAACGTACGCGGCTTCCCCTCCAGTTCATACCTCAGCTTTATCTCGCTACGGCCGATGTCATTGCCATAGTTGATGAAGCCGGTCAAGATATGATGGCTCTTGTGGTAGCTAAATTGCTTGCTGTCTGACTGGAGCATAGAGTCAAAGCGAGCATTGGTCACCTTGGGCCCAAACTCAACCCAGATGGGGTAGTCCGTATTGTCAAAGAATATGGCCGGTGCTTCCTTGTCCTGAGGCTTGATCTTTACTTCGTCCCCATTGTCAAGGATCCTATTCACCTTTGCCTCCTCAGACCATGAGTAGGTGGAGGTGAGGTGTCCCTCCCCTATATTCTGCTTAGCCTTTCCCGAGACAAAGCTGTACTTAGCACACTCGATGCTTAGGGTAAAGTCCTTATGCTCTATCTTCAGCAGCTCCATAGGGTCTACAGGTTAGCTCCAGTAGCTCGTATAGCCCGAGTCTTCTAGCTTCTTCGTCATCTCCTTGAGCTTCGCAAGGGAGACAGACTTCTCTATTAGACTATCATTATCCGCTACAGACTCGGCTCCATTTTGATTATCTAAAATAGACTTGAGCCCCTCGCTAATGGTCTTTACAAGACTATCCAAGAAGTCCTTGCGCACCTTGCTCTCATCGCCCTCTATGCGAGAGAGTATCTTCATATTGGTGATCTCATCCAGTGCCCGAGCAACCACATACTCCCGGGGCAGGGTCGTGCCATCTGCAGCCTGGTTGTAGGGCAGGTTGTTGACCACATAGAGGAGGACTTCATTTCGGGTGCGGTACGCCACCTTGAAGGGTGTCCCCTCAAGCACCTCATTTACCCTCTGGAGGTAGTTGAGGCAGGTGTCACAGACTTCCTTGTAGTCTGTATAGACATCCACCCCCTCCACGGCGGTGCCGATGAGGGTCTCGCTGCTCTGCTGCTCTATCGGCTCGTGCCTGTCTGTGAGCCCACCCCATAGGTCCACCTCGTTCATCTCGATCGTCATCGCTCTATCCAGCACCTTGCGTGAGAAGGAGAAGGTGGTCTCGTCCATATTGACCGTGCCGACGACGATGAGGTTTGGGGGAATGGAGAGCCGCTTGCCCCCCTCCTTCAGGAGAAATAGCCGCTTTAGCTCCTCCTCTTTCTCCTCTGGGAACAGCTGAGAGATCAGGCTGTGATAGGCATCTGTGGACTCAAAGTCCACTATAGGATCAGTCTCTATAGACCCATCATCTTTAAGCTTGCGACTCTCTATGACACTTAGATACTCTGCGAAGTACTGCTCCACGGGTGCCAAGTTCATCTCATCCAGGCAGAGGAAGTAAGGTACATCGGGCTCTTTTAGAGCCTTCACCATAAACTTCAGGAATGGACCTACGACAAACCTCTCCTCTTTTATCCTGCTCACATAGCCAAAGAGCTCGGATGAGTCGTGCCAATTGGGCTTGACCTGTATCATCTCAAAGTTTCTCGGCTTCTGAGCCTTGTACTCTTCAGAGTCCTTATCCCAGCACGATCGTGCCAGCTCCCGCACAATGCGACTCTTACCGGTACCCGAGATGCCCGCAAGCAACAAAAACGGCTTCGACTTGATTGCCGTGATGTATTGACGATATGGGGTGTCAGTGCAAGTGTTATCACCATTAAAGTTGCCAATCTCTTTTTCAGAAATGAACCAAATCTGATCTTTAGCGACCTCTGTCAGAAAGTCAGAGATGTTAGTAGACTTTGGTATGTAGTAGAGCGTATACTCTGCATTAGCCCCTTTTTTTATTGCATAACAGTCATCGATATTTTCCTTCGTTAACTGCAATTCCGAGAGAAAGAAATCCTTTAAGTCGGGACTTCCGTCTTCATTCTGATATATTTTGTAGTCTCTACGAGAAGGACTCAAAGTCAGGAAGGCTTTGATTTTTCGATTTACTGAAGAATCGATTGCAGACTTACATCTGAAAACTATTTCGTGATGCTCTTCTGTAAAGCCGAAAAACTTGGATACTACAGCGCTGGTAAATTCAATTTGCCTCCCTTTTGAGGGATTCAAATCATTCGCTCTAAATTTGGTTATGTATATCATAGATTGTCAATGTTGCTCCACTGTTCTGCTATAGCTTCTGCAAAGCCGGGAAATGTTTTACTTCTGAGTTTTCGCCTTTCTTCTGTTGATATTTTTGTGTTGAATGAATCCGAATACCACTTTGGCAAAGATCTACCACTAGACAAGATAACTCTTTCTCCTGGATCAACTATGTTTGTTGGCTTTAATAAAGGAAGGTTGTGTAGCCACAAGCAGGTCTTTTTTGAAGCAGAATCTCCGAACCAATATGGTTGAACTATTTGATCTGGCTTTCTGTATATAGTATTCATTACACCAACTGGATTTTCTATGGCCCAGGACTTAATGTCGGTACGGGTGAATTCGAGGAAAAAGTCTATGGCTTCTTTTTGTCTTTCTCTTCTACCAATATGGTTAGGATGTTCTCTTCGTTGTTCTATCGGCAAATGAGCATCGTCTGGATGATATAGCCATCGGGCACCACTTACAGAAAGATATGTACATGGTGGGTGGGCAATCATCAAATCCCAAGTTTCTCCTGTTGGTAAAAAGTACTCATTGCCAGTTTCTAGAGTACCTCCACGCTGCTTGATGACTTCTAAGACATCTTGGTGAAAATGCCACTCCGGATGTCCTCCGCTACTTTCAATAATATCACAGCTGTATGCGTTATGTCCTCGTTTTCGAAAGGCTATACATACAGCTTGACTCTCCTCACATGCAATCAATATGTTCATTTCTTATAACTTTAGAAACTGCAGTAGCTATACTTTTTGCGAATAAAACAGGGACAGCATTGCCAATCATCTTAAAACAGTATGGATTAGAACCTAAGAACTGATAGTCTACAGGAAAGGTCATTAGTGTTGCAGCTTCTCGAATGGTAATACTGCGAGCTTGCTCAGGATCAGGGTGTATAAACATATACCCATCCTTACTTAGATGGGCAACAATAGTGTGTGCAGGCTTGTCCCATTCGAGGTTTTTATACTTCGCATACAAAGTAGTGCGCCCTGTAATTTTGTAGTAGAATTCGATCTTTTCTTTATGGGTTGAATGGTTCATTCCCTCTGAAATCCACCTCCTGAATGCCTCTACTTCTCTCATACCCTGAAAGCGGGGCTCGTGTTGTGTTACGTTGCAACTAGACTTTTCGACTTGATGAGAAATTGTACCTCGACCAACTTTAACAGACTCAGACAATGGGAGTATTTTAGGCAACCACCCAATAGCTTTTCTCACTGTGACTTTGTCGTGGGGACTTTTTTCTTTTGAAATGGCTTTGTAAAAGCTTTCAAGTTCAAGGTGTCCATTGCTTTTTACACCAATGATAATGACTCTCTTTCTGTATTGTGGAACTTGATACTCAGAAGCATCGAAGATTGCTTCCTTCATAACTGATGGGGCTAAAATATTATAGCCAATCTCCTTAAAGGACTGATAAATCCTTTCAGTTACATGCTTCCCTCCCGGTTTGGCAGAAAGCATACCAGGCACATTCTCAAAAACAAATACATCCGGAGTGAATGCTGCAACAACTTGTGCAAAACTCTCAAAAAGATAATTTCTATAGTCATCTTTCATTGAGTTTTTGTCGGTTGCTCTTCCATGGATTGAATATGCTTGACACGGAGGTCCTCCAATTATGACATCGACATGTTTGTCACCTACTAATCCCTTTAATCCACTTCGCGTGATTTCCAAGTCGTTATTAGAGGCATACTTGTTTATTGATTCGGGTGTCCAATCTCCCCAAATTAATTCTTCCGTCTTTTGTATGTCAAAATGAATAACCTCCCTGACTGCTTCTGCTTCAGAACGCCCCCATTTTTGGTGTAGCCTATGTCGTAGGGTATGTACCATAGGAAGCTCCCACTCTACGTGGGCTAATGAATCAAACTGTCCAGACTGCAAGAATCCTTCTGATAACCCACCGCATCCGGCGAATAGGTCGATAAAGTTGAATTGCCGTCTACTCTCCATCTCCATTATCTAGCTCCCATTCGTGATTCAGTATGGATATAGCTTGCCCAAGTACTTTGTGTGGCATACCTTGAGCAAGCTTGCAGAACTTATCGGCGATCCAAAGAGCGTGCAGCTCATCGCAATCCACTTGGTAGAAGTCTGCGATCTTCCTCAGGTGCTCCTCCTTGATATTGCGCGTCCCCCGCTCCATACGGCTGTACATCGGCGGCTCCACCCCAAGAGCCTTGGCTAAGTCTTGGGAGGGGATTTGTCGCTCTGTCCGTAGCTGAAGTAGTCGCTCCTGCAGTTTCTTCTCTCTCATTACTCTATTTACTTGGAGTACAAATGTAGTGATAATTTCCACGGTTTGGAAAGCCTCTCGCATAAGTGTCTATCGGATATTCCGAGCTCTCCCCTAGTGAGGTTCTCTCCTTGCCTCCTTGCTCGGCGACCCGCAAGGGGTCGTCGGGAGTAGGGTGGGTTGCTACACATCGGTCACCGCTTCGCGGATGACCGATGCCTATGGAGCGGGCACCCGCAAGGGGTGCCCTCCCCGGTCTGTCATACCTTTTCGTTGAAAAGGCCTGACGATCCCGCGGGGGGCGAAGCCCCGGAGGGATCATCGATTTTTGCTCGGATTGACCGTAAAGACATTTCCCAATGGCTACCCGGCAAGGGACCCCGGAGGGGTCCGTTCTGCATAGCCCGCGGTCGAGGCACGAAGTGCCGATGACCCCGGGTCACCTGCGGTACGCCTTATCTATACGACCCCGATAGGGTGTCGCTCCTCCAGACGATCTCCATTCCGAGCGACCCCTGGCGGGGTCGAGGGGAGAGGGTCGGGCTATGCTTTCCCGGGGTCGTCGGGGCTTTGCCCCTCCGACCACCGGGCTACGAAGGATGCACCCCTCCGGGGTGCCATCTGACAGTCCCGCTATGCAGTGGTACCCCTGGCTGGGTGCCACGCCGACGCCCCTCCGACTGCCGGCAGATCCCGCTTGCGAAACCGCTTTTCCGTGCCCCCTGATCAGGCCCCTGAGAGTCAGGGGCAATTCTAATACCGATATTAGAGATCTCTAATATCGGTATTAGACAACTCTAATATCGGTATTAGAGAAAACTAATATCGGTATTAGATCAGGGCTGTCTTCTCCTGAAAATAGTTGACATGGTTGAGGGTTATTTTGCTGATAAAGTTGACTCATGTGCCTGAGGATTCACTGAGTGGATTGACGTTTATTC
>QWBY01002280.1_pt1 | contig 11162 bp, 9 predicted proteins | sample 1972471 | NCBI WGS metagenome assembly QWBY01 (sample SAMN09866722, study PRJNA288562) | Human gut metagenome isolate term6_stool, whole genome shotgun sequencing...
AGCTCCGTCTACATCAGCCGATTCATACAATGTTTTATCTATTGACATCATTCTCGCCAAAAACAAAACAACTCCGAAACCGATCTGCTTCCACATAATAACTATTGCCACACTCGGGAATGCCAAATTCGGATCTCCCAACCAATCCAACGCCATATTCTCCAACCCGATTGTCCGCAAAATAGAATTGATAACTCCGTTGTACTGCAGTAAATATGAAAATACAATGCCCACAACCGGAATTGCCAGTATGTACGGAATAAAAATAACGCTTCTGTAAAACCTCCACCCTCTGATTTTGTTATATAAAATTGATGCAATGGCAAGTGAAAGCACTGTCAATATCGGAACGCATAAAAATAATTTCAAGTTGTTCTTCAACGCAGTCAGCAAAAGTTCGTCTTCAAATGCCATCTTATAATTTCTCAGACCTACAAAAACACTCTCATTTGCAAAGGTCGTATAGAAGCTTTGGATAATAACATAAATAATCGGAATTACAATTACAACCGCCAAAATGATAAAGGTTGGTAATATATAGAAATACGGCGTGAACTTTTTCATCCTGTTCGTTTTCATATCAATCCCTTCCTTTGAAACAGAGGCTTTCCTCTTTTCAGAACTATTCTTCTACACTCCATTCTAAAAACGCATCATGAACCTCAGGATTTTGTTCCATACATTTCCCGAGTGCCTCATCTAATTCCACCGCTGCATCCTTTGGCGCTAACCCTTCTGAAAACATCTTCTGTACCGTCGGAATCAGACCATCTGTTTCAAACATAGGTGCAAAATACAACTGATAACAAAAATTATTGTCTTCTTTCTGCCATTCCAAAACTTTTCTGTCAATTTCGCTGGATACCCAGCTTTCATCAAAGTTATTATTCGGCATCATCGCATTTGCCGATTCATACAGATATTTAATATTATCTTCTTCCTGTAAAAACAATAAGAAGTCTGCCGCCTCTTCTTTATGTTTCGCACTGTTTGGTATTACATATACCTGACTCGGAGTTGCAACTGAATCCGCAAATTTTCCGGTTCCGAATACTGGCGCTTTTGCAAAACCGATCTGATCTGACCCTAATGATTTTTCCAATGATACCGCATACGGCTGTGTATGAAGTGTCATTGCCGCTTTTTTGCTTTCGATCAACTGCTGCCCCTGATATAAGTCTAATGAAAGTATATCTTCGTTAATATATCCGGCTTCTTTCAGCTCTGCAATTTTTTCCAGCCATTCAGAGTATTTTTTATCTGTAAAGCTTTCTTGTCCACTCATAAGGGAAATCATATCATTCACGCTGTCCATATTTTGCTGTCCCAAAAAAATCCCGATCCACGCCGGTAAATATCCGTCTTTTAACCCCATTCCTAACGGCGTAATTCCTGATGATTTTAATTTCTCACAACACTCTAAAAATTCATCCCATGTAGTAAACGGATTTTCCGGATCTACTCCGGCAGTACGCATTGCTTCTTTATCATAGGCAATCCCATATGTAAATCCATATGCCGGGATTCCCCATTGTTTCCCGTTCCAATTCGTCTGAGCCAATGCCGACTTCGGAATAACCGAGAGTTCTTCTTCAGAAATATAGTCACTAATCGGAGCTACGTTTCCTTTCCAAACATCTTCCATTGCCTGAGTTCCGCCCCACATATATTGAATATCCGGACCTTCCCCTGCCGCCTCTGCCGTACGAAATGCCGTATACAGATTATCACTTTCCTGAAGAACAGCTTCCACTTTAATATCAGGGTTCTTTTTTTCATACCGTTTTACCATCTCTTCCATATACGCCTTATATCCCGGCACTTCTTGTTCTCCCCAATACCAAACGCTCAAAGTTGTTTTCCCTGTACCTTTCGCATCGTCGCTCTTTCCACATCCAAAAAGCAAAGATACGACCAACGCCGCAATCAACACCACAGAAATCTTTTTCATACTTTTCTCCTTTCTTTTATTTAAGTATATTTATTAATTTAATTAAATAATATCATAAAATATATATTTGTCAATATTTGTCTGAATATTTATGTATTATTTTATGTTTTTCTGTTTTGCATTGTTTTGTACTGTTTTTTTCTGATTAATTCCGGGTGGAGGATTCAAAAGATAGTATAGCTATATCATAAGCAAGATTCCTATTTTGAAAACCATATACAAAAAACTATCCCCCTTACTATCATTTTCTAAATAGTAAGGGGGATTGCAGTCATTCTGAATATGGATTTTCTTTTATTTTTGCATTACTGACCGTCAGAAAAAGCTTCATCTATCGCTTTTCCGATATCATTACGCTTATATTTGTTTTTAAACTGTACCCATTCTGTCGCTGCGTAGGCATTTTTTCTTGCTTCTTTCAGATTAGCGCCTTTTGCAGTTACACCAAGCACACGGCCTCCGTTTGTCACGATGTTTCCGTCCTCAAATTTTGTTCCTGCATGGAAACAGTAATACCCTTCATGTTTACTGAATTCTTCAAGACCTGTGATAGGATAGCCTTTTTCGTACTGAACCGGATAGCCTTCAGATGCAAGCACAACGCACACGGCCGCATTATCTTCAAACTGAAGATCGATCTGATCCAGAGTTCCGTCCACACATGCTTCAACAACGTCCAAAATATCATTTTTCATACGCGGAAGCACAACCTGAGCCTCCGGATCTCCGAAGCGGGCGTTGTACTCCAACACTTTCGGTCCTTCTTCTGTAAGCATCAGACCGAAGAAAATAACGCCTTTAAACGGGCGGCCCTCTGCAGCCATAGCATCTACCGTTCTCTGGTAAATATATTTTTCACAAAATTCTTCTACTTCTTTTGTATAGAACGGACTTGGTGAAAATGTTCCCATTCCGCCTGTATTCAGCCCTGTATCACCGTCACCGGCACGTTTGTGATCCTGCGCGCTTGTCATCGTTTTGATCGTCTTTCCGTCTACAAATGAAAGAACAGATACTTCGCGACCTGTCATGAACTCTTCAATGACCATCTCGTTTCCGGCTGTGCCGAATTTTTTGTCAAGCATGATCGTCTTTACGCCTTCTTTTGCCTCTTCAAAATTCTGACAGATCAGCACTCCTTTACCAAGTGCAAGTCCGTCTGCCTTCAATACGATAGGGAACTTTGCATTCTCAAGATAGGCGATTGCTTCCTTTGGATCTGTAAAATTCTCATATCCTGCCGTAGGAATATCGTATTTTTTCATAAGATCTTTTGAAAACGCTTTTGATCCTTCCAAAATAGCGGCGTTTTTCTTTGGACCGAACGTACGGATTCCCGCATCTTCCAATACGTCCACAAGACCTCCGACAAGCGGATCATCCATTCCGACGATGCAAAGATCGATCTCTTTTTCTTTGGCAAATTCTGCCAGTTTTTCAAATTCCATTGCTCCGATGTCCACGCACTCTGCGTATTCTGCAATTCCCGCGTTTCCGGGCGCGCAGTATATCTTATCTGCTCTGGGACTTTTTGCCACACTTGCCGCAATGGCATGTTCTCTTCCGCCGCTTCCGACGATCAATATTTTCATGATAGATTCCTCCTGTCTGTACAAACCGTTTTACGTTCCGAAATGACCGCCCGGTTTTTTCGTCCCGGCGGTCATTTTTTAATGCTTCGACATTCTATAAATTTTTTATAAAAGCATGTCCGTTTTCAACATGCACTTTTCCGTTCGCGATCAAATGGATCGCTTCCGGAAGGATTTTCCACTCTGCCTGCTCCATCACTCTTCTTTGAAGCATCTCCGGTGTGTCATCCTGCTCAACTTCTACTGCTTTCTGCAGGATGATCGGCCCTGTATCGGTTCCTTCATCTACAAAATGAACGGTCGCGCCGACTACTTTAACACCTCTTGCAAGCGCTGCTTCATGCACTTTTAATCCATAATATCCTTTCCCGCAAAACGCCGGAATCAACGACGGGTGAATATTAATCATCCGGTTTCTGTAAGCTGCGATCATTTCCGGAGGGATAACAACAAGAAATCCTGCCAAAACGATCAGATCCGGTTCGTACTCGTTGACGGCTTCCAAAAGTTTTTCATTAAACACATCCCTGGATTCATAATCTTTCGGCGAGATACATTTTGCCGGGATGTGATTCTCTCTCGCCCGCTCAAGCGCATATGCATTCTTGTTATTGCTGATAACTCCGACGATCTTTGTATTCCTGATGACGCCGCCTTTTACGCCGTCAATGATCGCCTGCAGATTCGTACCTCCTCCGGATACGAGCACAACGACCTTTAGCATAAGTCTACTCCTTTTTCTCCCGCTTCGATGCGGCCGACTACATACGGCGCATCTCCTGCCGCTTTGATCGCTTCCAGAGTTTTCTCCACATCTGCCGGATCAACGGCAACGATCATTCCAAGTCCCATGTTAAACGTATTGTACATCATCTGCTCTTCGATATCGCCTTCTTTTGCAAGCATCTTGAAGATCGGCGGGATCGGATAACTGTCTTTTTCGATCACCGCTCGAGTACCGTCGATCAGCATACGCGGAACATTCTCATAGAAACCGCCGCCTGTAATATGGCTGCATGCTTTCACCGTTATTCCCGCTTCTTTAATACTCTTAAGCGCTTTCACATAAATTCTTGTCGGAGCGAGAAGCGCCTCTCCGAGAGTACATCCCAATTCATCGTAATATGTATCAAGAGATTCTTTTGTAATATCAAATACTTTTCTTACAAGTGAAAATCCGTTGCTGTGAACTCCCGTAGACGCCATTCCGATCAAAACGTCTCCGGCAGACAGATTTTCTCCTGTGATCATATCTTTTTTATCGCATACTCCTACCGCAAATCCGGCAAGATCGTACTCGTCTTCTGCCATAAGTCCCGGATGTTCCGCCGTTTCGCCTCCGATCAGCGCCGCTCCCGACTGAAGACATCCTTCTGCCACTCCGCTTACGATTGATGCGATCTTCTCAGGCTCATTCTTGCCGCATGCAATATAATCAAGGAAAAACAGTGGTTCTCCTCCCGCACAGGCAATATCATTCACACACATTGCCACAGCATCGATTCCGATCGTGTCATGCTTATCAAGCACCATCGACAGCTTCACTTTCGTTCCGCAGCCGTCTGTTCCCGACAGCAGTACCGGCTCTTCCATTTCTTTGATCTTATCAAGAGAAAATGCTCCCGAAAATCCTCCGAGTCCTCCGAGCACTTCCGGACGCATCGTCTTTTTCACATGCTCTTTCATAAGTTCTACTGATCTGTAACCGGCCTCTATGTCAACTCCTGCTTTCTTATAATCCATACCACTTTCTCCTTTACTTTAAATACTCCTCATATCCGACCTCGGCAAGACGATCGGCTTTCGCCTGAACGGTATCTTTCATCTCTGCCGAATAGTCTTTTAACTTTTTTAATACCTCTTCATCTGATACAGCGAGGATTTTTGCCGCAAGAATCGCAGCGTTCATTCCACTGTCAATCGCAACAGTCGCAACCGGAATTCCCGGCGGCATCTGAACGATCGAGTAAAGAGCGTCCATACCATCCAGATTCTTTCCTGACATCGGCACTCCGATCACCGGCATCGGGAACAGCGCCGCACACATTCCCGGAAGATGTGCAGCCATTCCGGCTCCTGCGATGATTACTTTAATCCCTTTTCCTTCCGCAGCTTTTGCCCACTCAAAAAATACATCCGGCATACGATGTGCGGAAATGATCGTCATTTCATAATCAATTCCGAATTTTTCCAACATTGACGCAGCTTTGCTCATCACTTTCAGGTCAGAGTCACTGCCCATTACGATTCCTACTTTTGGCACGTTATTTCCTCCTTAAAATCTCAAATCAATTTTCGAGTTGTTTTAATGGTTCATTTAAAATCTCAGTTCCCGGAAGCACAAATCTTCCGTCTTTAATTAGTATAATGTGTTTCCCGTCTTTTGTCACTACACTTATTTCTTCTAACTCTTCATAAGGTACGGTTATATCTGTATGACATTGAAAGTATGCCGCAGACGGATCTTCTTTTCTTTTCAGCGAACAAGAATTATCCTTTGCAACGATTTCTTTTCCGTTCGGATTATATACACGGACGTCTTCGCTCCATGAATAGCATGTGTCGCCCACTGCAAAATGAGGTCCTGTTTTCTCTGCGATCAAAATCGGCATCTTATCTTCGATCCCGTATTTTTTTCCCGCGGCATAAGCAGTCGTATTTGTTCCGATCGCGAATTCGCCAAGCGGAAGAGTATCATGATTTTTCAAAACATTATCAAAAATATATCGTCTGCCTTCTTCCTCGTCTTTAAAATTGCCGCATCTATAATCAACGATCTTTCCGTCTTTAAATTTCAATTCAAGGTCTTTATACTGCAAACCGTCAAGATACACCCGGCTGACATGCAAAACTCCGTTCGTTCCTTCCAGCACCGGTGATGTAAACACCTCGCCTACCGGAATATTTACATCTGCCACACAGTTTTCAAAAATCGTCTCTTTCCGAGCATCTTTTAACGACCAAAGCCGAATCTCCATATCCGTCCGGTTCTCTCCCTTTCCGATCACACGGACTTTTTCTCCCTGATCGAGCGCATCGATCATCGTCTGTTGAACTTTCTCATATAATTTTGCATCTAACGTATTAATTCGTATTACTTCATCGAAAATTTCTTCATATTTCGGACCGATCTCCGGCACAGGATATGCAATGATCGTAAAACTTCTCTCTTCTCCTTTGATATATTCATTTGTGATCTGACCGGATCTGCTGTCGTATTGAAGCGCAAGCTCCCTTTGCTCTTCACAGTAAGCCGGAGCTTCCGGTACTGCTTTCGGTGAAAACGGCTTTTCTCCGAATGTTTCCATCACGGCAGGTCCTGCGAACTGCGCTGCCTGTTCTTTATTTTGTTCATAAACAGTATGCATCACTTCCAGACGCCGTTCAATATAGCGTTTATCCATAAATAACGCCTGATCTTGTCTGTGATCGTACTCATACTGCCAGTTTGCCACAGCGCCGAAATATCCGATTTTGTGATGCTCTCTTTTCGTGATCACACCCGACGCCGCCCTGTATATTACGGGTTTTAACCCCATAGCGCGAAAATTTGCGATCGCCGCTCTTATGACCCGTTCAAATCCGAGGCTGTAACGAATATTTACGACTGATTTTTTGGACAGATCTTTTCCTGTATTGATAAATCCGATCCGATATCCTTCCGTGTAAACGTCCGCCATCTTTTGAATCGTCTCTTCGGAAAGCGACCTGAGACGGCGCGCAGTTCCCAGCTCATTTTCTGTAATATATTCTCCGAAACGATACAAATACCTGTCGCTGCTCGAATCTGCATTTTCGATAATATCTGCCGCAAACGAATACGACGGATCGATCTGTTCTTTAATCCGATCTGCCAAAAATACGTCGCAATAATCGCTTGCATACCAATACACGATATCTCTTACTCTTCGTATTTCCGGTTCAGCGCCATCTGCCCGGCAATTTTCAAAATACGTATATACCTCGATAAACAATTCATACAAAATCGTCAGATAATCAAGTCTGCCTTCAAACGCATAAGGGATGCCGGAGCGCATTTCCACATAGAGAAAACTCAAAAGCCTTCCCATCTCCGGCTCAAACCAGCTGCATGCATATTTCGGATTTGCATAGCTTTTTTCGTAAGCATCCCCGACAATATCACTATAAAGGATTTCGTTGATCTGTCTCATGTCTTCTTCATTATATTGATCCCATTTTCCGCTTTCCACCTGAATCCGCACATTTTCCACTTCAAGCAAAAACAGGGCAACCAATCTGAAATACGCGATATAAGAATCTTCCACAGATTCCTCAAAAGGCAGCGTGCGAAGACGTTCTACCGACAACGCATGCCGTTCCCTATATGAATCGTTGTTGTATTTTTCTGACACTTCCTGCATTTTCCTTTCCCTCCCGCTCATCTGTTTACTTTTCTTTATTATTTATCTTTTTTCACTACTTTTTATCTTTTGCTTACTAATTCAAACCTCTGATAAATACCGCAAAAAATGAAATAATCGCCGCCGCATTCATGACAATACCGATCTTACACGTCAGATAACTGCGTTCTCTCTCCCGAAATCCTATAATTGCCGAATAAATTCCGTATCCTGCCAGTATCAAAGAAATAATCGTAATACCTCCTATGATCCCGGGGGCTTCTCCTCTTCGGACAAACGCGTATGCTATACATCCCGCCAACACTGCGGCCGAACCTAATCCGAACAGACACGAAAGATTTCCGTTGCCCGCCTGTTTTTGCTTTGGCTTTTTATGTTTCACCCCGCTTTTTTTCCGGTTTTCCTCCCGTTTCAAAGCAGTTTCTTTTTTCTTATCTTCTGCCTTTTTTTCCTTTCCGAACATAACGTTTTCTCCTTATCCGACTGCATACCACAAACAAAATATATCCTAAAACTCCGCCGATTGTATTTAATAAAATATCATCGACATCAAAACTTCCTACTCTCGTAAAAAGTTGTATTGTTTCCACGCCCAGACTCAGCGCCATACTGAAAAATAATATTTTAAAAAATCCCATGGACTTTCCCGCCATGGAAATAAAGAAACCATAAGGAACAAAGATCATAATATTCCCGAGAAGGTTCGCAAGCACCGTAAACATGCCAAGCTGTTCTCTATAAGTAAGAAAACGTCTGATTTCTTTAAATAATTCAAGATTATATCTATACTCTTCCGTCACTTCCGTTCTTCCGTACCATTCCGCAAGAAACAGAAAATAAATCAAAAAAACAATATATAGTAAAAACAGGATTTTCCCAAATATCCTATAAATCCGCTCTTTTTTTATACTCAAAAATAACTCTCCTCACACAAGGAACTCTCCCTATCAGTAATTTTTTCAAATCACCGGAAGCGCTAAAAAAGCGCGCTCCGGGACTATACACGGCCGCAAAGTCTCAGGCAAACCCAGACTTCGTTCCGCCGCCGTTGCAAAAAGGGACTGCCTGTATTCCGGCTTAGTCCCTTATTTTTCTTTCTGTTTATTTATCTCTCTTTCATCCGTGTCCTTTCACAGTTTCCCTGAAAGCTGTCAAGCTGCTTAAAATGTAATCTCTTTTTTATGTTTGAGTAATTTTGCTCCGTTCACGATTGCAAGTATTCCTGTTGCCACTCCGACAACGAGAACGATAATCCCAAGTGTAATGCTACTTGCACCACTGTTTTTCATTGTAAGATATGCCTTTTCCATAAAGCGCCTCCCCGTTTTATTTTACTCCATATGTTTCATAGTATGTATCGATCGCAGCCTTTAATGTATCGTCGATCACAACTTTTCCGTTATACGGCTTGTTGTACAAGTGTTCCACGACTTCTTCCATCGTCACGATCGCGGCCGTATCGAAACCATACAGATCTTTCACCTCGTCAAGGGCGCATTTTTCTCCCCCTTTTCCGACCTCCATACGATTAAGAGATACGATTAATCCGACGATCTCCACATCAGCGGCCTGCTTTACTTTCGGAACGGTCTCTTCCATCGACTTTCCTGACGTCGTTACATCTTCGATCATGATAACTCGATCGCCGTCTTTAAATTTACTTCCGAGGAAGCTTCCTTTGTCTGCTCCGTGATCTTTCTCTTCTTTTCTGTCCGAGCAGTATCGTACTTCTTTTCCATACAACTCACTGTAAGCGATCGCAGTTACAACCGCAAGAGGAATCCCCTTATAAGCAGGTCCGAACAACACATCAAAATCATCTCCGTATGTGTCATGGATCGCTTTCGCATAATATTCGCCGAGCTTTTTAAGCTGCGAACCTGTCACATATCCGCCTGCATTCATAAAAAACGGAGATTTCCTTCCGCTTTTCAATGTGAATTCTCCAAATTTCAGCACATCGCTGTCCACCATAAACTCAATAAATTCCTGCTTATAACTTTCCATCTTTCTTAAAACCTCCGTATTTACGGGCTTTTCTCGCCCTTACTTTCTATGTTTCATCCCCTGCTACACCATTTTTACACCACTTCATGCTCAACTACACCTTCTCTTAAACTTCTCCGTTTCCAAAAACAGCGTATCCTCTGTTACGTGGCAGTACAAACCCATTGTCATTTGTAATGTACCATGTCCCAGAAGTTTCTGCAATATTTTGGGGTTCATGCCATATTCGATTGCTCTTGTAGCAAAAGTATGCCGAAGTGTGTGCAATGTAAAGGGGGCAAAATCGGGAAAAAACTATTAAACCTTCTCAATTTTATCATATATTTCCTGTTATTTCAATTAAGGAACTTCCTTAAAAATGTACGAAAAACTGTCAAATAGTCCTTTTCTTACTCTACAATCGTACTAATGATACTTAGTATTGTTGTAACGATTTTGATAGCGTATATAAATCAATCAAAAAAGTAACCGCCCCTCGCCCAAGGAATGCGGTTACTCTTTTGAGTAATTAGATAATTTGGACTAACCAACTATCAATAGTGTCTTTTTTTTATTATTATTTTTCGTAATACCTATTCAAATGTCAAATCTGACGCTCTTACAATTTTGCTATCAAATTTAATAATTCTTTCCGATTTACTACACCATTTAGTACACCATTTTCATATCAAACCACACCACTTTATGATACAATACACCACTTTACCGTTTTTCAAAATCTTGCAGAACACCAGTAAATACAAGGCTTTGAGAAGTTACATCAATTTATGAAAGAGCATTGTCAGAAATTCACATATTTTCCGTTATTTCAATCGAGAAACTCCCCTAAAAATGTACGAAAAACCGATCTCATAAAAATCCATATACAAACAGGGCCGCCACTAAGTGACAACCCTGTATTTTTCCGTACTGTTTACGGATGAAGCTTATTTTCTTTTGTTCCTTTTGAAAATTGTCAGAGCCGTTCCGCCTGCAGTCACGCCTGCAAGAACTACAAGTCCGATCAGCAGCGTTACGTTAAAATTATCTCCTGTCTGAACCGCTCCGCCTTTGTCCGGTTTCTCTGTATTCGGTTTCTTATCCGGATCTACCGGCTTCTTATCCTCTGACGGATCTGCTTTCACCGATACGGCTACGTCTGCCGACTGTCCGCCGTATGTTACTGTTACTTTCTTCGTATCCGCTGTCAGTTTTGTATTAAGACTCGGATTAAAGGAGAAATCTTTTGCC
>QWBY01002284.1_pt1 | contig 11141 bp, 10 predicted proteins | sample 1972471 | NCBI WGS metagenome assembly QWBY01 (sample SAMN09866722, study PRJNA288562) | Human gut metagenome isolate term6_stool, whole genome shotgun sequencing...
CAAGTGGATGATGATGGACAGATTCATTCTGGAGATTTTTCCAAGGGAGATTTTAACTTTATTTATATTGATGATCCAAATATTTTAGACTTTAAGGTGGGGGCTCCTTATTTACCAGAGGTTTTAAACTCTAGGCGGATTGACCTTATCAATATGCTGGCCAATAAAAATGGCCAGGGCTTTGCTAGTGAGAGAATAAATGCTCTTGTGGATGGGGACTTGATTATAAAGGGCAATCAGTTTTTCTACAGCAAAAATGAGGGCCTGTCCATGCACAACACCTCGTCAGGCCTCAAGATGTTTTTGATTTTAAAGACCCTTCTTGCCAATGGCTGGGTGGGCAACAAGTCAGTTCTGATTTTTGACGAGCCCGAGGTCCATCTCCACCCAGAGTGGCAGCTGGTCTTTGCCAAGACCTGCATTGACCTGGTGAAAAAATATCAGGCCAGGATTTTACTAAACACCCACAGCCCGTATTTGGTCGAGGCCTTTGAGGTTTACTCTGCCAAGGAAAAATTAAATGCCAAATTTTATCTGACCGAAAACTCCGAGGACTTTGCAGACATTGTCGACGTGACCAAGGACATTGATTTAATTTACAAGGGCCTGGCTCAGCCTTTTTCTAAGTTGGAAGCTGAGGCCTATGAATAAGTTATTCAAGAAAAATTTAAGGACCCTCAAGGACATTTCAATCGACAACCACGATCCATCTAATCCCGAGTACATGACCGAGTCAGACGAGATGGCCGTGGACTTTGACCGGGTCAAGGAAGATTATGTATATGAAAAGGAATTATATTATCATCCCAAGTCTGCGGACGCTCTTGTAGACCGTGACGGAAAGCTCACTATGATCGAGTTTAAAAACGGAACTGTCGACAGGGACTTGGTCCGTGACATCAGGGAAAAAATGCTGACCTCGGCACTAATTTATTCGGACATTACTGGCAGGGACCTGGAATTTATTAGGTCGACCATGGATTTTATTCTGGTTTACAATTACGACAAAAATCCCTTCAAGGCCAACAAGGTTTCCAATTCCTTTTACAAGGACCAATTGAAGCGGGGGATTTTTAAAAAGGCCAAGCTCCGCTACAGGCAATTTGGCCTGGACCAGTACGAGGGCTTTGTCTACAAGAATGTTTACACCTATTCTATGAGAGACTTTCGCCAGGAATTTACAGGTGACCCCAATAAATCAGATGATTAATAAGACAAAAAAGCAAGAGATTTTTCTCTTGCTTTTTTAATGAGATGGATTTGTAGAAATATCGGACCCGAACCCTCAACCGAGTTGAACCCGGTATCGAGCCCGAAATGTCCACCATTCTCCTCAGACTATTTCAATCAATCAAACATCGCCTTCGGCTCGTTTTCTTGAGAAATAGGTTGCGTGAGTCGCTGCATACCAATCGAGCGTCGTTAGCACTCGCTCTCTTGGGCAGGGCTGCAAGGATGGACGCTACACGAATTTTTTATAATTTATTTTCTTACATAGGTTACATATTTAAAATGTAGGCCGATGTCTTCTATCATTTGAGATTCTTCGGCGATAACAAAGCCATGGTCTTCGGGGTCGCCTATGCCTGTGTCGGCATCGAAGGTCTCAAAGACCCGGGTCATGAGGATTTTTGTAATATCCGGATAGAGTTTCTTGGTTAGGCTTGCTCCGCCCACAAAATATCCGTCGGGGTCATTCATGAGTTCCTTTTTAAACTCGTCGAAGTCGTGGATGACCTTGTCGGCCTTGGGGACCTCGCCCCGTGACAAAACGATTATCCGCCTGCCTTTGAGTGGCCCCATATCGTCAAAGGTCTTCCGCCCGCAATATAAATTTTTCCCCATGGTAATTTTCTTGTAGCGGGCCAGGTCCTTTGGTATGTGAAAGAGCATGGTCCCGTCCTTGCCAATATTAAAATTGCCGTCGCAGGCTATTATCAGGGTTATTTGCTTTGAAAGCCCACTATTATGTCCATGTTCCATTTGCCCTTGTCCTCCTTATTTAAAATTTCCACTGCTTGACTTTTGATATCTTCTTTTGAATGCAAGTCGTCTTCGTTAATGGCCAGGGTTACATAATTTTCCTTGTCCATAATGAGATCATAGACGCCCATAACTCCGTCGATATTTTTCAAAAGCCTCTTAATATGGAGGAGCTTGGTGTCTTGGATGAGGGGCTCAACGTGGACGACCAGGTCGATGTTTGCGGTCTGCCTCAAACTGGCAGTGATCATTTCGATTTCGTTGTGAACCTCCTTGACCGTTAGATTGGGGTCGACTTCCACGTCCGCAGTCGCGATGACCTTGCCCATGGACTGCCTGTCTACATAAATATCGTGAACGTTCTTAATTAAACCTGAATCGTTTAAAGCTTGGACAATCGTATCTATGTCACTGGCCATTGGACTTGGCCCAACAAGCGGTGTGACCGTATCCTTCAAAGTCTCAAAGGCCTGGTAGAGGATAAGGATTGAAATCAAAATCCCTAGGCTTGCGTCCAGCCATTCGTGGCCGGCAAAGAAAAATGACGAGACCAGGATAAAAGATGAGATAATTATATCCATGAGTGCGTCTTGGCGGTTGGCCACAAAAATTGTCGCCCCGTGTTTCTTGTATTCGATATGATTGAGATAGACAAAGCCTGCCTTCAATACGATTGATAAAATCAAAAAGGCCCTGCCAATCGTATCTACATCAGGCGTCCGCGGATGAATCAAAACCTTGACCGAGGATATAAAAAATTGAATGCCCACAACAGCCGTAAAAATTGCAATCACAAAGCCTGCAATGTATTCAGCCCGGGCGTGGCCGTAAGGGTGGTCCTTGTCGATGGGCTTTTTGGATAATTTAATTCCAATATAAGTGACAACGCCTGTTATCGAGTCGCAGGCGTTGTTAATTCCGTCAGTAAAAAGAGAAATGGACTGGCTAATGAGCCCTAAGATAATTTTTGGAATGGCGATAATCAGGTTCATGATGATCCCGATTAGGCCGACTTTTTCTCCGCTATTATTCATGGTGATCTTCCTCTATAATTTCGTCATCGTCAGGTCCGTAATCGCGGGCGTAAGTGTCTGGCAGATAATATCTGACATGGTCTGAGTAATAAATAAAACTTGATATAGTAAAGGCACTAATAATGAGGGACAAAACATTTGAAAGAAAATCCAAGCCCAAGCCTGCGTAGACCTTGGCTGGGTCTGGGATAATTTTCATAAGATTTTCATAGGTCAAGCTTAAGATAGTGTTTAGGAAAACTATAAAGAGAATTTTCTTCCAGAAATTTTTGTTCTTAAAGGTATCTGTTAATCTGTCCCAAGCGTCTCCCATCTTGAGTCTGGTGTCGTCCATAATGGAGATGAAGAAGACCTGAACAAAAAAGAGAATTGCTGCCAGGCCAAAGGCCAGAATGATTGTTCCCAAAGTTCCAATGGCAGATAGCAAAAAGAATGCAATCACCATATAGATGGTGAGCATTATAAAGGCCAAAATTGAAGCCCCTAATATTTTTCCCAAGCCCTTCAAGAATAATTTAGACTTGTTTGCCCAAGCGTCAAAGTCCTTGGCCTTTAGGAAAAATAAAAATATAAAATATGCTTGGATGACCAGATTGGCCAGGTCCGTCCACATGGAAGCATTTGAGGTCCTGATCCTCAGATAGGACTCCAAATTTTCTGGCACATAGTGAGCCGCCAAGTTGCCATGGATAATATAGGGAATAAGGGGAAGGACCGTCATGAGTATTGCCAAAATCAGGGTCGCTGCCGCCATCTTATTCCATAAAAATTCTCCGCTGGCTGTAAGTAATTGGAAGGAAGAACAATCTTCCTCCCTGTTTATTGCGTTTAAATCTTTTAAATCTTCGTAATAATTTTTTTGATACATTTATACTCCTAGATTACAAAATCTCCGTTCTTGAAGATTTGATGTTCTTTGCCGTCCTTGTCGATGCCGACGATTGATAAAGTTTCGTCTCCAATCATAAAGTCGTCGTGGATCTGCGAATCATTGATGCCGTGAGCTTTAAGCTCTTGGTCGTCCATGTCGACTCCGCCTTCCACACAAGTTGGATATGCAGCGCCCAGTGCCAGGTGGCAGGAGGCGTTTTCGTCAAAGAGTGTGTTGTAGAAAATGAGACCTGAGGTGTTGATTGGGCTCTTGACACTTACGAGTGCAACTTCACCCAGCCTGCAAGCACCTTCGTCGCGGCTGATTAATTCCTTCAATTGGTCTTCGCCTTTCTTGGCGCCAACTTCAACTGCCTTGCCGCCTTCAAAGCGAATCCAGAAATCTTCGACCAGGCTGCCGCTCAAATTGAGAGGCTTTGTTGCATAAACAATTCCCTCAGCGACTCTGTTGTCTGGAGCTGTGAAAATTTCTTCGGTTGGCAGGTTAGGTAGGAATCGATAACCCCTGTCGTCTTTTGACTCGGCGCCAACCCAGATGTGATTTTCTGGGAGTCCAATCCTAAAGTCAGTTCCGCGGTCGGTCTTATAATGTAATTCCTTTAATTGTAAGTTGTTTAGGACCTCGCCCCTCTTTGCCAGCTTGTCCAAGTGTTCTTCCCAAGCTGCAACAGGATCTTCGTGGTCCAGTCTAACAGTTTTGAAAATTTCTGTCTTTAATCTTTCAAAGGCTTCGTCTTCGTCCAGGTCTGGGAAAACATTTTTGGCCCAGGCCTTGGTTGGGTAGCCCACAACTGTCCATGAGTTGATGTCGTTCATGGTGTATTTCATGGCAGGCTTCATGACCTTTGATGAAGCGCGATTTCTAATTTGTAAACGCTTTGGATCAATGCCTTTAAATAAATCTGGGTCAGAACCTGTAATGGAAATAAAAGCGACCCCGTCTTTGATGTAGTCCATGCGTTCGTCCAGCTTGTATTCGCCGAAGTGGGCCAGCCTTTCTTCGCTCATGCCTTCCATATTTAATCTGGATAAAACTTCGTCATTTATATTTACCTTTACCTCAGCGGCCCCACATTCGTAGGCCATCTTTGTGAGCTCTCTGGCAAAGGGTAGGTTTTCTGTGTTGGCGTTGATCCAGATGATTGGATTTTCGCGTTTTTGTACGGCTAGGGCCTCTTTGATAATTAATTCTGCATATTTTTTGTCGTTCATAATAATAAATCTCCTTTTATTTTTTCTTTGTATTTTTATTTTTATCGTCAGGGGTCTTTTGAATTAAAGGTTTGGTCTTTAGAGTTGTCTTTGACGGCTTTTTCATCTCTTCGTATTCGTCCTCGTCATCAAAGTCTTCATCGTCCAAGTCCATATCCATATCCATATCCAAATCAATTTCCTCGACCTCCACATCGTCGATCTCTATATCAATGTCCTCTATGTCAATGTCTTCTATATCGTCAATATCATCAATGTCTTCGATGCCCGACATCTTCATGAGCTTGGAGATTTCCTCTTCGTCATCCTCACCTTCGGCCAAGTCAAAGTCGTCCTCCATAGAAAACTTAATGAGGGACAGGCAAGTATCAGGTCTAAACTTGCCCTTCTTGATGTGGGCCTTGCCTTCTTTGACTTCCTCTTCGGTCGGGATGGCTCCCTTTTCATCGGCAAAGGGATCTCCGGGCACAGGGATTTCCAAACCGTAAACTGCAAAGAGATAATTTAAAATATCCCGGTCATAGATTTCATTTAAAATCAAAAACTTGTAAATCAGATGATCGTTGGTGTTTTCCATTTGAAAATTGCAGGCATTTAAAAGTTCAAAAAAGACTTCAAAGCTAGGCTCAATTTCATAGGTCATGGTTAGAGTTTGACCATGATTCCAAGGCCACTTGCGTTTTGGATTTAAAAATTTAAGTAAAGCGTCGGCCTTGTCGTGGGCAATGATCTTGGATTTTGATTTCAAAACCTTTCTAATTACAGCCTTGTAATCAATGAGCATTTCCCTTTCGGCCTTGTCTTCTGCTTCCTCTGGGTAGAGCTCTGTTGCCAGTTCGTTGGCCATCTTAAAGTATTCAAAGTTATTTATATAGTCAATCTTATCCATAAAAACCTCCTGTGATTCAAAGATTTGCACATATAATCATAAATAATACATACCCAATATCTTCTATTAATAATAGGCGTAGAGAAAATTAAAAGGCAAATGCAATTTTTATTTGCAAATGTGCGAGCGGAGAATTATAAAAAATATTGCGATTTTAATTTCAAAACTTACGGACACAGAAAGTCAAAAAAATTTACAATTTGCATTTCAAAAATCGCGGCCTTTTAATTATAAAAAAATATTATGATTTTAACTTCAAAACCTACGACCGCAAAAGGGCAAAAAAATTTTATGATTTTCATTTCAAAAATCCTTGCCTTTCAAAGTCAAAAAAATATTACGAATTTTATTTCAAAAGCACGCGACCTCAAAAACTAAAAAAATTTTAGAATTTTCATTTCAAAAGTGGGCGTACAGATAAAAATTATCATTTACATTTTTATTTGACAATTGTTTTGCTTTTTGATACAATTGGGTATACATTGAAGGGGCAAGTAAATAGTTTTTTAGAGATTTACATATTTTTTCCGAAATTTTTTATCTACATATTCGAAGGCGAGGCTTTTTGGATATGTAGATTTTTTATTGTTTTTATGAGGGAACTCACAAATATATATTTTAAGGAGGAGCTATGCTTTTAAAATTAGAAAATATTAGTGCAAGTATCGAGGACAAGGAGATTTTAAAGGGCATTAATCTGGATGTTAAGCCTGGCGAAGTCCACGTTGTAATGGGCCCTAACGGGTCAGGCAAGTCCACACTTGCAAATGTTATTATGAATACAGGTGGCTACACCGTTACAAATGGTAAAATTATTTTTAAAGGAGAAGATGTTACAGAAGAAGGTCCAGAAAAACGCGGCCGCATGGGCATGTTTATGTCCTATCAAAATCCTGTGGACATTCCTGGCGTTACACTCGAAAATTTTATCAGAGCAAGCATGAAGGCCCGCGACAAGGAAGTTGGATTTTTTGAACTCCGCGACAAGATGGACGCCGTCATGGAAGAGCTTCACATGGATCCTTCTTACAAGGACAGGTATGTAAACGTAGGTTTTTCTGGCGGTGAAAAGAAAAAATCTGAAATTTTGCAACTCTTGATGCTAGAACCAGAACTCGCCATCCTTGACGAAACTGACTCAGGCCTTGACGTCGACGCCATTGATGTGGTCGGCCGCGGCATTGAAAAGTTTAGGGAAAGAGACAACTCCAGCCTGATTGTAATCACCCACCACCACGAAATCCTTCGCCACGTTTACAGCGATTACGTCCACGTAATTATGGACGGCAAGCTTGTCAAGACTGGCACAGAAGATTTGATGCAAAGAATTGATGCAGAAGGCTTTGGCTTTTTGAGGGGATAATATGACACAAAGAAAAAGAACGCAAGTTGATGATATAGAAAGAGGGGTCTACGATACCATATCCGACGTCAAGTTTAGAAAGAAACTCGACAATGGTTTGACTTATGACATCGTAAGGGCCATCTCAAAAGAAAAAAACGAACCTGAGTGGATGCTGGACCTCCGACTCAAGGCTGTAGATATTTTCTACAAGCTGGAAAATCCTGTCTGGGGTCCTGACTTGAGCGAAGTGGATTTGGATAACATCTCCACCTACATCAGCCCTGATGCAGATATGGAAGACAATTGGGAAGCGGTTCCAGATGAAATCAAAACCATGTTTGACAAGCTGGGGATTCCTGAAGCTGAAAAGAAATCTCTATTATCAGGGGTTGGCGCCCAATTTGACTCAGAGGTCGTCTACCACAATGTACAAAAAGAATTAACCGACCAAGGCGTTATATTTTTGGACTTCGACACAGCCGTCCAAGAACACGAGGACTTGGTTAGAAAATATTTCCAAAAGGCAATCCCAGCCGGCCTCCACAAGTACGCCGCCCTCCACTATGCAGTTTGGTCAGGGGGGACCTTTGTTTACGTGCCAAAGGGAGTCAATGTCGACGTGCCCCTGCAAACTTATTATCGTTTGAATGCACCAGGCGCTGGCCAATTTGAACACACCATGATTATCGTGGACGAGGGAGCCTCATGCAGATTTATCGAAGGCTGTTCTGCTCCTAAGTACAATGTTTTAAATATTCACGCGGGATCTGTTGAACTCTTTGTCGAAGAAGGGGCTCACTTGAACTTCACTTCAATTGAAAACTGGTCCAGGAATATGTATAACCTAAACACCAAGAGGGCAGTTGTAGAAAAGAACGGCCACATTGAATGGGTGGGCGGATCTTTTGGTTCAAAAGTTTCCATGCTCTATCCGGGATCAATTTTAAACGGTGAAAACGCAATTTCAGACAATCTGACGTTAAACTTTGCAGGCAGCGGACAAATTATTGAATCGGGCGTGCAAATTTTCCACAACGCGCCAAACACTATGTCTAATGTCGACTCAAGGTCCATTTCAAAATCAGGCGGCATTTCAGTCTTTAGGTCTACGGTTCAGTTTGCCAAAAACGCCCACGGATCAAAGTCAGCCGCATCTTGTGAATCGCTCATGCTGGACAATGAATCCAGGGCTGATACCATTCCAGTAATTATAAACTCTTGCCCAGACGCTGTGGCCGGCCACGAAGCCGCCATCGGCAAGGTCGACCAAGAGGTCCTCGACTACATGATGAGCAGGGGTCTGGGAGAAGTCGAAGCCAAGTCCATGATCGTTCGCGGATTTGCTGAGCCAATCTCCAGAGAACTTCCGCTCGAATACGCTGTTGAGATGAACAATTTAATTAATCTGGAACTAGAAGGAACTGTAGGTTAGGTGATAGTATGCAAGTAAATAAAATTTCATTTCCAACATTTAAACACTTAAAAGTAAATCACACGGAAATTAGGGACGCCGAAATCCTAAAGGGTTTTGACCTCCTCTACGCCAGTGATTTAAATCCAATAGAAGTTAAAGACACAGAAATCAAAAGACAAGTTCAAAATACCGACGGCTGGGCCATTGAGGGCGACCACTTTATAGTCCTTGAAGGCGGCCAAGTGCAAAACGGAATCGTCTTTACAGACCAAGACAAGCAAGCCCAAAGGCTCAAGATCGAACTGCAAAAAGATTCCAAGGCCAAGCTATTTTTCCTCTACGATTTAAAGGGAGGAGATTTATTGGCTGATGTGGAATTTATTGTAAACGAAGGGGCCGAGCTTGAGATGGGCATGGTTTTCCTTGAAGGCAAAAATATTTATTACAATATCCATTCGCATTTGAAAGAAGAAAATGCCAAGATGCACATGGAGGCAGCTTACTTTGCAGGCGACGGATCCAATTACGACATCAATCTGGAAGTCATCCACGACTCCAAGGAAACCGAAAGCTTACTAAACATGAACGGGGTCCTGGACAACGGGGCATCCAAGCTTTACAAATACAATATCGATTTTCCAAAGGGCTGTTACGGGTCCAAGGGCGAAGAAACTGAAACGGTTATTGCCGTTGGCGACGATTTTAAAAACGTAACCGTGCCAATACTTTTGGTTGGCGAAGACTCAATCGAGGCCGCCCACGGGGCAACCCTCAAGCAGCCAGACGAAAGGGCCATCGACTATATCAGCTCACGGGGAATCGACAGGGATACGGCCACACTTATGGTAGTGGAAGGCCACTTCCAAGCAGCCATGGATATGATGGACATGGATACCAAGGACCTGGCCATGAAGAGGCTGGAAGAAATTATAAGGGGAAGATAAAATGCTAGACGCAAAACAAATCAAAAAAGATTTTCCAATCCTGACCGAGGGCGTCCACTATTTGGACTCGGCTGCGACGACTCAAAAGCCGCAGGTAGTTTTGGATGCAGTCATGGATTATTACAAGTCTGCAAACGCAAACCCCCACAGGTCTGCCCACAAGCTTGGCCAAGCGGCGACTGACGCTTACGAAAACGCCAGGGCTACTGTGGCAAAATTTTTAAATGCAAAATCCGAAAGGGAAATCGTCTTTACAAAAAACGCGACTGAATCCCTAAATATCCTCTCCAATTATTTTATGAGGACCCTTAAAGATGGCGACGAAATCTTAATTACAATCGCCGAACACCACGCCAACTTTGTCAACTGGCAAGAAGTGGCAAAGGCGACTGGGGCCAAACTCGTCATCGGATATTTAAATGACAAAAGAGAGTTGGACATAGACGAATTTTTATCAAAAGTAAACGCCAAGACCAAGGTCGTTTCCTTCCAAGAGGCGTCAAATGTCACAGGATATATTACAGACGCCAAAAAATTGATCAAGGAAATTCGTGCAAAATCTGACGCGACAATTATCGTTGACGGGTCCCAATCTGTCCCCCACAAGAAAACCGACGTCGTCGATATGGATTGCGACTTCTTGGCCTTCTCCGGCCACAAGATGCTCGCCCCCATGGGCATCGGCGTTTTGTACGGCAAGGAAGAAAAGCTAAATGAATTAAGTCCCCTCCTTTACGGCGGCGACATGATTGAATACGTCTACGAAACCCACGCGACCTATCTGGATGCGCCCGCCCGCTTTGAAGCAGGCACGCAAAATGTAGGCGCAGCTGTGGGATTGGCAGCGGCCATAAATTATTTAAATGCCATCGGCATGGACCAAGTCCACGCTTACGAAGACCACTTGGCTGAGATTGCCTGCAATAAATTATCTGCCATTGACGGCGTGCAAATGTATACGGCTGACTCCAAGGACAGGCTTGCAGTTATGTCATTTAATATTGCAGACGCCCACCCCCACGACATTGCGACGATTTTAGATACCAGGGGAGTCATGGTAAGAAGCGGCCACCACTGCGCCCAACCACTGCACAGATACTTGGGTAGGCCATTTTCTGCCCGCGCATCATTTTATATTTACAACACAGAAGACGAAATCGACAAACTAGTCGAAGCCATAGAATATGTAAAGGAGGTTTTAAAAATTGGATCTAGATAGAATATACACAGATTTAATCTTGGAGGCCTCCACATCCAAGAAAAACCAAAGGGAAATTGAAAATCCCGATGTGGAAGAGCTGGGCCACAACCCATCATGCGGAGACGAAATTACAATCGTGGTCAAATTTGATGGCGACAAAATTGCAGACGCGTCTTATCATGGGGAAGGCTGTGCAATATCAAAAGCCTCCACATCCTTTATGATCGA
>QWBY01004057.1_pt1 | contig 11134 bp, 5 predicted proteins | sample 1972471 | NCBI WGS metagenome assembly QWBY01 (sample SAMN09866722, study PRJNA288562) | Human gut metagenome isolate term6_stool, whole genome shotgun sequencing...
TTGAGTTTAGGTATTCTTTTACTTTTGTTTTTTTGTATTCTTTTGTGTAGTCCATTTCTCCTCCTGTTTTGTCCAATTTTTGGGGAACATACCAAGTAAAAAACCGGTCGCCGTTACGGACGCGCACCCACACGCGTAACGGCGGGCACTGTATGTCCCGCCGCCCATATGTGACTTTCGTTGTTATAACAACATACAACCACCGGTGTATTTATGAAATATCAATCCCAAGAGCCCATACAGTTTATAAATATATCTTCGCTCTGTGTGTCTCTCAGAACGTAACGGCGCACGCACAATCGACGTCAACGACTCATTTCTCCTGTTCGTCGAAATATCGTCGGACGTCTTTGTATAAGACCTACCATCGTGCTTTTGATTTTTGCAAATCAAAAGGCACGGGTTAGGGCTATAACGTTTGCGCCGCCCATTTTTGTGTCAATAGAATATGTGGTTACGCCAACAACGTTGTGTTGATAAAATATCGAACCAAAAAAATAACACAGGAAAATATTCCCACGCCGAGACGTTTTCCAATTACATACATTCGCAACCGCGTTGTAGCGCGACGGTTCTGTGAATCCTCGCGCCCATTTTTGTATTTTTGGAACATGTATTATTACCAACAACGCTGAGCACATAAAAAATATAAACCATAAACCTTTCCTAAGCATACCCCCAACCCCCACCGCATATTTGCTTTCGTTGTTATAACAACATACAGTCATATATGAATATATAAAAAAATAGATTATATAAAATTCGTTGTTATAACAACATACAGCTAACGATAAATATATTAAATATAAATCCAAAAATATAAAGTAAAACACTTTACCAAATATCACTCCAACCCTCGCCGCTATTTGCGAGGATATTTTGATGAGAAACGGTTGTATAAAGTGTTTTTGTAGTGATATGTATCATTTTATTTGCTTTCGTTGTTATAACAACATACAGTCAACAATAAATCTATTAAAAAATTGAATATATAAAATAGAATATAAAAAAACAAAATATGAAAAAATATACAAAAACAAAGCCCATAAATCTAAATCCACATCACATACCCAACCACCAATGTACATATAAAATATATCCCCCAAACCCCCTACAGTATATAAATATTTCTTCGCTCTGTATGTTTCCCAAAAATTAGCGTCGGGTCGCTTCCCGACGCCCATTTTTGTGTATATGGAATATGTATTTTTACCAACAACGTTGTGACGATATAATATGCAACCAAAAACCAAAAACAATTTACAACCCCACCAACAACAGTGTTTATATACAATATAAAACCCAAACGTCAAAACAAATATCACGCAACCCACGCTGCATATTTGATTTCGTTGTTATAACAACATACAGTCAACAATAAATCTATTAAAAAATTGAATATATAAATCTCGTTGTTATAACAACATACAGCTAACGATAAATATATTAAATATAAATTTAAAAATATAAATTTAAAAATATAAATTTAAAAATATAAATTTAAAAATATAAATCTAAAATTCTATACTAAACCCCTTTACCAAATATCACGCAACCCACGCCGCAATTTGCGTGGAATTTTCGATGAGAAACGCTTAAGATGAAATATTTAAGGAGTGAGGCGTATTGATAAATACGTCGCAGCGACTAAAATATTGAATCAAGCGTTTATCGCGAAAATCACCGCAAATTATAGCAAATTATATGTAAAAAACAAAGCGTGTGGATTACCACACGCCCTGTTCTATTTAGAATATTCCAAACAATTATCTTTCTCTTATTTCAAAAGCTTGTCCGGTAACTCTATTCCATTTTTCATCAACACCATTGTCGAGTCTTTCATATGAGTGGCCGAATGCTGCTTCGTAGATGTCATAGTAGTACCATGCACTTCTCATGTTATCTACAAATGCGCCCTTCGTTCTCATTAGGTTGTTGTCGACATATTTTGCGTCAGCTTTTCTGTTGAGCATTCTGTTTACGATTGCTACAACTTCTGCTCTTGTGATGTTGTTGTTCGGTCTGAATGTGCCGTCTTCATAACCGTTGATCCAACCTGCGCCTGCAACTCTGTTGATGAGTTTGTATGCCCAGTCTGTTGGAGGAACATCTCTGAATGTCTTCCATGTGTCGAGATTTCCTGCATATCTTGCTGCGATTGCTGCAAATTCACGTCTTGTGATAGGTCGGTTCGGTCTGAATGTGCCGTCTTCATAACCCTTGATAACGCCTTGTCTTGCCATGATATCGACTGCAGTCTTGTACCAATCTCCTGCCTTGACGTCCTTAAATTGTGGAGCGCCGCCTGTTGATTGATTGATTGAAAGTCTTGCGAAAATCATTGCAACTTCAGCTCTTGTTATTGTTCTATTCGGTCCAAATATATTGTTTCCATATCCCTTGATATATGAGAAGTGGTCATGAGCGTTGAGTGCAGGTGGAGTCCAACGAGGTTCAACCTTTGAAGGTTTCTTTGTATCTTCCTTCTTGTCATCTCTGTCTTTTCTGTCTCTTTCTCTCCAATATTCGTCGTCATATCTTACCTTTTCATATACCCAATCAGATGGTTCTTTACCGAATTCAATTTGTCTTGCTTCAACAATTTCTTCGTCATATAGAGGATAAGGAATAGGTGCAACCCATCTTCCGTCTCTGTCTACAATAACTCTTTCAATTGTTCCGTCAGGGAATCTTACTTCAACAGTTGCTCCCGGAACGCCTTCACCTGTTACATAATCATCTGAATCATAGATTGGATTGATGATCGGTTTTTCTGATTTTTCAGGTGTCGGTATAGGAACATACTTGTCTTTGATTGTAACCTTGATTTCAGTTTCAACATCTTCTCCGTCAACCGGTACAGTTACCTTAATAGTAATATCCTTAGGTCCGTTGTAATCATCAGGAACTGTAATTTCAACTTCTCCATTATCTTTAGGAGTTACTGTAATATCTTTTGGTAATTCATCTTTGTTAGTAATTTCCGGTTTTCCAACTTTTTCTTTATCAACAGGTTTACCATCTTTATCCTTAACATCAGGTGTTACAGTTTCGGTATCGCCTTTTTCGATTGTTGGGTCAGGATATTTTACAGTTGGTTTACCTTCTTTTGATGCACTTGCCTTGAATTCTTGATCAGCATTTACTACTGTGTCTTTTGCCGGTGTCCATGTTACGCTCTTGTATCCTTCTTTTGCTTCTGCATTATTTCATCGCCGTTTTCGTATACATATAGCATTTGATCTTTTACTTCTAGTGTTGAGTTATCATCAAATGTTACTAGTAGATCGCCTTTGTATTCACCTTTTGCGTCTGAGTTTCTGTTTGATTGATCTGTTACTGTTGCTCCTTGTAGTAGTGCGTCGATTTCTGCTTTTTTAGCTGCGTCTTTTGCTTCTACTCCATTTGCCCAAGTAATTTGATCTCCTACCCATACTGCAATGTCTTTTGCTTTTAAGCCACCTAGTTCTGTTACTTGATCTGCTTTTGATGTGCCTACAACTTTTGTTCCTGTTGTTGCCAATTCTTTGATTGCAGCTTGTAGGTTAGTATTATCATAATTAACGCCTTGTTTAACATCAATATATGATAATTGTTTTCCTTGATAATCTCCAGCTGTGTGAGTTCCTATGATACCTGTTTCGCCTGCTTTAACTTTTTCATTTGCGTCGAAAGTCAAACGTACATAACCATTTGCAGGATTTGCAGGTTTTCCATTTTCGTCAGCCGGTGGAACTACTACATCTTTTTGATATACCATTTTAATTGTTGCAATTTTTTTTGCATCTGGTTGTGATATATCAACAATATATTCTTTTCCACCAATTGTTACTGTTCCTTCATCGCCTTGTCCACCGACTTTATAAGTTAAACCATCTGCTGCTGTGTTTAGTTCATCATCGTCTATGTCATCTGAGGATCTCATGTTGATTTGTCCATCTTTTTTCGGTAATTCGATTTCAACATCAGTAAGTTCATCTGCGGTTACCTTTGGCATTGTGTCTGTTGATGCAGGATAATCATTTGTGTCTGTCAATTGTCTTCCGTACGGGTCAACATATTTTACATTAGCTCTTGATTCTGCAAGTTCTTTTAGTGTAATATCAAAAACTAACTTACCTGCTCCTCCTGTGGATGATACATAAATATCAACTACACGAACTTCTATATTTTGATTATAATCGGTTTCTATTGAGGCATCGCCTGTCATAGTTCCATCAATCGGCCAGCCTACATTGTGAGTAGTCGTGCCTGCTTCTGTTATTGTCGCAAATTCTTTTTTATGCTTTCGACCATCTGTAGTTCCCCACTTAGCTATAAGTTTGAACTCTTTGTTAGGAAGTGCGTCCCAATCGAATTCTCCTCCATTTAAACCTGTAGTTTTAATATTTACTGTTGTGTCATATTGACCCGGTGCTCTACGAGATGCTCTTGCAGACATTGCCTTTAGGCTCATGCGAGCTCCGGATTCTTTTTTAATTAGTTTACTTAAATCAAAAGTAAATACTTCTTTATCTCCAACTTTTTTGCCGACTATTACATTGCTTTCAACCGGTTTTGTTTCATCCGCTGCAACGAGGCTTGCCGGATTAACAATTGAAAAAAGCATGAATATCGACAAAATTATTGAGAGAATTCTTTTTGATTTGTCCATGTTTAATTCCTTTCTAATATAATTTCTCTGAATTTTATTATTAGGCGAAAGGCAATTTTTTAACTGCCTTTCACCAAAATAATCTACGACCGTTTATCGCTATTTAATAGCTCTCTTGTATGGATTTGAAGTATAAGTCTTTCCGTCTACAGTTGCTGTACCTGATATAACAAGTTCATCGCCTTTTTGTAGTCTATATTCTGCTCCATCCTTTTTGAATGTTAATTTTACAAATCGGTCAGCTTGTACTATATTTGCCGTTCCGCTTGCTACTTCTACTCCACCATTCATAACTTTAATAGTTATATCTGCGCCATCTTTATCTGCTGAAACTTTTACAAATTTCTTGCCGGCTCTTTCACCAGTAATGAAAACTTTTAGTTGATAACTTTCTGTGTAGTTTACATCTGATGTTTCGCTATTGCCAAATTTATCAACTGCAACTATCTTAATTTCAGGAATCTTTCCTTCTTCAATGCCCTTTCTTAAAACTGTGTTAAGATCTTTGATTAAGCTATCCTTATCTTGTTGTGTAATTATTTCTTTTTGATACTCTGTAGCAGGATTGCCATCTTTATAGTCAATAGAAATAGTTACTTTTCTTTCATAAGGAATTTCGTTTATAGTTCCTTCAAGATCGATAAATCTTCTAAACGCTTCGTCCTTTGCTGTTACATTTGCTTTAGGACCAGCCTTATCAATTTTTACATACTTACGATTTTCATCGCCCTCTTGTGGTGTGTAATTTGCTTCGCCGGTTCCTGTTGAATCACTCGGAAGAAGATTTGGTTGTTCAGTTTTAATTCTTACGATGTCGCCGTCTTTTACATCGCCATCTAAAGTAATTTCTTTTTTTGTTCCCATTTCGTCATCTGATTCAAGAGTTACTTTACCTAAATCAACCCATTTTTTCCCAGTTTCATCCCACTTTTGTGCAGTATAAACTGTATCTTTTGTCGGTTTATTTAATGTTGGGTTTGGAACTGTAAATTCAATCTTAGATTTTCCATCTTCTGCATTAGGGATTTGTTTCATATCCGTTACAGGTGCAGATGTGCCTCTTTCGTTGATTGTAATTCTTCCTTCAGGACCTGTGATTTCTTGTTCATTCTTTTCTACTACATATTTAGCTACGATGTCTTTTCCTGCTTTTCCTTTTAAGTTAAGTGGACTTAAAACAAGTTTGCCAGCATTCTCACCTGTACCCGGTGTTGCTGTTATGGTTCCGTCTGTATAGGTTCCATTTTGTTGTTTTACAAGAGTCGTTTCAGTACCGTCTGCAACTTTTAAAATAATCTTTTTAATATCTGCCTTCTTTTCAGCTTCTGTCCAGTGTAGTTTTGCTTCTGTTTCATCTTCATAAACATTGTCAAATACCGGCTTTAAGACTTCAAGAGGAGTGGATGTGTTCCAAATTTCATATCCAATGACTTCTTTATCCGTTCCTTTTGTTACAAGTGCTTTTCTTGAAGTTGCAGATGTAAAGGCATCTACGCCTGCTGTAAATGTTTGGTCTTTTGCGACCGGATCGCCATAAGGGTTACCTGCATTTTCGTGTAAGTTCTTTGGTGCATTAGGGTCTTGTTTAGCAGTTTTACCTTGTAGTCTTATATAAGTTTTGACTCCCAATTTATCCCAGTTTGGTGATTGGAATTTTGCATAAGCATCTTTTTTATCATCTGGAACTATCACGGATACATAAGATTTTCTTTGTCCTAATTCATCGAAGCCCGGAAGTTTCCAAACTAAAGCTTCAGTTGATTTACCGTCCCATGCTTTTAATGAAGCTGCTCCACCTTCTAGTGGATAGTAGTTAGCGTTTTGGTGAACTGTAGGTTCGCCATAATCAGTTACAGCTGTTCTGTGTAACAATCCTACATTTACAGCGTGTTTCTTAGCATCATCAACTGTAGCTACATACTTTCCATATTGATGAGTTGCATCTGCTGTCTTATCAATATTCTTATAAGAAGGATACACTTTTACATCAAAGAATGGTCTGTAGTTTGCATATAAGTGTAAATCTTTACCTTCGTCAATAGCATTTGATAAAGCTGTATATGTTCCCGCACCTTCATTGTTATCCATACTTGGAACATCTTCAGATCTTAAAGCTACAGAGAAAGTATTTGGAATATATCTTGTATATTTGTATTTATTCCCTGTTATATCTTTGATCCATTCTGTTCTCTGTGGAATTCTCTTTGTTCCACCTGCAACTACACCATCAATTAATTCACCAATTCTTTCATTGTTTTGACCGGCGATTAATTCTGATTTTTGTGGATCGTTATCGAATCTATAAAGTGTCCAGCCAAGGAATGAGTGATTTGGTTTGCTAAATAATTGTGCCTTTTTATCTGTAATCTTTGCTATTTCAGAATCTTCTCCGGTTACCGGAACTTTTGGAAGTTCTTTAATAATAAGATTGCCCTTCATCTTAGAAAGAGTTGAACTTGTTACAGCATCCAGAATGTCATTTGTATTGTCAATATCAGAAACAGTTACAGGAATTGTTATAGTCGTTTCGTCCTTAGGATCATCTGTGTTGTTAGAGTGAAGAACAATATTGATTCCTTCGCCGTAAACTGCGTAAACTGTTCTTTCTTTGTCGATTGGTGATTCTGCGTTGAAGATAAAGTTTTGAGTATTGCCTTCAGCATCAACAGTTTTCCAATCACTTACATTTTTAATAATCTTATCTTCATCTTTAAGTTCATTAAATTGCTCTGCAACTGTAACTTTAACACCATTTTCTTCCTTGTCTTCTAACTTAATAGTTGTCCAGCCTAGAAGTCTCTTTCCTTGTGGGACATCGATGTCATCTTTTGTTGGCATTTGTCTCATTAGGAAGTCTTCTTTTTGATCTGTTTTTGTCAAATCATATTCTAGTCCATCGTGGTTAGCAACATTTTGGTAAGTTCTGCCGTCAACTTCAATTGTTTCTTTGTTTTCGTCAGCATACTTAACGTTGTCGCCTTCAAAGCCTGATGGTACATAGTTTTTATTTTCCGCACCAGTTTCCGGATCATATTTATATTCCTTACTTAGTGGAGCGATTTTATCAAGAACATCAAGGTTAGTCTTTGATTTTACTCCGTTAAGGTCAAAGTGGAATTTTGTTTGTACTTGTTCGATAACTGGAGGTCTTGATTCCTCTGCTAAATTTTGTACGTTTGTATTTGTAAATAAAATTGGCATGTCTCTTTCGAGTTCCGGCATTTTAAATGTTCTAGCTGTTTTGCCGTCTTTTTCCATTCCCGGAGTTTTTGTATCGAATTCATAACCAAGTTGTTTTTTGCCGTTTACTTCAACTTCAATCCTTGAATCATCTTTATTTTTTGTGTTTCCCGGTTTTGCAATTATAGTTTGGAACGCCTTATCAGCTGCATGCTTTTTAATATTTACTTCGCCATTTTCATAAAGAGTTCTACCAGTAATATTTTCATCACCTAAGAATATTTCGTCGACGTCCGGTTTAAAGTATGTTACTGCAATTGTACCAGCAGAAAATGTTCCTTGCCATTCAAATTCTATTGGGCTGTGGTCTTTTTGCATTTTTGCAGGGTAATTTACAGTTTGGCTATTGTTAAATTTAAATACGGCATCGCCACCAGTGTCAAAAACAGTGTACAAAGTAACCTTTGTGCCTTTCTTTAGATTCATAGGCATACCATTTTGAATGCGATATTCATACTTCTTACCATTATCTCTTAATCCTGTAACAGTATATCCCATATGGTAGAAGTTTGTGCCTAGGTACATATCATTACCTTCACCTTTAACTGTAAAGAACATAGTCATTGTTTTAAGACCCTCTGAACCTTGACCATTTGTATCAGTTCCATTTCCATATGCCTTTGCAAATTCTATATTAATAGTGTCTCCTGGCTTTAATTCTTGATCCTCATTTAGCGTAAATTCATATTTTGTATAGCCTTCTTCATTATCTCTTATTACTGAAGAATAGAATGGTGAAAAGCTAAGACCATCATCACTTTCATTTAACCATTTTTCAACTTTTTCATTGTCAACATAGTATCTTACTACAGTCCCTTGACCACCATTTACTAGAGATTCTATACCGTCAAACCAAGAATCTAATGGTTGAAGTGTAGTTATGTTTGTCTTGATCCCCTGTTGTGCTTCTTGTTCCCTATAGAAGTCAGTATTTGCTATTTGTATAAAGCCCATATTGCTCCCCTCTGGGAAGTTAATGTTTCTCTTTAAAACAGGTACTGCTCCATCAGAAGTTGGATTGCCAGCTTTATCAAGTCTGCCTTTTGTTGGTAAGCCATTGTTAGAAGTTGAATAAATATGAGCTATAGTTCCATCAGCATCAATTGGTTTTAAGGCATCAAAGAATTTTTTGTCTACAGTTTGCCTATATCCAAGATGAGCTCCATAATATGTGTTATTTGGTAAAGAGGATTTATTATAATTTTGAGTAACTTCCAAATAACCTTTTTCTTTGTTGTAATAGATTGAAGAGCTGGCCCCCTTCATAAACCTTATACTTGTATTATTGTTACGTCTTTCTCTCAACAGATTTTGCTTGTAGTTGTTTTTTAAAGGCAGTATTGATGAGAATGTATAGGTTGAGTAGTTAGCTAAATTTGTATCTGCATCTGTATAAGCTGCAATTTGTGTTTTTGATTTGTCTAACAATCTCATTTGTGCAAGAGGTTCATGATCAAAGCTATCAATGTTAAAGTTTTCTTTTAAAACTAAGTTAATTGGAACTTCATTTGTAGCTGGTCCACTTGCTGTGTTATTATTGTCAGAAATATTTATTTCTTTAACATTTGTAGTTCCAGCATTTATTATATTAGTATCGCCAAATGGTGTGATTTCTTTATAAGCGATGTCATCATGATACCATCCATCAGCAGCATTTTTTGATACCCCTTTATAAATACCTGTCTGAGTATCATCCCAATCAATCTTGTTAAATAGACTGTCTTCAAGTTTCATTTGCATAACGTGCCATACACCTGATCCTACCTTATCAAACTTTCTCATTGTAAGTCTGATAACTGTTCTTCCGTCTGGTCTAGTAAAATAACCTTCATAGTGAAGAATTGGGTTCTTCATAGGCTCAGCAACTCTAGACACTTCTCTAAGGTATTGCTTGTTTCCTAAAGGCCAAAAATTCTTTCCTTTAAGGTTTTCTTCTGTAGGTTCCCAGTCGGTGGTTTTTATCTCACCGGTTTTGGTCTTATAAGTTTCTGCAAATACTCCCACAGGTACCATCGCAATAACCATTACTGCTGCTAATACCCATGCGAGTGTTCGCGTTACAAAATTTTTCTTATAATTTTGCATATTTTTCTCCTTTCTTTTTAAAAAAGTTTTTTCTTTGACTTTAGTTTTTGTGGAAAGTCGAAACACTTAAGAATCCAAAGTGCCACCCCTGATTCTTTTTTACCCATTTTTATAATAAAAAAACGAGTCGTGCCACCAACTCGCTTGAATAATTGCTAGACTTCGGGTTTCGGAGTATCCCTTCGTCTTATTACTCTATTTTGCATCTTTCACACACTTTTAGTTTTTCTGATATTTACGGGTCGAACTTTTAATGTGGTCGAAAAAAGAAGCGTATGAAATTAGCCGGAATTTTTCGGATTATAACACGAGTTTTCCCGTGCGGGTGGCACACATAATCCGTATTTCCCGTTAAGTTAATAATACCACGTTTGGGGATGATTGTCAATCTTTTGTTGGAAATTTATACAAATGTAATATAGGTGTAATATTAGAAAAAGATTTGAGGGATAGTTTTATTTGCGGTCTATTTTGTGACCTGCTTGCAAACTTCAATTATTTGATTGCTCGGAGTGCAAATGAGCACACCTGCGCAATCAGAAATTGAGTTTACGTCGCATCTCATCAAAATATCCACACAAATCTTGGGGTGAGATGGATATAAGAAATATTTTATGAACACACAATGATGGGTGGGGTGGAAAATGGTTTGGGTAGGTTGGGGAGATATTTTATTGGCACACTTGCGCAATCAAAAATCGAGTTTACGGCGCATCTCATCAAAATATCCACACAAATAAGGTGATTGTAAGTGTGAAATATAGTATATATGTGATAAGAGCTGGAACATACTCAAATTAGTATACACGCTAAATTAATATTATATTTCTTAATTTTTATTGCGCTTTGTGGCTGTAATGGGCTACTTTATGCAGCCCGAAAAGTCTCACTTGAAAAACAAAAAAATTATGTTTGATTGTTGAAATATTCTTAGGAGAATGTAGTCCGAAAAGTCTCGCCCTAGAAATCTCGATCACGCATGGTCGATTAAGATCTTGCCTATTCATATATATTACAAAATTATTTATTTTAGAATTGTATTTATATTTTTCCTAACAGCAAAAATTCTTTACTTGTATTTTATATATTGCATTAATCAACATTATAAAGTATAATATAGTTATAGCATAATACTGATAATTAATTATTATCTAT
>QWBY01002289.1_pt1 | contig 11122 bp, 6 predicted proteins | sample 1972471 | NCBI WGS metagenome assembly QWBY01 (sample SAMN09866722, study PRJNA288562) | Human gut metagenome isolate term6_stool, whole genome shotgun sequencing...
TTACAATAAGAATAATCCTTATAAAAATCGTGAGAAACGCTTCTACCAGAGCATCCTGTATGATGGATCTATGTGGCAGGGGGAAGAGATTATTACTCGTGTAGGAGTAGGTAGTCCCAATGAGATTGATACTTCTTCGGATAGTGACGTTACGAATACGGGATACTATACTCGTAAGACGATTGACGAATCCGTGAATGGAGCGGACAATCTGCAAATGAGCAACGGAATGGCAAATTATATTTTCTTCCGTTATGCAGATGTGTTGCTGATGTATGCAGAAGCTTCTTTGGAAGCCGGAGATAAACCGACTGCCATCGAATATCTGGATATGGTGAGAACACGTGGAGATAATATGCCTTCTATCAACGATACTTATCCGCAGGGAATCACAGAAAATCAGTTGCGGGAAATCATTCGGAGAGATCGTCGCATAGAACTGGCGTTTGAAGATAAGCGTTGGTGGGACATTCTTCGTTGGAAGATTTGTGATGGTGAAAACGGAGTGATGAATAAACCGATTGGCGGTATGAAAATAGAAGATACCAATGGAGATGGTGTGTGGGAATACAATTATCATGAAGTTGGTAAACGTACCTTCCTGCCACGTATGTATTATCAGCCCATTCCGCAGTATGTGATAGACAAGAATCCGGTGATCCGCGAGCAAAACGGCGGTGAAGACGGATGGGTAAACGGGCAGAATCCCGGATATTAATAAAGAATGTAAACCTTGAAAGATTATTCGTATGAAACTAAATAGATTTGTCATGGCGGCAAGTGCGGTACTTTGTTCGTTTGCCTTGCTGAGTGGATGTAGTGATGATGATGTTTGTAAAGTATATATTCCGGAAGCCAAAACTTTGCAGATTAAAAACTTCGATTTGGGTGAAGAACTGAGAGAAGTATTTCATGTGGCTGTGACTGCCAGTGACTATGTGACCCGTTCCGGTAAGGAAGTGGGAGGAGATGTAAAGGTACAGTTGACTGTGGATGAGGCGAAGGTGCAGGAGTATAATTCTTTGTGTGGGACAGACTATCCTTTGCTTCCTTCCGATTGCTATACGCTGACAACAGAAACTGTGATTCCGGCCGGGGAGAGTTCTTCTGCCGATCTGGTGCTTACGGTAAATGCACAGGGAAAAATCCAGCCGTTTGATTCTTATTTGTTGCCGGTCACTATCACTTCGGTAGAAGGTGCGCAGGCGGATCATATTCAGCAGACGGTATATTACCTTTTGAGTGGTGCGGAAGATGTATGGGCGATGCCATTGGCCGATCGCAGTGCATGGCAGGTAGTAGAAGTTTCTTCGGAAGAGACGAGCGGCGAAGGGTCGGATAACGGTCACGCTATCCACGCTTTTGACGGACTGAAAGGAACTTTCTGGCATACACAATGGAAAGGCAACGAGCCTCAGCCGCCGCATCATATCGTAGTGGATATGGGGCAGGAAGTGAAAATGCTGGGCTTTCAGTATGTATCCAGAGATCATGGTGAAGCATGGCCGCAGGAGATGACGATGGAAACCAGTCTGGATGGCTCGAAGTGGGAGTCGGCAGGAACTTACAGCGACCTTCCTGCGGGGGCAAAAGAGGAATTCCGTTCCTATTTTCCGGGATTTAAGCAGGCACGTTATTTCCGTCTGACAATAACTGCCGTGTATAGTGGCAAATGGGCAACAGCGGTAGCAGAGATTAATGCGATTTCTATTATTAAATAACAGAAAAAACGATTACCATGAAAAAATACATTTATATACTTTTGACGTTCTGTCTGTTAATCTCCTGTATGGAAGATCCGACGGCAGGTGTGGTCGTTCCTAAATATACTCCGTCTACCGAGAATCCGGGAGGTCCGGGTGAAGAACCGGGTGATGGGCTGATAGATCCGGCAGAACCGCTGGACAGGGGATTTATACATCTGAAAGGTCGTGAACTGAAATCCCTGAATTCTATTTCCATCACAGGACTGAATGATGGCGAGAAAGTAATTCTTTCCACTTTGGCAGGGCTTGCGGCAAGAGTGACGGGCGATCAGGTTTATATCAATGAAGGAGGTCCTTCTTCCGTATGGTTGAAGCAGATGCAGAATAAGTACGGAATTCCGGTAAATACTTATAATGCTTTGGCTCCGTTGGTACAGCATTATGTAGAAACCGGAGTGATCAAGGGGTATATTGTCTATACGCCTTATTCGGAAGGACAATCTCATTCGATCAATGTAGCTACTTCTTTATGTGGGTTGCTTCGAGGGATTGCGGTACCGGAATCTCTTGTCGATAAGGTAAAGGCAATGGGAGTGACAACCGAACTTATGGACGTAAGGTCTTATGATGAGAAGTGGTTGTACGAGAATTATAAAGACCAGTTGGACAAGAGTCTTGCAGCCGATATGAAACCGGAAATCTTCCATCACCTGCGCGATTATATCACAATGACCAATGCTTTTGCTTTTTATGACTACAATGCGCGCAGGGATTGGTCATGGCGTACTTCTATACTGAAAGACCTGGATAAAGGAGCTTATTGTTTCGGTTATTATGATCTGGATGAATGGGGCATGGTGAATAATGCTTCTCAATTGGGTGTTTCTATGTTGCCGACCGATCAGGCGGCTAATCTGGCCACGTTGAGTAGTATATATGATACAACAGGACTGAAACAGCGTCCGGCAACTAAAGAAGTGGTTACCGAAGAGAATGTGCACTATGTGACATTCCTCGTCAGTGACGGTGATAATATTGCGTTTAACCTTTGGGGGCAACAAGGATACATGGATCATGACCTGCACGGTCAATTCCCACTCGGATATACCATTTCACCTTCTCTGTACGATTTGGCTCCGGCTGCTTTACGCTGGTACTATGAGAATAGCAAAGAAGGCGATTACTTTGTAGCGGGTCCGAGTGGCAGCAGCTATATATTCCCGAGTAAGATGTCGGATGCCGACCTGGACGATTATCTGGCTAAGTTGAATGAGTATGTCGATAAGTCAGGCTTGAATATCTGTAATATTCTGGATCAGAAGATTATGGATAATCCGAAAGTTTACAATAAGTATCTGGCTCAGCCTAATATCGATGCGATTTTCTACACAGGATATGGAGAAAAAGGGGATGGAAGAATCAAATTTTCGGATAATGGCAAGCCGGTGATTGAGCAGAGAAGCGTATTATGGGAAGGCATCGACGGTGGCTCGAACAGAGGTGAAGAATCGACTGTCATTTCTCAGATCAATAGCCGCTCTGCCAATCCGCATAGTGCCGACGGATATACTTTTGTATTTGTACATTGCTGGACAAAGAACCAGCAAAGTATCAAAACCGTCATTGATGGATTGAATGACAATGTGCGTGTTGTTCCGGTCGATCAATTCGTGCAGCTGGTGAAACAAAATCTGGGTCCTAAATAAACGAATATACTCGTAAGTTATTTATTATGAACATAAAAGTATTAGTTGCATCGGCAGTTGCTGCGTTCAGTTCTCTGCCGGTCATAGCTCAACAAGCGCCAGCTCCTTGCGGGTTGGTTCCGAGTGCCCGTCAACTTGAATGGTACAATCGGGAGATGATCGCCTTCTTTCATTTTGGAATCAATACATTTGAAGAATATGTGAATGAAGGAGACGGGAAGGCAAGTACGGCAATTTTCAATCCAACAGCCCTGGATTGCAGGCAGTGGATGCAGACATTAAAAGCAGCGGGGATTCCCGCTGCTATTCTGACTGCCAAGCATGCCGACGGATTTTGCTTGTGGCCTAGCAAGTACACAGATTATAGTGTGAAGAATGCAGCGTGGAAGAACGGTAAAGGAGATGTAGTCCGCGAGTTTGTCGATGCTTGTGAAGAGTATGGATTGAAGGCGGGAATCTATCTGGGACCTCATGACCGTCACGAACACCTTTCACCTTTATATACGACCGAACGCTACAAAGAATATTATGCCCACCAGATTGGCGAACTGATGAGTGATTACGGCAAGATATGGGAAACATGGTGGGATGGCGCCGGAGCCGATGAATTGACAACGCCTGTTTATCGTCATTGGTATAAGATTGTCCGTGAAAAACAGCCGGATTGCGTTATCTTCGGTACAAAGAATTCTTATCCGTTTGCTGATGTCCGCTGGATGGGGAATGAAGCGGGAGAAGCGGGTGATCCTTGTTGGGCGACGACTGACTCAGTAGCTATTCGTGATGAAGCTCAGTATTACAAAGGTTTGAATGAGGGTATGCCGGATGGTGATGCGTATATTCCGGCAGAAACAGATGTTTCAATACGTCCCAGCTGGTTCTATCATGCCGAAGAGGATAGCCGTGTGAAGAGTGTCCGTGAACTTTGGGATATCTACTGTACCTCCGTGGGGCGTAATAGTGTATTGCTTCTGAATTTCCCGCCCGACAGACGTGGTTTGATTCATTCGACCGATTCGCTGCACGCCGCCTTGTTAAAACAGGGGATTGATGAGACTTTCAGTACGAATCTGTTGAGAGGAGCCAAAGTGAAAGCGACCAATGTACGGGGCGCAAAGTATAGTCCGGAAAAAATGCTGGACAATGAGAAAAACACTTATTTTGCCGGAAAAGACGGAGAGGTAAAAGCGGATATAATTTTTACCTTGCCCAAAACTATTGAGTTTGATTGTCTGATGATCGAAGAAGTTATCGAATTGGGACATCGGACGACGAAGTGGAGTGTGGAGTACACTGTTGATGGCAAAAACTGGATCACCATTCCGGAGGCGACGGACAAGCAGACCATTGGTCATAAATGGATTGTACGTCTGGCACCGGTGAAAGCAAAGCAGGTACGTTTGCGTATTCAGGACGGTAAGGCTTGTCCGGCTATCCATACTTTTGGCGTATATAAACAGTCACCGGTTTTCAAATTATAATATAAATTAGACTACTAAATGATGCAACGATTAAAAATCTTGGGAAGTGCATTGATTGCACTGTCGTTTTCCGCCTCTGCGGTTGTGGCGCAGCAGTTTGATCCGAAGCAAGGATATGAAATCCATACGGTCAACGGATTAGTGCTGGACAATCAGGAGAGTCTGGATACGAATACGAAAATATTTATCAGTAAGCGGGAGGCAGACAAAGAATCGCAGGTCTGGAACCTGATTCCATGCGAACAAGAGGGATGCTATACGATAACCAGTCCCTTGACTCAAATGAATGTAGATAATAGTGGTAAAGGAAAAGTAGAATGTTCCGTGATTCAATGGTCGGCAGACCCTAAAAATCCGAATCAGCAATGGAAAATAACGGCTTTGCCGAATGGGAATTACGTATTAACCAATGTCGGGACTGGCTATAACTTAGGATTTCCTGATGCCGGACTGGTCGGAGAGCCTGTCTTTCAGTTAGAACCGGAAGCTTCGAAAAGTAACCAGCAGTGGCAGATACGGAAATCGAACCTGAAAGTAGTGGCGGAAGCCTTGAAAACAACGAGTCATAATGACTGGGAAAATGAACGTATCTATGCAATCAATAAAGAAGAAGGCAGGGCTACATTTATTCCTTTCGCCAATTCGGAAGAGATGAAGGCGGATCCCGCTTATACCCGTCCTTGGGAGCGTACCCGCTCTTCCCGTTATCTGCTGTTGAATGGAAACTGGAAGTTTAACTGGGTGAAACAACCTTCGGAACGTCCGGTGGATTTCTATAAAACGAGTTATGATGTCTCTGGCTGGAAAGAGATTCCTGTTCCCTCCAACTGGGAGATGCACGGATATGGTACACCTATTTATACCAATATTACTTATCCCATCCGTAACAATCCTCCTTTTATACAGGGGCAGCGTGGATATGCTGTAGAGAAAGAGCCGAATGCGGTAGGATCTTATCGCCGTGAATTTGCTCTTCCTGCCGACTGGAAAGACAAAGAAGTCTTTATCCATTTCGATGGAATTTATAGTGCAGCTTATGTATGGATCAACGGTAAGAAAGTCGGTTATTCGCAAGGGTCCAGTAATGATGCAGAATTTCGTATCACTCCTTACGTCAAAGCGGGTAATAATACGGTTGCCGTGGAAGTTTACCGCTGGTGTGACGGCAGTTTCCTTGAAGATCAGGATATGTTCCGTTTAAGTGGTATTCATCGGGATGTTTATTTGGTAGCCAGTCCGAAAGTTCGTCTACGTGACATTCACCTGACTTCTCAGATCAGCGACCGTCTGGATAAAGCGGAACTGAAAGTGAAAACGGATGTGCATAATTACGGAAAGAAAGTACAGGAAGCTACCGTACGTGTCTCTTTGCTGAATACGGAAGGAAAGCCTGTGAGTTCGTTTACCATACCTGCCGGAAAGATAACCGGTGGACAGGAAAACGTCTGTGAAGGTACGACTACGATTCGCGACCCTCGGTTATGGAGTGCTGAGACTCCTTCTCTGTATACCGTCCAACTGGAACTGCTTGATGCCGCAGGCAATGTGCTTGAAGCGACGAGCCAGCAATATGGCTTCCGTAAGATAGAGATCCGGAATAATAAGGTGTATATCAATAATGCATTGATTCTTTTTAAAGGAGCCAACCGGCATGACATACATCCGCAGTTTGGAAAAGCTGTTCCGGTGGAAAGCATGATAGAGGACATTCTTCTCTTTAAACGTTTCAACCTCAACACGATTCGTACCAGTCATTATCCGAACGATCCGAAGATGTATGCGCTGTATGATTATTATGGCTTGTACGTCATGGATGAGGCCGATATTGAGTGTCACGGCAATATGTCGCTGTCAAACCGTGAAAGCTGGGAAGGAGCTTACGTCGACCGGATGGTGCGTATGGTGGAGCGGGATAAGAATCATCCTTCGGTCATTTTCTGGTCAATGGGCAATGAGTCCGGTGGTGGTCGTAACTTTGAGGCTACCTATCAGGCAGCCAAAGCGATAGACGACCGTTATATCCATTATGAAGGAATGAACGATGTGGCCGATATGGATTCCCGTATGTATCCTTCGATTGAAAGTATGATCGAACAGGACGAGCAACCCCGTAACAAGCCTTATTTCCTTTGTGAATATGCTCATGCGATGGGCAACGCCATCGGTAATCTGGAAGAATACTGGGATTATATCGAGCATCATTCGAAACGTATGATCGGAGGATGCATCTGGGATTGGGTGGATCAGGGCATTAATATGCCCGGACAGCCTGCCGATCATTATTATTTTGGAGGCAGCTTCGGTGATCGCCCTAACGACAATGATTTCTGTTGTAACGGGATTGTGACGGCTGATCGTCAAGTTACTCCTAAGTTGTGGGAAGTGAAGAAAGTCTACCAATATATCACATTGGAACCGAATGCTGAAAACAGTATCGGCGTTCGTAACCGCTATGCTTTCCTGAATCTGCATGATTTTAATCTGCGCTATGTGATTTTGAAAGATGGTGTGCCGATAGCGGAAGAAGAGTTCAGCCTACCCGATGGTAAGCCTGGAGAGCATCGTGCGGTGCAGATACCTTATTCCCGCTATTTAACTTCAGAAGGTGAATATTATTTGAACCTTGAAATAAAACTAAAGAAGGATTGCGTATGGGCAAAAGCCGGACATATCGTAGCTACGGAACAACTTTTGCTTCAAAAATCCCCGAATACCGGGCTACAGCCGGTAGCAGTTTCCGCCTCATCTAAAGAATCTCTGTTTAAAGTGGTGGAAGAGGAGAAGCGTTATTTATTCTTCCGCAGTCCCGGTGTAGAAATCACCTTTGATAAGCAAGAAGGCAAGCTGACCGGTGTGCGTTATCATGGTGATAATATGCTTCATCTGCGTGAGGGATGGTCGCTGAATACGTTCCGTTTTATCAATAACGATGTGCGTAAGTGGCAGGATACCCAAACGGAAGTAATCAGTTTCGACTGGAAATGGTCGGGAGATAATCAGTCGGCAATTGTAACGATTCAGTTGCAGGAAACCGTCGGAGATGTGAAAGTGCCTTATACATTGATTTACCGTTTGTATGGTAATGGTGAAATAGATGTGGATGCTTCTTTTACAACGAATGATGACTTTAATCTTCCCCGTCTGTCGTTACAGGCCTTCTTTAATCCTTCGTTGGAGCAGTTGGAATGGTATGGTCGCGGTCCGATAGAAAATTATCGGGATCGGAAGAATGCGGCTTATGTCGGCAAATACCAGTCTGCTGTCAATGATATGAAAGAGAGTTATGCCCGTTCTCAGACGATGGGTGGGCGTTGTGATACCCGCTGGCTGACTTTGACCAATAAAGCAGGTAAAGGAATCAAGATTACTGCTGCCGATACATTTGATTTCAGTGCTTTGCACTATACGGATAAGGACTTGTTTGAAATCAAGTACGGTCATGCCTTGTCTGATATTTATCGTGCGGAGGTGGTGCTGAATCTGGATTGCATACAGCGTGGTCTGGGTAATGCCAGTTGCGGACCGGGTCCCCGTCCCGCTTATGAAATTCAGAAGAATACAGTTTATAAATATGCTTTCCGCATGTCTCCTTTTTCAAAATAAGGAAAGATTGACAGGATAACAAGGTCTTAATAGTTTGTAGAAAGAGTGAGCAGCCAAATCTTATAAAAGATGGCAACTGCTTACTCTTTTTTTGTATTTGAGGATAGATTCTGTGTTCTTTTCGTACTTTTGTAACATGGACTCTAAATTATATACCACGATGAAACAAAGAATTATATTATTCGGATTAATACTTGTAGGAACAGTAACTTTTGCACAGTCTCCCGTAGAAAAAGGCTTGAACACGATCAACCGTTCTTCTGCCGAAGCAACAATCGGTTTCCTTGCAAGTGATGAATTACAGGGACGTGAAGCCGGATTCCACGGTTCGTATGTCTCCTCTGAGTATATAGCATCTATCTTACAATGGATGGGAATCCAACCTCTGAACGAAAGCTACTTCCAGCCTTTTGATGCTTACCGCAAAGAGCGTCAGAAGAAAGGACGTCTGGAAGTTCCATTCCCATACTTTTCCGAAGTCATGACAGGATTTGAATATTGTGCTGCCGTTGGAATGCTTTATGAAGGCATGGAAGAAGATGCTCTTACTTGTATCAATGCCATCCGGCGCCGTCATGATGGTGCAAAACGTAATCCTTTCAGTGAATCGGAATGCGGACACCATTACGCTCGCTCCATGGCAAGCTGGTCTGCTATCATAGCTTTGAGCGAGTTCCAATATTCGGGTGTTGATAAAAGCATGAAGATAACAGACCGTCCAGGCAACTATTTCTGGAGCAACGGCTATTCATGGGGTACGGTTCAAGTAACAGAAGATGATGTTACCATAGAAGTGATTAATGGTACCCTCTCGTTGAAGTCGCTTACGGTAGGTAGCCGGAAAGGTATGAAACTGAAGCATTTTGATTTTAAAGAAGGAGATGTCCGAAACATCAAACTTCATAAATAATTATTATTAAACATGGGTACACGGAGATATGGATTTGTTCCGGTAAGGAACTTTTATATCCGTATTTCCGCGTTTTAATATTTAATTTAGTATAAAAATGAAAAGCTAATATTATTATCTTACCTGTTTGTCCACTTTATTCCAAGTGGCTGTTTACCAAGAGAGAGAAAGCAATCTGAAGGGTTGCTTTCTTGTTTCTAAGCAACTCCCAACAGTTCTACCTCAAACACCAATGTTGAGTAAGCAGGAATAGAATCAACTGATTTATTGCCGTATCCCATTGTATAAGGGATATAAATTATCCATTTATCCCCAACGTGCATTTTCTGAAGTGCCACCTGCCAGCCTTCTATTACGTCACTGAGACGTAAAGCATCGGGACAACTGCGTTCATAAGAATTATCAAACTCCCGACCGTCAATCAGACTTCCTTTGTAATGCACGGTAACAATGCTCCGCGCACCCGGAGAAACCGTACCTTCACCGGTCTCCAGTATTTTATAATAGATGCCACACGGCAATGCAAAAACACCTTCCTGAAAAGACAGGTTTTTCAGAAATCGCCGATTGGCTTCTTTATATTCTTTCTTCTTTCCCATAAACTATCTTATTAGAGTTCACAAAAATAAGTAGAATTGAGAAGAATCTATCATAAAAACAGTATATTTGTTTGTTGAATTATAAAACCTCTTCGCTATGGGACAAATGAAAACTAAATGTAGCAGTAGTGCTACCGGACTATTCTTTCTGCTTTTGATGATCGTGAGTTTTTCATCATGCACACGCACGCAAAAAGACATCATTCCTTCTGCCGAATATGCTCCGTATATAAATGCCTATACGGGAGGAGTTATTTCACAGAACTCTACCATACGTATTGAACTGACACACGAGCAACCAATGGTAGACTTAAATAATGAGTTAAAGGAAAATCCGTTTAGTTTTTCACCTTCACTGAAAGGGAAGGCATATTGGGTGAGTAATAATACCATTGAATTTGTACCCGAAGAAGGTACACTGAAGCCGGGATCACTTTATGAGTGTACGTTCCAACTTGGCAAATTCGTCGAAGTGGACAAGAAATTAAAGGAGTTCAACTTCTCCTTCCGGGTACAGGAACGCAATTTCACACTTTCCATAGAACCACTACCAATCACAGATGCCCAACCGGATGAAATAAATATCAAGGGGGAAATATGTTTCAGCGACATCGTAAAAAAGGAAGAGGTGGAAAAGATATTGACCGTCAAGGACGGGAATAACAAAAGCTATCCGGTAGAAATTATACCAACAGATAATCTTACCCGATACCAATTCTGTATCAACCAGATTCCGAGAGATACGGAGGATTACCAACTGACCATCACCGCCAATGGCAGTCCCGCACGTATCGATCAAACTCAAAGTGAAGAGGTTCTGATTCCAGCGAAAGATAGTTTCCGCTTTCTGTCCGCCACACGCATCGACGAACCGGAAAATGGAATTGAGGTTGTGTTCTCCGCCCCTTTATCCGATACACAGGACCTGAAAGGGTTGATTGAGATTCCGGAGCTTTCTTCTTCCGTTTTCCAGATCAAAGAAAACAGGGTATTCATCTACTTCGAAGCAAACCAGCTAAGCAAATTGACGCTCAACATCCATGAAGGAGTAAAAAGTAGTCAGGGCAAAACGTTGGGAACTTCACATTCGATCTCATTCAGCGAAATAAATCTGAAA
>QWBY01002297.1_pt1 | contig 11106 bp, 10 predicted proteins | sample 1972471 | NCBI WGS metagenome assembly QWBY01 (sample SAMN09866722, study PRJNA288562) | Human gut metagenome isolate term6_stool, whole genome shotgun sequencing...
GCTGCCTTGCTTATATCTGATGCGTTCATTTTATTTCTAATGAATCTTAACTCAGAAACTTCTGAGTCAATGAGAAAAAGACATTCAAATTTAGAATAATAGTCGATTTATTAATATACTAGGTTAGACGATAATAGTTATAGTCTTCTTTAAACTCTAACTTAATTTAATAAAAACAACAAGAGATACTAAATTTAAATACAATTTTGTGAAATTGAAAAAAATTCGTATCTCTTTTGTTTGTAAAATTTTAATAATATCTCTAAGACCCAAATTAGGATAGAGGTCTTTTTTCATATACTTACCTTAATTATAAGTAGCATTTTATCTTTTACAGTATACATATTTATAGAATTTACTTTTAGAATCTTGTATTGACTTATATAAATTATCATAGTCTTTAAAGCTAGCGCTAAGATAATAGTTTCAATAATTAGGTTTTTACTATAAATGATGCTTGAGCTGTCAATCTGAAAATTAAATAATGAAATAGACAGAGAGAAAAGAAATGAAATCTGTAAAGACCTTTTTGGATCCTTTGGCAAGTCCACCGTCCCCTCACCCTTTAGATGCGAATATGGAGAAACTATTTTTATAGGAGATAATTCTTTCATAAACTTCAACGTCTTCATGATAGATTTAGGAAAAATAAAAATAGAAAATAGGGTCCTCATAGGCTCAGACACAGGACTTTCCACAGCCATCTGCCCCATAGACCCAGAAATTAGAGCCACAGCGATTGAAAAAGGAGTTGATATCATAATAGAAGATGACGTCTAGATAGAGGAAATGTCACAATCCTACCTGTAGTCGCCATAGGATCTGTAGCTATAATAGGAGCAGATTCTGTCGTAAGTAAGGACATACCAGAAATGTCAATAGCTGTAGGAACCCCCTCCACGGTGATAAGAAAAATAAACGAAGAAGATAAAAAATATTGGCAGGGAAAAAATGAAAAATTCCTTGAATAAATGGCTGAATAAGTTTTTAATAATTTTAGTAAATATGTCATACGAAAATTAAATTTTTTCAATTGTCAAATTAAAAATAGAAAATACTAATTAATAATGACAGTTAATGATTTAGAAATATCTTAGATAGATTTAGACAAATCTTTATGAAACAAAAAATTATTTATAAAAAACATATAAAAATAAAAAAACTAAGCCAAACTTTTAGTCTAGTTTAGTTATATTTTTATGCCAAATACTCATCAGCCTCTTTGAGTCCTTCGATTATTTCTAGGTTTTGTGGGCAGATTCCTTCGCATTTGCCGCATTCAATACATTCTGTTGGGCTAACGCCTTCTTTTAAATAATCTTGGTATTCTTTTCTAGATTTCTCTTCTTCGTCATAGAGGAAGGTTTTGTTCCATAGACCGAAGACCTTGGGTATATTTATATCAACTGTGCATGGAAGGCAGTATTCACAAGCTGTGCATCCTATACGCTCACGGCTTTTGTATATGGCCCTTGCCTTTTCGTAGAAATTCTCATCTTCTTTTGTTAGAGAATTATAGTCGGTAGTGCTTGCCATCTCTAAGTTTTCCCTAACTTGATCTATATCATTCATGCCTGATAGGACAGTCATCACATTGTCAAGACTTAGAGGAAACTTCAAGGCTTCTTGGGCAGGGGATAGGTCGATAAAGTCCTTAAGCAAGTCCCTAACTTCTTCTGGAGGATTGGCGAGCCTTCCGCCCTTAACGGGCTCCATTATAACTACAGGGATTCCCATTTTTTTTTGCAAGCTCATAGCCCTTTAGGCCTGCTTGGTAATTCACATCGAGGTAGTTGAGTTGGATTTGACAGAAGTCCCAGTCATAGGCCTTGATGATTTCATCAAAGGCTAGATATTCGTCATGGAAGGAGAAGCCAACATGCTTTACGATTCCTTTTTCTTTGATTTCTGTGAGGAAATCTAGGACTCCAAGCTCTACAACTTGTCTAAATCTCTTAACATCAAGAGAGTGGAGGAGGTAGAAGTCCAGGTGGTCTGTCCTTAAATTATCCAATTGCTCGTTTAATAATTTGTAGAAGTCGTCCCTTTCCTTGACAAGCCAACAAGGGAGCTTAGTAGTAAGCTTAATCTTGTCACGGAGCTTGTTTTCTTCTAGGAATTCTCCTATAAATTTCTCGCTTTTGCCGTCATGATAAGGATAAGCTGTGTCAATATATGTAAGTCCATTATCGATTGCTTCTAGTATGTCTTTGGACGAAGCTTCCTTATCAATCTTTCCATTATCGCCATCAATTGTCTTAAATCTCATACAACCAAAACCAAGTCGTGAGATTTTTTCTCCATTTAAGTCGAAATATTTCATAAGCACTCCTTTTCTTTATATATCCATTGTAACATATAATAATTTCTAGACCTAGAAATATTTCAATAGAAGGCTCGACTTTGATATAATAGAAGATAAGGAGGAATTTATGAGAAAAGCAAAATTAAGATATTCCTACAAGTCAAAGGAATTGTCTACAATTCTTTCGTTCGTATTGACTGGTATTATAGTTGGACTTGCTATAGGATTTTTTAAAAAAGCCATAAGCTTTGTATCTGCTAGGATGATAAACCTAATATCATTAGTTAAAGACAGACCAATATATGCCCTTGGGATTATCGTTTTATTTATAATTATTGGAACAATTATTTATTTCTTATCTAAAAAAGATCCAAATATCAATGGATCTGGTATTCCTATCATCTATGGTATGCTAGATAATGAGTTTACAGTAGATAGCCCTAGGACCCTAATTAGAAAATTCATCGCAAGTACTCTTGCCATAGGATCTGGACTAACCCTAGGTAGGGAAGGCCCATCAGTGCAAATCGGAGGGCTTATAGGAGATATAGTCCACAAGATTAGCAAGTCAAAGGAAAATAAGAGATACTTTATTGGATCAGCTGCGGGAGCTGGAATCGCCGTAGCCTTTAACGCTCCAATTGCAGGAATGTTATTTACAGTTGAAGAGATATTTAAAAAAACTGACAGGAAAGTATTTTTATCAACGGCCATTACAATATTTACAGCAATAATAACAGCAGATATTGCCTTCGGTAACCACCCAGCCCTACTTGACGTTCCAAACTTCGAAGTCATGCACTTATCTATGATTGGAATCTTGATAGTTCTTGGTATCTTTGTAGGCCTATCGGGAGTCTTCTTCAATTACTGCGTAATTGGCTCTAAGTCTGTATATAAGAAAATTAATATAAGCGCCTACATAAAATACCTAATTCCTTTTGTAGTAACGGCAATTGTCCTAATGATTGATATAGACTTATTTGCTTCAAGCGAAGACTTTATCTTTCTTGCGACTAAGGGAGAGACTAGCTTACTTAGACTAATATTATTTTATTTCGCTAAGATATTTCTCCTAAGCTTAGCCTTTGGAGCAGGAGTTTCAGGGGGAAGCCTAGTTCCGCTTCTAGTAATAGGTTCGCTTGTAGGTAACATTGTAGCTACAAGCCTAGTTATGGCAGGACTCCTTGATCCATCATTTATATTTGTCTTTAGTATCCTAGGCATGTGCGGCCACTTCTCAGCTATAGTAAGAGCTCCAATCACAGCTATTATTCTAGTTCTAGAAATGACCGGAGGAGCCTTCGAATACTTACTAGGAATATCAATAGTAAGTCTAATAGCCTACAGCATAGCAGAAATCTGCAAATCTAAACCATTTTATGAACATTTGTATGAGTTGATGGTAGAAAAATAGAATTATAAGCAAGAATAAACACTCCCTTAATATTTACTGACCCCAAAAGTTGGACTTAAAAATCAACTAATGGAGGTCAGTTTTTTAAATGTCAAAATACAATACAGAATTTAAGATGAAATTAGTAAAAGAATATCATGAAGGTAAGATAAGCTACAATGAATTAGAAAAAAATACAGTATCCGAGATAAGAAAACTATTAGAGTGTTGATTAATGCTTACGGATCTAAAGGTTATAATGGACTAAAAGTATCAAGAAGAAATAACAGTTACTATTGGACTTTAATTTAAAATTAGTAAAATTTTACTTAACATTAGAAATGTCCTATCAAAGCCTTGTTAATGGAATTAACATCAATAACCTAAGCATAATAGTTGGATGGGTAAAAGAATATAGAGAAGGAGGAACAGAGAGACTAAGTATAAAATGAGAGGAAGGCCTTCAAATATGTAAAAGATGGTAAGAGGAAAACTGTTAAAAAATCTAAAATCAAAAAAGATTAGGTGAAATAGAAAAACTAAGATAAGAAAATTACCACCTTCAAATTGAAGTAGAAATTCTAAAAAAAGATTCAATTCTCTCAGATGCAATATTTGAAATAAAGTATCAATTAATCATATCTTAATTTAGAAAAAAACTTGAATTTATTTTGGAGATGTGATATTATATAAAAGTAAACGAAAGGAATCGAAAGAGAACGAAATGTTTCAGGAAGAAAGACTAAGATTTATCCTAGGAACCCTTAACGAGAAAGAAAGGGTAAGTGTAGGAGAATTATCACAGAAATTAGACGTTTCAGAAGTAACCATAAGAAAGGATCTAAGGGAGCTAGAAGAAAAGAAAGAAATCAAAAGAACCCATGGTGGAGCCATAAAAACAAAAAAGAATGTCGAAGAAATCTCAACAGATAGCAAGAAACATATAAAAACAATAGAAAAAGAAAATATTGCTAGGATTGCTAGCGGACTTATATATGATTCGATGACTATATTTTTAGACGCTGGTACAACCACATCTAAATTGGTTAAGTATTTAAAGAAATTCAAGGATTTAACTGTTATAAGTTACGACCTTGAAATTGCCCTTGCTTTGTCAAAATATCCCAAAATAGAAACCTACATATTGGGAGGCTATATAGAGAATATGACTAGAACAGCCTTATCACTAGATGGTTATGAGAATTTATCGAGGTTTCATGCTGATATTTGTTTCATGGGTACTGATGCCTATGATGATAATTTTGTCTATTCTACATCTGAAAACAAGGGCAGGATAAAGTCAAAAATGATAGAAAATTCGACTGTTTCCGTTTTGATGACCGATACAAGTAAGTATCCAGCAAAAGGATTATATTCTTTTGGCAAAATAGAGGATTTTGATTATTTTTTTACTGAAGAAACAAAGAAACTTTAGTGCCTTTTCGAAAAAATACATAGGAGGAAATATGGGCAAGGTAGTTATTATTGCTGATGACCTAACGGGGGCAAATGCAAATTGTGCTCTTATGAAGGGGATTGGCCTGAGAAGTGCAAGTATTACTGGAAATATCCACGAGGAAGATGTAACAGATATTGATGTCCTAGCCTTTACCACAGACTCGAGAGCAATGAGTTCAGATCAGTCCTATAAAAGGGTAAAGAAAAAGGCTGATCAATACAAGGATGGTGATGTTATCTTATTTTCAAAAAGAATTGACTCTACCTTAAGAGGAAACTTAGGCTCTGAACTAAAAGGTTTTCAAGACGGATTGGGTGGAAGGCTAGCTATATGTGTTCCTTCTTTTCCTGATTCTAATAGGATTGTTGTAAACGATTTTATGTATGTACTTGGCAAGCCTTTGATGAATACAGACGCAGGAAAAGATTCTAAAATCTCGGCTGTATCAAATTTAGTTACAGAAAATTTCAAAAAAGATTATCAAGGCAAAATCTGCCATATTTCTATAGAGGAAATAGAAAAAGGAAAGGATCATATTAGAGACAAAATCATAGCCAATAAGGATGTTGATTTAATAATTTTAGACGCTATAACCAATGATCAAATAGAAATGATTGCAGAGGCAGCTATAGATACTGGTCTTAAATTTATAAGCGTAGACCCTGGTCCATTTACTAAGGAAGTGACCAAGCTTTTATATAACAAGAGCGAAATTAGCACAAAGGCTATAGCCGTAATTGGCTCTGTTACAAAGGTTACTATGAACCAGATGAAAGAACTTGAAGATAATTTTGAAAATTACAGACTCCAAGTTGATCCTAGTAAGTTAATTAATATAGACTTAGCAATAGATGAAATAAATAGGGCTATCAACCTAGCTCAAGAAAAACTTAATGACTACAAATTGGTGATAGTTACAACTACACCAGCAAGTATAGAAGGTAGGTTAAACTTAAAAGAGATATCAGAAAGTATGGGGATAAGCATCGATGATTTATCCTTGATGATTTCCAGAGGTTTAGCAAAAATTGCCAGTGAAATAGTAAAGAAAGATAGGTCGATATCAGGAATCTTCTCTTCTGGAGGAGATGTAACGATAGCTGTTACTGAAGAACTAGGTGGCCAGGGAATAGAAATAAGAGAAGAAATCGAGCCCCTAGTAGCTTATGGAAGAGTAATTGGAGGTGAAGTCGACGGTTTAAAGATAGTAAGTAAGGGCGGCATGGTAGGCAGTGAAAAAGTAATGATAAAGTGTGTAGACAGATTATTAAATAAAGGAGAATAATATGGAAAGAAGTAGAATCGCAGTAACATTAGGTGACCCAGCAGGTATAGGTCCAGAAATCGTAGCAAAAACATTTGATGTAAAAGAACTCTATGACGAAGCAGACATTGTCCTAGTAGGAGATAAAAATGTCCTAGAAAGAGCTTTGGAAGTAACAGGTTTAGATTTAAAAATAAATGTGATTGAAAATGTTAATGACGGTAAATATGAATATGGAACAATTGACCTAATTGATTTAAAAAATATGTCTAAAGACTATAAATTTGGCGAAGTAAGTGCTGAATGTGGTAAGGCTGCCTATGAATATATCTTTAAAGCAGGGGAACTTGCTATGAATGGTGAAGTAGAGTCAGTTGCTACAAGCCCGATTAACAAGGAATCTCTAAGAGCAGCAGATGTACCTTATATAGGCCATACAGAAATGTTTGAGGATATTTCAGGAGTCCATGACCCACTAACAATGTTTGAAGTTGAAGGTTTAAGAGTATTCTTCTTATCAAGACACTTATCTTTAAAAGATGCCATCGATCAAGTTAAATACGATAGGGTTTTAGATTACATTGAAAGAAGTACAGAAGCTATGCATAGGCTTGGAGTAGACGGAACCTTAGCTGTAGCAGGTTTAAACCCACACTCTGGTGAACATGGCCTATTTGGTTATGAAGAAGTAGATGAAATAGAACCAGCAATCAAAGAAGCTCAAAACAGAGGCATAGATGTGGTTGGCCCTATAGGCGCAGACTCAGTATTTGCACAAGGTCTCCAAGGAAAATATGCAGCAGTCCTATCCTTATATCACGATCAAGGACATATAGCAACAAAGACTTATAATTTCATGAAGACAATCTCGCTTACAAACTCAATGCCATTCTTAAGAACATCAGTAGACCATGGAACTGCTTTTGATGTGGCAGGTAAAAATATAGCTTCTGAAGTAAGTATGGTTGAAGCAGTAAGACTTGCAGCTAAATACGGTCCATACTTCAAAAAAGAGAAATAAAGGATGACTTATGAACGATACTAGGATTTTATTTGCCTTACTGATAGGTCTAATTCTTCTTATTGGAATGATAGTCAAGACAAAAATTCATACTTTTCTTGCCTTAATCATAACCGCAGTATTTATAGGCGTATCAGGCGGCATGTCTTATGATGATGTAATAGCAAGCGTTACGGGAGGTTTTGGAGGAACCTTAGGTTCCATAGGTATAATAATTGGATTCGGAGTAATGATGGGCCAATTGTTTGAAATATCAAACGCTGCTAAAAGAATGGCTCTGACCTTTATAAAAATATTTGGTAAGGGCAGGGAAGACTTGGCTATGGCTATCACAGGTTTTTTGGTATCCATACCAATTTATTGTGATTCAGGATTTGTAATCCTATTTCCAGTAGCCAAAGCCTTGTCTAAATCTACTAGAAAATCTATAATAACCCTAGGCCTTGCCCTAGCCTCAGGTCTTGTAATCACTCACACAGTGGTGCCACCAACACCAGGTCCAGTGGGGGCTGCAGGAATATTTGGAGCAAATGTTGGCGCTGTAATACTTTGGGGTATTGTAATAGCTATACCAATGGTAATAGCAACCTTACTCTATGCAGATTGGTATGGAAAGAAAGTCTACCAAATTCCAGATGATGACGGAGAGTGGATAAGACCTACAAATATTTCTGAGCAAAAAGCAGTTGATTATTCTTTTGATGAAGACGAAGAAATGCCATCGACCTTTAAAGCGTTCCTGCCAATTCTAGCACCAATTGTTTTGATTTTGATAAACACTATAATTTCAACCTTAATCAAGGTTGGGGCAGCAGAAACAAGCCCGGTACTTGAAGCTTTAATGTTTGCGGGAACACCAATTGTTGCGGTTGGCTTTGGTTTATTAGTAGCGATATTTACCCTAACCAAGGGTATGGATAGACAAAGCGTCATAACTGAAATGGAAGTTGGTATCCAATCTGCTGGCATTATCATACTTGTAACAGGCGGTGGTGGAGCCCTAGGAAGGGTTCTAACAGATTCGGGTGTAGGTAATGATATTGCAAATTATATATCAACAATGAACATCAACCCACTATTACTTCCATTTATCATTGCGACAATGATAAGGTTTATCCAAGGATCTGGAACAGTTGCTATGCTAACAGCAGCATCAATATCAGCTCCAATAGTAATACCATTAGGGATAAATCCTGTGTTTGCAACACTTTCTGCTTGCGTTGGCTCAGTGTTCTTCTCCTATTTCAACGACTCATTCTTCTGGGTTGTAAATAGGTCTTTAGGACTAACAGAAGCTAAGGAACAAATAGGTGGTTACTCTGTAGTGTCAACCATAGCTTGGGCAGTAGGATTTATATCCATAGTAATACTAAACTTAATATTTGGTTAATAATATGATGGTGCAGAATAGGTAAATCTATTCTGCCCATCATTTTTTCTTGTATATCTATGTCAAGTTATTAATTTTATAGGGGTTTTTAAGATGAGAATAAATTTTTCGTGTTTTTCTTAAATTTGGGATAAAGAAATAAAGCTAGCTATTTTGATATTTTTCTAAGCAGCTTTGGATATTATGATTTCTAAGTTCTTATTTTATATTTTAGATGCCAGCTTATTTTAGTTTAAGTCCATTGATAGAAGGCATATTTCGCTTATTTCATTTGCTTTTCCTGTATGGTGAAATCTATTGTATATAGCCCTGATTTTATTTTAGAAAATGATCCTTCAGCTTGGATTGATCTATTAATCTTTCTTCTATTCCTTGCTTGGATATTATATTTTCTAATTATTCTTTCCTATATTTTTAGAATTTTTCTGATATTTAGATTCCTTTAGTTTTTGTCCATGCATCTTATGAATTCTTTTCCTTCTTGCGATATTTATTTGTAACGGTTTTAATAAATACATCATATTAGAAAAAGACGGAGATGTTTAGTTTCCCCATCTTTTCCAATTTTGGAACTTTTGCAACAGTCCCTTTCTATAAAATAAACTCAGAAATAGTTTTAGATATTTCTATGATGTCTACTCCTTTTTTAAAGTCGAATGATAGTTTATTTCCGTCGTTAAAGGCTATTATCAGCTCGCTGTCTATATCGAGCATGCCTGCAGTTTCTATTCCGAAGTATTGGATTTTGGAGTAGGGATAAGAGATGTAGGCTATCTTTTTGCCGGTGATTCCTTGAACATTAATTACAAATATTCTTTTTGTAGTAAAGACTACTTGGTCTCTTATTGTTTCAAAGGCTTGGATGATTTCTTCGTCTTTTAGGAGAAAGTTCATTACTTCTTTTCTTACTTTTTCTATATTTATTTCTTTGAGATTGAAGGTGTTAGAGTCACCTATGATTCCACTTCCTATTGTTGACATATGTCCTCCTTTTGCTTTGTTTATTTTATGATATCACTTTTTATTAAATTTTAAAATTAGTATTTATTTTAGTAGATTTTTTCAAAGCTTATCATATATTGATAGAAGTTAGAAATTTTGAGGTGGTATATGGATCATTATTTAACTAGTGATGCTCCATCAAAGGCAATTAGCAAGTTCGCTCTGCCTATGGTGGTTGGGTCTTTATTTCAACAAATTTATACCTTGGTAGATTCGGCTGTAGTTGGTAAATACGTGGGGGAGGCTGCCCTTGCATCTATAGGGGCAAGTTTCGCCCTTACTACGATTTTTATTTGCATTGGAGTAGGCGGTGGAGCTGGAGCTTCGGTTTTAATTGCAAGATACTTTGGATCACGAGATTACAAGAGGATGAAGACTGCGATTTTCACTTCTATGATAGGATTTTTAGTTCTTTCCCTTGCTCTTTCAGTCTTTGGCTTGATTTTTTCTAAGAAACTTATGACCCTTCTTCATACACCTAGTGAGATTTTGGATATGGCAGTCTTATATCTTAATATTTATTTTTATGGCCTGCCATTTTTGTTTATGTACAATATAATATCGGCCCTTTACCAGGCCCTTGGAGAATCAAAGATTCCCCTATATTTTTTGATTTTCTCATCGATTTTGAATGTGATATTAGATGTATACTTTGTAAGAGATTTGGGAATGGGTCTTGCTGGAGCTGCCTACGCTACTTTACTTGCCCAGGGGATTTCGGCTGTTTTTTCATTTTTTGTTTTTCTTAGGAGAATTGAGAAAATCGAAACAGAAAAAACTAAGATTTTTGATAAGAGAGAATTAGGACTTATTTCTAGGCTTGCTATTCCTTCTATTGTCCAACAATCTACCGTTACCATAGGCCAGCTTTTGGTTCAGTCTGTTGTAAATTCTTTTGGGGTAGAGATTTTGGCGGGTTTTTCTGCTGCTATTAGGGTGGAAAGCCTTATAATTGTGCCGATAACTAGTCTTGGTAATGCTATCTCTTCCTATACTTCACAAAATGTAGGGGCAGAGAAACTCAATAGATTAGCTAAAGGCCTTAGGGCATCACTAATGATGGTTGGCATATATTCCATCTTGGTTTTACTTGTTTTAAAAATCAAGTCAGCTGATATTATTGCCTTTTTTATGAATGAAAATTCGTCAGACCTTGCTATAAAAACTGGTCAGGCTTATCTAGCTTTCATAGGATTTTTCTTTGTGCTGGTAGGATCTAAACACTGTGTGGATGGGGTTTTGAGAGGCCTAGGAGATGTGAGAATTTTT
>QWBY01002302.1_pt1 | contig 11098 bp, 9 predicted proteins | sample 1972471 | NCBI WGS metagenome assembly QWBY01 (sample SAMN09866722, study PRJNA288562) | Human gut metagenome isolate term6_stool, whole genome shotgun sequencing...
CCAAGCGGATATTCTTAAAGCCATCAATGATGAATTGGCATTTTGGTTCTATACATATGACGATGTGAACAGTGAATATGAGTAAAAGGAGATGCACATTGAAGAAACTACTTAAAAGAGCCGGGTTATCTATTTTGCTTGCAGCAACCATGATTACCCCGGTATTTGCGAAAGACATAAGCATTTATATCAACAACCAAAGGATTGCAACTTCGGACGCTCCTTACATCAAGGAAAATCGGACTTTAGTGCCGATCAGGGTTATATCTGAAAACCTCGGTGTGAAGGTGGGTTGGAACCAAAGTACACGAGAGGTGCTTTTAGAGAAAGACGCACAAAAAACCATTCTTCCCATTGGCAAAAAGCACTACATCAAGAACGGAACTAAAACCGCCACGGACATTGCTCCTGAGATAAAAAATGACAGAACCTTTGTCCCATTAAGACTCATTGCAGAGCTGTATGGGAAACAAGTCAACTGGGATCAAGCATCTTATTCTGTTTTAATTAACGAGCCGGGGGCTAGTCCACAAGTACCTAAGTCCACGAATTCATTCGAAGCTGCCCGGGTAGTGCGGGTTGTGGATGGAGATACCATCGTTATCGATCGAGGCAAGGGACAAGAGAAAGTCAGACTGGTTCTTGTAAACACCCCGGAGACAAAGCACCCTACAAAGGGAGTTGAGTTCTTCGGTAAAGAAGCATCGGTCTTCACCACGAATGCTTTAAGCGGCAAAACAGTTTATCTCCAAAAAGATGTTTCTGAAACCGATCGGTATGGCAGACTCTTAAGATATGTCTGGACAGAAAGACCTTCTTCAGACAATCCTACCAATGCAGAAATCAGATCCAAATGCTTTAATGCTGCACTTCTCGCAGGCGGGTATGCGCAACTGTCTACCTTCCCTCCGGACCTAAAATATGTGGACTTATTCCGACAAATCCAAAACGAAGCCCGTCAAGCCAACATGGGCCTATGGGCGGGTGGAAGTGTTGCTCCGGAACAGCCGGGCAAACAGAATCCTTCAAGCACCGGCGGCGGGTATAAAAACCCATCTGACCCCGCTTATCTCTATGCCAATGGACGAATCATCGGAAATTCCAATAGTATGATCTACCATCTTCCGAGCGGTAAAAGCTACAAGAAGGTATCCATGAAAAATGCGGTATTCTTTAATTCCGCAGCAGAAGCTCAGGCAGCCGGGTACAGACAGGCAAAAAGATGATGTAGTAGAGGACAAAATAGAAATAGATCAGTTCTATTTGAAAGATAAAGGAGGTAGCAATGACTGTAAAGATTATCGATTTTCTCAGACATCTGAAAGAAAATAAGTTTTACGGGGTGTTGATTTATTTAGCTATTCCATTAATCATTGGATTGATCGGTTTTGCAGATACTCCGGATATTTATATTGACGAGAGAAAATCATATTTAAAGTTTACGTTTTGTTGTTACCTGTTTCTTATATTGTTCATGTATGTCTTTGGAAGTTCTGTGTGTAGAAAGATATTAGGTGGAAACCGGGTAAACAGAATTGAGCACAAACAGGCCATTGAAGTACCTATCAGAAAATACATCGCCGATCTAAGAAGTGCAGGAATCAACTTAAACGATAAAATTGAAATTTTTGTATCGGAAATGGAATATCCTTTCGCCTATGCCATAGGACAAAAGACATTGGTGATATCTACAGGATTATTAGCCTATCCGGAACTGATGGAAGCCAAAGTAAAGAACGAACTTTTCAAGATGTATAACTTAGGTTCTTCGACAATACTTCTGCTTTTAGGGAATAATATTGTTGTCCTGGTAACAAGCCTTTTTCTTTTACTTTCCGGTTTTATCGACTCCTTAACAGGGAGTAGAAGAAAGAGATTTTTAGGGGGAACAGATTCCGGCGATGGAGCGATACTGTTTGTCTGCGTTCTTCTCTTTCTTTCAATCTGGACCCTGTTTTCAAATCTTATGTTAAAGTCTTTTGTTCGTAAGAAGACTTTAGAAGCTGACGAGTTTGTAAGCAGACTTGGATTAGGGAATAATCTTTGCACATACTTGGACCTAACCAAAAGATTCGACAGGCCGCACAGAATTAAGCTTTTCGAATTTGCAAAACCCTCTGTTGATGATCGAATTGCCTCTTTGCAAAACATGGGCGTGAACTACACGATGTAAAAATTAGATCAATCAACAAAAAAAGACCTTAGTTGCAATGCTAAGGTCTTTTTAGATGCCGCAAGAGCGCACAAGAGGATCACAGGCTGGCTTTAGTAATAAAACCACATAACGATACAGCTAAAAGCCAAAACCCGCCAAAAAGCCTTTTAAAGCTCAAAAACGATAATTGAACCATCTCAAACAAAGAGAGGCCATTTTTATTAACCGGCGGGTATGAGATATAATGTTTAAAAACCAAATTCAGGCAGGATGATCTATGATGCAAAACAACGATATTTTAACAATACCACAAGACCTCGGCTTAATTGCCAAAAAGGTATTCGAAAACGCAGAAGAACAAGAAGCATACAAGCGGATAACCATTAAGATAAACGAAGAATTAAAAGCCTATTTAGAGAAAAATAGCTTGCGAGATGGAATAGACAAACAATACGAAATTCCGGGTAGCTCCACCCTTAACAACCTTCTGGTCGTACAGGCTGAAGATATAAAAGCTAAGTCCGAGTACTACGAATGCGAATTGTTGGTTCAGTTTTTCGGTGAAAAATATCTTTTTAAAGACCTTATGGTTCTGGAAGAAACCATCAAACCTCAAACTGTGGGTTTAACCGATTTAGAAAAAGCTGAATTTCTAAACAGTTATATAACCGAGAACATAGCCTATGACAAGGAACACCGGTTCAGATCAGCCGTCGCTGCCGCAATTAGGAAGAAAGGCACTTGCACCGCATTTGCCCAGCTGTTTTTAATCTTGGGTGAAGCGGCGGGTTTAAAGGTAGGTTGCATCAACAGCAAGGTCATGAAACACCGGTGGAATTATGTCGTTATCGGAGATGAAACCTATTACATTGACACCGCTTTCAACGCAAGTAATCCCATATCGAACAAACTATTCTTCCAAAACTCACCAATTCATCTTGAAAAAGCCCCGGATCAGGGAATTGCTGTTCCCCACAAAGAGTAAGAAGGAGCGACTATGTTTTTAGACGATGACCTTTTTGCAGATGACAGGAAATACAAAAAGCTAATGACCGCCATGGTCATTTTGCTTGTTCTTTTGCTTATATTTTCTTTTTGCTTCGGCATTCCTACCGTTAAGGGGAGTAGCATGGAGCCAACCCTCCACGAAGGCGATAGGTATTTCGTAATAAGATCACCCATCGTAAGGGAATACAACAAAGGCGATATCGTCTTTCTTCACCACCCGGGTTCCAAGAAGATGGTTGTTAAGCGAATTGTCGCTATGCCTGGGGAGTGGGTAGTTTTGAAAGGTAAAGAGCCCATCATCTTGAAAGAAGATGAAGTGTTCTTAATGGGTGACAACCGGGGCAACAGTTTTGATTCAAGGGACTTCGGCCCTGTAAAGGAAAAAGAGATCAAGGGTAAACTCATCAAAAAAATTTCCGGCAAACAAGCCTCGGATTAAGTTCCGAGGTTTTTAATTTGCTCTTTTTTAAAATGGTTACAAATAACCATTGACTCTTTTAAATGCGTGGTTTATAATAACCACAAGATGAAACATGGTTTATACTAACCACAGAAAGAAGGGGGACTACATTGCAAAAACAAACCTACAAAGAAATTCAAAAATGGTACGAAGTAGAAGGCAATAAAGTTATCGGTAACTTGCTTTTCAAATGGAAAAACAGAATAAACAATACGAATGATATTTTCTTCATTTTAGCCAGAGCCCTTTTCAGTAATGAAGAAAGAAGTTCTGACCTTTTAAAAAACAAGTCCATGGAAGTTCTATTTAGTCGAATTGACTCTATGTACGAAGAGTTTATCCAAGAGGCAAAAAAGGAATTTGACGAAAGGCAACTCAAAGCCATTCTATTAAGCTTTAATAAATACATTGACTTGGAGCAGGTGGGTATGTATTCCGGCTTGCATATCCCCGAGGGTGTAAGAGAGCTCGCATATTCCTTATTGGATTTAAAAGAAGGGGATAGGCTGTTACAACCTTATTCGAGGAGTGGCGACGTTCTGGTTGATTGCAAAATCAAGCATCCGGATATATTAGCCGCCGGGATTGAAGTACGAACTGACGAAGTGCTAATTTCTGAAATCAAAGCCGCTATAATCGGTGAAAATGAGGGAAATCTCAAAGTACAACAAGGCAACTTCTTAAACATGGACTTGAACACGCTCAAATACAATAAAGTGTTCGGTATGCCTCCCATGTCAGTGAACACAAGGTTTTGGAAAGAGAGTCTCAACAATAAAGAGTTGACCAACTTTTACGCTGAAAATAACTTTCCTGGCTATGATGATTGGGTGAACATCTTAAAAGTTGTTTTAGATGCCCAATTTGAAAAAGCAATCTTCATCATTCAATCCGGAATTTTATTTAGCGAGCGAGCCAAAGGAATTCGCAGCTATTTATGTGAAAAAGGTTATGTTGAAGGAGTCATCGAATTACCCGAGAGATTATTTGTCGGTACATCCATTACAACAAACTTATTGATCCTATCCAAAAACAATCAATCCATAAAAATGGTCGATGCCGGGGATCTGTTCGAGAAAGATCGCAGGCTCAATGTCCTTGATGAAGCTCACTTGGAAGCAATCATCGAGGCACACCACAATGATTCCGATCTTTCCGCAGCGGTTCCATTTGAAAAGATTCAGGAGAACGACTTTAGTCTGGTTCCCAGAAGATACACCAGCAAGGAATTAGACCTCGATCACTATGTACTCTTAGGCGATGTGGGTCAAATAAAAAGAGGCCATGCCAACATGAAGAAATTAAACGAGCGAAAATCCGACACAGACACCGGGATGAAAATTCTTACCGCCGGGGACATTCACGACGAATTTACCTTCGAAAACCTGACAAGCCTAAAAAACATCGAAGCCAACGAGGCGGGTTATTGCGTGGAAAATGGAGATATCGTCTTTGCACGAGGCGGCGGGTACAAGTCACTCATTATTCAGAACCTGAATGACTTCCAAGTCATGGTCAATGGCACCCTCTATATCATTACTTGCGACAAGGAGAAGATGAATCCTTACTACCTTCAACTTTATCTGATGAGCGAGCACTGTTCGAAGCAAATCGAATCCCTTAATGGCGGGGCAGTCATCCGGTTTATGAGCATAAAGCAGTTGGGAGAGCTTAAGATTCCAAAGGTAACGAAACAAGAAGAAGAGGAATTAGCCAGTAAGTACAAAATCATACTTAACAAAAAAGAGGTTCTCCGGTTACAGAAAAAGCAGCTAGAAGAAGAAACGGACGAGTTATTAAGCGAGGTGCTGTAGATTGGACAGAAATTCCATTATCGCCGAAGCCATGTCCAGAATCACGACCAGCTTGCTGAGAGAACAAACCGACGAGCAATTCTGTATGCTTTTGGAGAGCTACGGCCTTCAAGATTTAGTTGAGGCATCACTGCCTTACTTTATAGACACCCAGAAGAACGGCAACATCATTCTCTTCGGAGACTCGCAAATCAAACTGAAAGACATTCATGGTTGCCTCAAATCATTAGGCATCGATAAAAAACGATTTGAGCATATTCCCTATGACGAAGTGACAAACTTCGACTTTAGGAGTTTGGAGTACAACAATAGCTATCGCCTCATCCTCATAGGCCCCATGCCTCACAGTGCCAAAGGGATGGGAGACAACAACAGCATCATCGAATGGTTGATGAACAACAAAAACATCGCAAAAACAATCAAATTCGACAATCTGAAAGTGACCAAGAGTGCATTCAAGGACATTCTTGAAAACGAAATCGAGACGGACTATCTCGCATTAGGATGAATTTAAGGAAGTCCGCCCCGGACAAATTTCTAAAGGATCTCTTTCGTTAAAACACCCGCATGTAAAAAACAACAAAGCTTCGAAATCTGACATATATTGTATGAGAATTGGCCCTCTCAGCATATCCTCCGAATTAACAAAGTGGTATAATTATGCATAACAAGTATGTATTAAATAAATACCAATTTAGAGGAGATACCATGGTGAAAGAAAACAAAAAGAGGGTGACCATCACCCTGACGCCTAAATCTCATGAGAAGATCAAGCAGTATGCAAAAAAGAAGCATACGTCAGTGTCCGGAGCAATCGAAGACTGGATCTGGAACGAGCTGCAATTCAATAACGACGAAGAAAACAAACAGGAGGAGAAATAAGTGAGCGAAAATTTACTGTCAACAGAAATGTGGAAAGATGTCCCGGTAGATATCACAAGCGAAGCAAACTTTATTTGGAGCATCGCCAATAAATTACGTGGCTCTTATATGCCTGACAAATATGGGGATGTCATCATTCCTATGACCATCATCAGAAGATTCGAGTGTGTTCTTGAGCCGACGAAAGAAAAAGTAGTGGAGCAATTCGAAAAAGACAAAAACTACCCGGTTAGGGCCATGTACCGAATTTCTGAAAGACAATTCTATAACACCTCCAAATTTAATCTTAAAGAGCTTTGCAACGATCCGGATCATCTTGCCGCCAACTTCAAGGCTTACTTAGAAGGCTTCTCTTCCAACGTAAGAGACATTCTGAACGAATTAAACATCGACTCACACATTGACAAAATGAACAAAGAAAACTGTCTGTTTAATGTGGTTAAAGCCTTCTCCGAGTTAGACTTATCCGAAGAACACTTTGACCCCATAAAAATGGGTTACATCTTTGAAAATCTAATCGGAAGATTCTACCAAAATGTGGATGCCGGGCAATTTTACACAGGCAGAGACATTATCCGTGTCATGGTCTCTATCTTAACGGCAGAAGGCTGCGATGATGTCTACGATCCCGGGAAAGTCGTAACAATTTTAGACCAAGCCTGCGGAACCGGCGGGATGTTGTCTACCGCCTACAGTCACATCAAGGCCTTAAACTTAACTGCCGATGTAAGGCTATTCGGTCAAGAATTTATGGGTCAATCCTATGCGGTGGGTCTTGCAGAAATGTTGATCAAAGGGCAAGATGCCTCAAACTTTAGACACGCAGACACCTTAAAAGAAGATTGCTTCAGAGATACCAAAATGCGCTTTATCCTTGAAAACCCGCCCTTCGGTACCCCTTGGAAAGGGGCAGATGCCAAGGCGGGTCAAGAAGCAGCGGTATTAGAAGAACATGCAAAAGGCGAAAGATCAAGATGGCCTGCGGGTCTTCCGGGCGGAGGAGACGCTCAACTTCTGTTCATGCAATCAGCTGTTCATAAAATGGATGATGAACTGGGTAGAGCCGCCATCATCACCAATGGATCCCCTCTATTTAATGGCGGGGTATCATCAGGCGAAAGTCAAATCAGACGTTGGCTTTTAGAGAATGACCTCATCGAAGCCATTATCGCCATGCCAACAGAACTTTTTTACAACACCGGCATTGCCACTTACATCTGGATCTTATCTAAAAACAAAAGAACAGAAAGAAAAGGGAAAATCCAACTTATTGATGCTACAGAGATTTATCACCCGCTGAGAAAATCTTTAGGTAACAAGCGAAGAGAATTTACCGAGGAAGACCGCAAAACGATCACGGGATTATACTCCCGCTTTGAAGAAAATGATCGTTGCCAGATTTATTCGAATAATGAATTCATCTACAGAGAATATACTGTGATGCAACCCATGCAACGGTCCTATGCCATCAATGAAGAGAGATTAGAAAACCTTGAAACATCAGGAGCCCTCAACACCTTCTATGACCCGGCTAAACATGCTGAACTCCTTGAAAAAGAAGAGTTGGGCGAAAAGCTTAAAAAGACAGAAAAAACCAACCTAAAGAAATACGAAGACAACAAAGAAGATTATGAAAAGATCTTCGAAATCCTTAGAGACAATGTTTCTGACAAGAAATACATGGCAAAAGCCGAGTTTGAACCGATCCTCACAGACCTTTTAAAGGTAATTCCTCTTCCGAAAACAGTGTTTAACAGAATCCTTGATGGCCTGTCTGTTATGGATAAAGAGGCTGAAATTCAAAAAGATAAAAAGGGACAGATCATTTACGACACTTCCACGAAAGACACAGAAACAGTCAATATCGGGGAAGATATTGATGAGTACATGAAAAGAGAAGTACTACCGCATATTCCCGATGCCAAAGCCTTCTTTGAAGAAGACACAAGCCTCAAAACTCCGAAGATCAAAACCGGAGCTGAAATACCCTTCACCAGATACTTTTACAAATACGAAGCACCAAGACCCTCTGAAGAACTTGCCAAAGAGTTCTTGGAATTAGAGGAATTGGTAAATCAAAAAGTAAAAGAGCTTTTTGAGGAGGTCTAATATGGCTAGGAAAATGAAAGACTCCGGGGTTGAGTGGATTGGTGAAATACCTGAGGATTGGAAATTGGTGCCTGCTAGATATTTATTTAAATCTAATAAAAAGATAGTTGGAATCAAGGAAAGTGAATATGACAGATTATCCCTAACAATGAAAGGGGTTTTAAAAAAAAGTAGATACAACTCTGAAGGATTACAACCATCTAATTTTAACAGTTATCAAATTTTAAATGTAAATCAATTAGTTTTTAAACTAATAGATTTACAAAATGTATCTACAAGTAGAATTGGAATATCTCCATATGAAGGAATAGTTTCGCCAGCTTACATTGTTATAGATAGAAAAAACACTAATACAAACAATAAATTTTACTACTATTGGTATATGAGTATGTACCTTAATAAAGTCTTTAATTTATTAGGAGATGCTGGAGTAAGAAGCAATATAAACTCAACAGAACTTTTAGATTTAAAAGTTCCAAAAATTAGTGTTAAAGAACAATTTAAAGTAACTAATACTTTAAATCTTAAATGTCAAAAAATAGAAGATATTAAAACCACAATAATCCAACAAATCCAAACTCTAGAAGACTACAAAAAATCAGTCATCACAGAAGCCGTGACAAAAGGTTTAGATAAAAATATAGAAATGAAGGATTCTGGGATTGAGTGGATTGGAGAGGTTCCAAATAATTGGGAAGTAACCAAAGTAAAATATATAGGTAAATTACAAAATGGTATTAGCAAAAATGGTGAATTCTTTGGTAAAGGATACCCGTTTGTAAGTTATGGAGATGTTTATAAGAATTTTTCAATTCCAAATAATGTTAAAGGCCTTATACAAAGCAACTTAAGTGAACAATCTTTGTATTCCGTTAAAAAGGGGGATGTCTTTTTTACTAGAACCTCAGAAACGTTGGAAGAAATTGGATACTCATCAGTATGTTTACAAGATTTGTCAAAAGCAACTTTCGCAGGTTTTTTAATTAGATTGAGACCGTATAAATCAAGTAAAATAATTCCAAATTTTTCTAAATACTATTTTCGCAGTGAACATCTTAGGGAGTATTTGGCAAAAGAGATGACAATAGTAACTAGGGCAAGTTTAGGCCAACAATTATTAAACGATATGGTAGTTCTACTCCCCAATATCGAAGAACAGAAAAGAATAACGAGTTATTTGGATGAAAAGTGTGGATCTATTGATAGGTCAATAGAGTTAAAACAAAATCAACTAGAAACACTTGAAGAATACAAGAAATCACTCATCTATGAGTATGTAACGGGCAAGAAGGAGGTCGAGTCATGCTAACACCGATCTATGACGAAAAGTTTGAATACCAAAGAGACTTTGTGAATCACATGGTAGAAGAAAATGGCTTCATAGAGAGAAAAAACACTTGTTTTAACAGATCCTATGCCATGGACATTGATGTCCTCTTTGAGTTTTTATACAAAACGCAAGAAGACACCATGGCAGAACTTGAGGCAATTTACAAGAAAGATCTAAGAGAAACCCTGGTAAACTTCATTAACAGCGAAATCACAAAAAAGGGATCTTCTTTAATCGATGTTCTTAAAAACGGAGTTGAAATATCCAACAAGAAACTCGCCCTCATGTACACAAAGCCCGCCACGGACTACAACAAAGACCTGGTAGAAAAGCATGAGAACAACATCTTTTCGGTTATGCAAGAGGTCTATCCTAACGAAAAAGAAAGAGTGGATCTTGTCATCTTTTTAAATGGGCTGGCCATTATTGCTCTTGAACTGAAGAGTGAATTTAGGGGCCAAAGTGTTGAAGATGCCATTCAACAATACACCGAAGACAGAGACCCGAAATCCAGGCTGTTCCTCTGGAAGGCGGGTTGCTTCGTATGCTTTGCCATGGACACAAGCGAAGTGATGATGACCACAAAACTGGAAGGAACAAAGACTTTCTTCTTGCCTTTTAACAAAGGAAAAGGAGAAGGTATCTACACCGGAAAAGGAAACCCGGAATACGAAGATAAATTATCTGTTTCTTACATGTGGGAAGAAGTCTTAACCAAAGATTCCATCCTTGATTTAATCAATAAGTTCATCTTTATAGAAAGAAAAGAAGAAGAGGACGACATTGATGGCAAGACAAAGATAAAAGAAACGATCATTTTCCCAAGATTCCATCAATTGGATTTAATTCGAAAGCTACTGGAAGATGTTAAGGTCAATAAAACCAGCCAAAACTACCTGATCCAGCACTCGGCGGGTTCCGGAAAGACAAACTCCATTGCCTGGCTTGCTCACCGGTTGGTTTCACTACACGATGCCGATAACAAGGTCATTTATGATACAACCATCATTGTCACTGACCGGGTTGTGGTGGATAGACAGCTTCAAAAGGCGGTGATGACCTTAGACCATGCGGTAGGGCTTATTAAAGTCATGGACAACAGCTGTTCATCTCAAGACTTAAAGGCGGCCCTTGAGGGCAACACGAAAATTGTCGCTACAACAATACAAAAATTCCCCTACATTGTGGATGAGCTGAAGAATCTGAAAGATAAGGCTTTTGCGGTCATTATCGATGAGGCCCACTCATCGACAGCCGGGAAGAATATGCAAGCGGTAACCCAATCCCTGGGCTCTGAAGATAACGAATTTGAAGATGAAGACGACTTCATCATTGACCAA
>QWBY01005049.1_pt1 | contig 11091 bp, 8 predicted proteins | sample 1972471 | NCBI WGS metagenome assembly QWBY01 (sample SAMN09866722, study PRJNA288562) | Human gut metagenome isolate term6_stool, whole genome shotgun sequencing...
TGCCGTACCGCCGCAGCTGGACCACGTTGATGTGGGCTGGCGTGTTGTGGTGCCATTTGGGTATCAGACAGTGGAGGGGTTTGTGACATCGTTGGCCGCGGCTGCTCCGGCAGAATACGAATGTAAAGAAATTTTGGCGACACTGGATACGCGCCCCTGGTTTGATGCGGAAATGCTGGCAACGGCAAATTGGCTGTCCGAATATTATCTGTGTTCGCCGGCTGAGGCGATGCGGCTGTTTATTCCAGGTAAAACCAGCATCAAGCGGCAGGCTGTTTATAACGATGAAGGTAAGCTGATCGCTTATGATTACGAAAATAAACTGAAAATCAAGACCCGTATCTGCTTTGTTGTGACTAAGGCAGGACGTGAGGCTCTGGTAGCATATAATAAACGTCTGCGTGCACAGATGCATGCCTTGGAAGTGCTGGCAGAAGCCGAACGCCCTCTAAGCGGGGAGGAACTGGCGTCAGTGCAGGTGAGTGCTGCGACACTGCGTATCTTATGTGAGAAAGGCTGGAGCGAACGTAGTGAGCAACGTGTTTTGCGCAACAGCTATGCCAACAGGACGGAGCTGAAGGAAAGTCTGCATTTGACAGACGAGCAGCGTCAGGCTGTTGAGGCTATCGGCAGTGCTATTACAGAGCCGCATCAGGAAACTTTTTTGTTGCAGGGCATAACCGGCAGCGGTAAGACAGAGGTTTATCTGCGGGCGGCAGCTCAGGCAATGGAAGCAGGCAAGCAGGTTCTGCTGCTGGTACCAGAGATAGCATTGACGGCACAGATCGTTAAACGTTTTCAGGCCTGGTTCGGCGATGAAGTTGCGGTTGCCCACAGCAAACTGTCACAGAATGAACGTGCCGATGTGTGGTATAAAATGCGTACTAACAGTGCCAAGCTGCTGATCGGTGTACGCTCAGCTGTTTTTGCTCCCTTCAGCGATCTGGGCCTGATAATTATTGATGAAGAACATGAGAGCAGTTACAAGCAGGACGAGCGGCCCAATTATCATGCGCGGACAGTAGCCCTGAAAAGGGCGCAGCTGAGCGGTATTCCGGTAGTTTTGGGAAGTGCGACACCTGATTTGGAAAGTTTTTATAAAGCGCGCCAGGGAACATATACACATCTGCGTTTGCTGCAGCGTGCCAACGGCAGTATGCTGCCGCATGTTGAAATTGCCGATATGAGGCTGGAATTGCAGCGGGGGAATAAATCTGTGCTCTCGGCGGCGCTGAACGATGCATTGCTGCAGACGGCGGTACAGGGAGAGCAGGCTATAGTACTGCTGAACAGGCGTGGTTTTTCAACCTTTGTGATGTGTCGTGACTGCGGTGAAAGTATTGTATGCCCGCATTGTGCTGTTGCGCTGGTTTATCATAGTGCCGGTGAAGCAATGCGCTGCCATTACTGCGGGAATACCGCCCCGATCCCGGACGAATGTCCTAACTGTCATAGTCGCAGAATCAGATTTTTTGGTACTGGCACCCAGAAAGCAGAAGCAGAAATTGCCGAACTGCCGGAAATCAGGATTTTGCGGATGGATCAGGATTCGACTGTCAAAAAATTCGCGCATGAGGATATTCTTAAATCTTTCAGCAGCGGTGAATATAATGTGCTTTTAGGTACGCAGATGGTAGCAAAAGGACATGATATACCTAACGTAACACTGGTGGGTATCCTTTCGGCAGATTCGACGCTGAATCTGCCCGATTTCAGAGCTTCGGAACGAACCTTTGCTCTGCTGACACAGGCTGCAGGCAGAGCCGGGCGCGGTGACAGGGCCGGCCATGTGGTCCTGCAGACTTATGACCCGGATAATCCAGTTATCAAGCTGGCGGCGACGCAGGATTACGACACTTTTGCCGCCAGCGAACTGGAAATCAGGCAGGAGCTTGGATATCCGCCTTATACCGAAATTTTGAAAATTACGGTATTGGATAAGGAAGAAGTGCGCGGCAGCAGTCTGGCCCAGCGGATCGTTAATTTTCTGCAGACGCTGCAGCTGGAACATCCTGAACAGGAACTGTTGGTATTGGGGCCGTTCCCTGCTATCGTTGCCAAGGTACGTGACCTGTACCGCATGAACATTCTTGTAAAATGTCCGCAGATGGAGCCGGTCAAGCGTGCTTTGTGGAATTCTGAATTTAAAGAATGCCGAAATGTCTTTTTTGACGTCGACCCTGTCAGCGTAGTTTAGAAATTGCCTGCAGTTTGAATTTTATGGTATAATATAAGGTACGAAAAATTAAGGAGGTCCGACCGTGGCTAAATTAGATATCATTGTTGCCGGTAACCCAGTGCTGCGGTTAAAGGCAAAAGAAGTAGAACGTATAGATAAAAAAACAGTCCGTTTGCTGAACGATATGGCGGAAACCATGTACGCGGCAGACGGCGTAGGCCTGGCAGCGCCTCAGGTAGGTGTTTCCAGACGAATAGTAGTTATCGACGTTGGCGAAGGCCTGATCGAGCTTATCAATCCGGTTATCACCAAAAGGGAAGGTTCCGTTGTCGGCGGCGAAGGCTGTCTGTCGGTGCCTAATTTTGAAGGCGAAGTAGAACGCGCCGAATATATTGAATGTGAGTTTTTTGACCGTAAAGGCAAACGTATGAAGCTTGCCAGCGACGGCATTCTGGCGATCGCTGTACAGCACGAGCTGGATCATTTGGACGGTATCCTGTTTATTGATAAAGCTACCGTATTGACACCTAAAGAAACAGTGCCTGTCGGCATAGAATAGGCGGCAAGCTAAAGGAGATCAAAATGAGAATTGTATTTATGGGTACACCAGATTTTGCCGTAGGAACTTTACAGGCTTTGGTGGAATCAGGTAAGCACGAAATCGCTGCCGTTGTTACGCAGCCCGACCGTCCTAAAGGGCGCGGGCAGAAAATGCTGATGACGCCTGTTAAAGAATACGCTTTATCGCAGGGTTTACCTGTGTATCAGCCGGCGAAGGTCAAAACACCTGAGGTTATTGCCCAGCTGCGTGAGTTGCGGCCAGAGATCATCGTCGTTGCCGCTTTTGGGCAGCTGCTCAATCAGGAGCTTTTGGCATTGCCGCCTTTAGGATGCGTCAATGTACACGCTTCGCTGCTGCCGAAATATCGCGGTGCGGCACCGATCCATTATGCGATTTTGCAGGGCGAAAAAGAATCCGGCGTAACGATCATGCAGATGGATATCGGCATGGATACTGGCGATATTCTCAGTAAAGTTATCGTTCCTATAGGCAGTGAAATGACGATGGGAGAGCTGCATGACGAATTGAAGGTCAAAGGGGCTGAGCTTCTGGTGCGAACGTTAGACGAGCTTGCCTCAGGTGCGGCAAAGCCTGAAAAACAAAATGAGACTGAAGCAACCTATGCCAAGCTGCTGGACCGGGCAATGGAAAAAATCGACTGGAATAATCCGGCCGCTAAAATACACGATTTGGTGCGGGGATTTAATCCGGCTCCCGGCGCATTTACCAGATTGCCGGACGGCAAAAACCTGAAAATATGGAAAACAGTTCCGGCAGAGGGGCAGACGGCACCAGCAGGGACAGTTACGGCTGTAACGAAAAAAGGTTTTATAGTTGCCTGCGGCAGCGGTGCCTTGGAAGTGCTGGAAGTGCAGCCGGAATCGAAAAAACGTATGGAAGCCAAAGTTTTCTGCAATGGCCGCGGTGTAGAGCCCGGCACTGTATTAGGTAATATCGAGGGGTAAGTAATGATTGAACTTGAAAATGTTTTTAAGCCTAAAAAGAGGGTCTTTGTTTCACTGACTCTGGCCAGCGCCGTTATTGGCGCGATGGTCATTTATATAGCCTGGCGCGTAGCTCTGCCTGGTTTGGAACAAATCAACGCCAAGCTGCCTGTGGTGTTCGGCGGCATCGGTATCGCTATTGCTTTAGCATTGCTGGCCGGTGTTGCCGGTATCGTACTGGCTATCTTAGGTGTGCCCATCATGAAGATCTTTTACTTCTGGGCCTGGAAGGCTGTGAATATCTTATTCCCCTTCGCCGTTGTTTTAGGCAGAATTTTTGATATCCCGCGCAGTAAGATAGAGCAGTCTTTTATCGAAGTCAGTAATCATTTGGTCAAGCAGCATCGCGTCAAAGTTCCTGCCGACCGCATTATGATCCTGACCCCGCACTGTATCCAGCTGGATACCTGCGTACATAAGATCACCCGTAATATCGAAAACTGCCGTCAATGCGGTGGCTGCAGCGTTGGCGATATGCTGGGGCTGGCCCATAAATACGGTATCCACATGGCAGTAGCCACAGGCGGAACTTTGGCCCGGCAAATGGTCAAACAGATCAGACCGAAAGCTATTGTGGCTGTGGCCTGTGAACGTGATCTGACCAGCGGTATCCAGGACGTGTTCCCGCTGCCGGTAGTCGGCGTGCTCAATGAACGTCCCTTCGGGCCCTGCTTCAATACCCGCGTCGATATCAAACGTGTGGAGGCCGCAGTATTAGACTTTTTAGAAGTTGAGGAAAAGCATGGCGAACATTAAAGAACAAGCCGCTGCTGTGAACATGCTGCCAAATGCCCGCTTAACAGCGGCTCAGGTGATCAACAGCGTTTTCAAAGATGGGGCTTACGCCAATATAGCGCTCGGCAAGGCGCTAAGCAAACAAAATCATAGCGAACAGGACAGAAGGTTCGTTACCGAGCTGGTTTACGGCACGGTGAAGGCCAAAGGCACTATAGACTGGCTGCTGCAGCAGCTGGTATCACGTCCTCTTGGCAAAATCGAACCGATGATTTTAAATATATTACGGCTGGGTGTTTTCCAAATTTATTTTTTGGAACGCATACCGGCCTCTGCTGCTTGTAACGAGTCCGTTAATTTGGCGAAGAAGTTCGGGCATGAAGGCATCGTAAAATTTGTGAACGGCGTGCTGCGCGGAGCGGTGCGCAGTAAGGAAAGTATCGTTTATCCGGATGCAGGAAAAGATCCCAGGCAGTATTTAGCACTTAAAGAATTTCATCCGGACTGGCTGGTAAAACGTTGGCTCAAACAATTCGGTTTTGAAGGGGCGCAGGCTTTGTGCCGCTTTGATAACGAGCCACCGCCTCTGACACTGCGTGTAAACACTTTGGTGATTGACCGCAAAACACTTCTGGCGAGTCTGCAGGAGGATGGCTTTGAGGCCGAACCTTCCAAATGGTGCGAAGATGGTATCGTCTGTACCAAGATCCCGGCGCTCAGTGTTTTGTTCAGTAAATACAACGATATGTTTTATGTGCAGGACGAAAGCTCGATGCTGGTAGCGCCGGTTTTAGCACCTCAGCCCGGGCAGACAGTTATCGACGTTTGCAGTGCGCCGGGCGGTAAAACGACCCATTTAGCGCAGCTGATGCAAAACAAAGGCGTTATCTACGCTACTGATATCCACGAGCATAAAATCAAGCTGATCGAAGAAAACAGCAGGCGGCTGGGCATTACAATCATTGAGCCGTCGCTGCAGGATGCGGCAGAGTTTAAGCCTGAGTGGGCGTCAATGGCAGACTGCGTGCTGGTAGACGCTCCATGTTCGGGGCTGGGCGTACTGCGCCGTCGTGCCGAAGCACGCTGGAAGAAAAATAAGCTTGATCTGAAAACTTTCCCGCCGCTGCAGCGCGATATTCTGCGCAATGCTGCCCGTTATGTCAAACCTGGCGGCAGGCTGGTCTATAGTACCTGCACTTTAGAGCAGGCCGAAAATCATTACATTCCCGCTGAATTTTTAGAAAATAATCCCAACTGGCAGTATGCCGGTTTTCAGCACCCGCTGACAGGTGAAACAGTGGACGAATTGCAGCTGCTGCCGCAGCACGATGGTACCGATGGTTTCTATATCTGCGCTTTGGTGCGTAAGGAGTAGGCTGTGAAAAAAGAGCTTTTTGGCTTATCTTTAATTGAATTACAGGAACTTTTGGTGGCTGCCGGATTGAAGAAATTCCGCGCGGCTCAGGTTTATCAATGGTTATACCAAAAATCCGTAACTGCTTTTGATCAGATGCGCAATCTTTCCAAAGCGGATATCGCTATCTTAGAAGCAAACTTTACGCTCCTGCCGCAGCAGCTTAAAATCCTGCGCGAGCAGGTATCGCAGGACGATCTGACCCGCAAGGTGCTGCTCGAATTTCCGGACGGCAATTCGGTCGAGACCGTACTGATGCGCCATGATTATGGTTACAGCGTCTGTGTATCCAGCCAGGTCGGCTGCGATATGGGGTGAGCTTTCTGTGCCAGCGGCCTCAGCGGCTGCATTCGTAATCTGACCGCCGCTGAAATTTTAGCACAGGTTTATATTTTTAACAGTATGCTGGTCGGAGAAGGTAAGCAGGTCAGTCGTATTGTCGTTATGGGCAGCGGCGAACCGATGCTTAATTTTGACGCCGTTATCGGCGCACTGCAGTTCCTGCATCGGGAAAATACGCTGTATATGAGTTACCGGAACATGACGATTTCTACCTGCGGTATTATCCCAGGTATCGAAAAGCTGACGCAGCTGGGACTGCCGATCAATCTGGCAATTTCGCTGCACGCAGCCGAGCCTGAGCTCAGAACCGAGCTGATGCCGGTCAACAAAGGTTTTCCTTTTCAGGACGTCATCCAGGCTGCCGAAGCTTATGTCGGTTATACCGGCAGGCAGGTGACTTATGAATATATTCTGATTGCCGGCAAAAATGACAGCCCTGTAGCAGCCGAGCTGCTGGCTAATCATTTGCGGTTCAAACATGCCAGCGTCAATTTGATTCCGGCCAATCCAGTGCCAGAAAAAGGCTTTGAACGCCCATCAAAAAAAGTGGTTGAAGCATTTTTAAAGGTACTGGCTGCGCGCCAGGTTTGCCCAAGAGCAGCAGGACTGAAAGCAGCGGCGTTATCAGTGACAAAAACAGACATAAGCTATAAAGTTAGGAGGTTCGTCAATGTTCGTTATCAGTAAAACCCATGTGGGCATGGTAAGAACTGTCAACGAAGACGCTTTGTTGACAACAGGACCTGAGCTTTTTGCGCTGGCTGACGGTATGGGCGGCTATGCAGCCGGAGAAACCGCCAGCAGGGAAGCCTTACAGGTTTTGCAGCAGGAAGCGGAAAAATTTAAGGAGCTTACTGGCACCGAGTTATGCACCGCCATGCGTGAAACAGTGCAGCAGGCTAATAAGCATATCAGGCAGATGGCTCAAAGTGAAGTACAGTATCATGATATGGGCACGACGCTCGTGGCAGTATATCTGGCGGCAGACGGTAAAGCTTATGCGGTCAACGTAGGTGACAGCAGACTTTATACATGGAGTGCCGGCACTTTACAGCAGGTCACCCGCGATCATTCTTACGTCGCAGAGTTATTGGCCAACGGCGAAATCACTGCACAGGAGGCTTTTAAGCATCCACAGAAAAATATCATTCTGCGCGCTGTTGGAGCCGAAGACGAGCTGGAAGTAGATTGCTTTACTCTGGAGCTGACAGCAGATACCAAGCTGCTTTTATGCAGTGACGGTTTAAGTGATATGGTGGATGACAGACAGATCAGCGAGATTCTGCAGGCACATCAGACGGCCGAAGCTGCTGAAGTGCTGCTGGAAGCTGCCTTAGACAACGGTGGCAGAGATAATATTTCGCTGATCCTGATAGACTTGACCCCGACCGAGGAGGATAACAGATCATGACAGATATGGTAGGAAAAATTTTACATAACCGTTATAAGATCCTGCGTCCTGTCGGCGTCGGTGGTATGGCGGAGGTTTACCTGGCACAGGATATGCTGCTGGACCGGGAAGTCGCCGTAAAAATACTGCGCGCTCAGTTCAATAACGATAAAAGCCTGCTCGAACAGTTCCGCCGCGAGGCTCAGTCCGCCGCAAGGCTGATCCACCCTTCAATTGTCAATATTTTTGACGTTTGCGAAGAAAACAGTTTGTATTTTATCGTTATGGAATACGTAGATGGTAGAACATTGAAAAGTATTTTAGAGGAGCAGGGCCCGCTCAAACCTTTCTGGGCCGTGCATATTGCCTGTGAGCTGGCTGCCGCTTTGCAGCATGCCCATAACCGCAATATTATTCACTGCGACATCAAACCGCATAATGTCCTTATCAATAAAAGCATGACACCTAAAATCGCCGATTTCGGTATCGCGCGTATGGTCACCAGTCAGACGATGGTCTATACATCGTCTGTGATAGGTTCGGTGCATTATCTGTCGCCAGAACAGGCTGGAGGCTGTCCCGTAACGGCTCAGTCCGACATCTATTCACTGGGCATCGTTTTGTATGAAATGCTGACGGGACACGTGCCTTTTGACGGCAAAACTGCCGTTGCTGTGGCGATGATGCACCTCGAAAAAACGCCGCCGCCGCTGAAAAGCTATGATCCAGACCTGCCTGATTCGCTGCAGGAAGTAATTGACAAAGCGCTTGCCAAAGACCCGGCCGACCGCTATGCGACCGCCGAAGAAATGTGGCAAGACCTTTATAATATCAAAACTAAAATGCTGCAGGAAAGCGTTGAAGAAGATTATGCCGAAATGCTGGGTATTACGGCGATCTCGAAAAACGAGCTGGCCGAGCCTACCGGAAAAATTTACGACTGGGCCAATGATAATGAGGAAGGCGCTCCTGAAGAAACCATTATCATGAAGCCGGCCTTCAACAAAAGTACTGACGAGATAGTGCAGGAAGCTGCCGCTATCAACAGGCGGGAACGCCGGAACAAATACATCAAGCTGTTTGCACTGGTCGCTATCTTATCCGCTGTCTTTTTAATGGTCGGTAACGTGTTTAGCCGCAAAACAGTTGATGTGCCTAACGTAGTTGGTAAATCGGTAGTGGAAGCGCAGAAAACCCTGGAAAAATCGGGCTTTACTGTAAAACTGGACGAAGAATACGACGAGAAGGTGACTCCGGGCTACGTTATCAAACAAGAACCGGAAGGCATCAGTAAGCGTAAGGAAGGCAGCGAGATCACTTTGGTGGTAAGCAAAGGCCTGGAAATGCTGGAAATGCCTGATTTGATTGGAAGAAAGCTGGACAATGCCAAAAAGTTTTTAAGTGACCTGGGTTACGAAACTGGTGTTGTAACTTATAAATTTGTGGCAGGCAAACCGGCCGATTCTGTTTTGGAACAGGCCCCAAAGGCTAAAAACAAGACACCGAAGGGTTCGAAGGTGGATCTGGTCGTATGCCGCGATCCCAAAGACCTTTCGATGCCGGACGTAATGGGCAGCAGCTTGAATGATGCTAAAAAAGCCCTGACCGAGTTAGGTATCATGGATATTACCGTACGTTATATTGAAAGCGGCAGCAGTGAGGGCAGCATAGTAGGTATGGAACCGCCTGCAGGCTCTAAGTTTGCCGCCGACGGTAAAGTTGTATTGCAGGTATCATCCGGCAGTCATCCGCAAAGCGTCAATAAATATGCCGAATTCGTCGTGCCCCAGGGCAGCGGTCCCCAGGATGTGCAGATCATCCTGATCGATGCCAACGGACAGCGAACTGTTTATCAGGGCGCGCAGAAAGCCGGCGTACGTATACGCCAAAAAGTGGAAGTTACCGGCAGCGGCAAAGTGCAGTTCTTCTGTAACAATAAAATGGTCGAGGAGAAAAATCTGTGAGTATCGGCCAGGGAAGAATCATCAAAACCTATAACGGTTATTACTATGTCGACAGCGGTACCGACGAGCTTGTCACCTGCAAGGTCAAAGGCAAGCTTAAGCAGATCAGGTTTTCACTCTGCACTGGCGACATAGTTGAATTTGAAACCAATCATAACGGCGAAAGTATGATTACCAGGATTCTGCCGCGGCGCAATTTTATGCTGCGGCCGACTATCGCCAACGTCGATCTGATCATCGTCGCATTTGCCTGTATCAACCCCGATTTCAGCTACCTGCTGGCCGATAAGCTGCTGGTACTGGCAGAGCAGGCTGGTATCCCGGCCGTTATCTGCCTTAATAAAATCGACTTGGCACCGGCGGGGCTGGTGGCCGAGATCGAAGCTGTTTATAAACGGGCTGGCTACGAGGTCTATGCGATCTCTGCGCAGCAGGGAATCAATGTTGGCAAGCTGAAAGATCGGCTGTACGGTAAAATAACTGTATTTGCCGGACCTTCCGGCGTGGGCAAGTCATCGACTCTCAACGCTATCGAACCCGGTATGCAGCTGGTGACAGGCAGTGTCAGCGAAAAAATAGGGCGGGGCAAACACACCACGCGCTTTGCACACCTGCTGCCTTTTGCCGGCGGTTATCTGGCAGACACTCCCGGTTTTGGCAATTTGAATTTAGAAGAACTGGACGATAAAAAACTGGCTGCATGTTTCCGCGAATTTGCAGGCTTTGAAGATGGATGTAAATTTACGCCCTGCACACATACGCACGAACCGATATGCGGCGTCAAAGATGCGCTGGCAGCCGGAGAGATAGCGCAGTCGCGTTACGAATCGTACCTGACTATTTTAGAAGAAATAAAATCCAAAAAGGAAAAGGACGGAAGAAAATGATCAAAGTAGCGCCTTCAATCTTATCTGCCGATTTTGCTTATCTGGCAGACGAAATCAAAAAAATCGAAACTGCCGGAGCCGACTGGGTGCATATCGACGTGATGGACGGTGCCTTTGTACCGAACCTGACCTTTGGCGCGCCGGTCGTTAAAAATATCCGTAAGGTCACTGATCTCTTTTTTGACTGTCACCTGATGGTCAACAATCCCGAGCAATATATCGACGATTTTGCCGATGCCGGCGCGGATATGGTAGTAGTACACGCCGAAGCTACCAAACATCTGCACCGCTGTGTGCAATACATCAAAAACAAAGGTATGCAGGCCGGCGTGGCTTTGAATCCGGCTTCGCCACTATGCCTGGTGGAAGAGATTCTGCCGGATGTGGATATGGTGCTTTTGATGAGCGTCAACCCCGGTTTTGGCGGTCAAAGCTTCATTGAAACCACAGTACCAAAGATCGCCCGGCTGCGGAAGATGATCAACGATGCAGGCCTGAACATAGAGATACAGGTAGACGGCGGCATCAACGATAAAACCTCCAAACTGGTACGTGAAGCAGGTGCGACTGTACTGGTTGCAGGTTCGTATGTTTATGGCGCTGCTGATACCAAA
>QWBY01002303.1_pt1 | contig 11090 bp, 10 predicted proteins | sample 1972471 | NCBI WGS metagenome assembly QWBY01 (sample SAMN09866722, study PRJNA288562) | Human gut metagenome isolate term6_stool, whole genome shotgun sequencing...
AGAACAAAAAAATGAAATCACCAAAGGCCTTCAGGCTATTGAAGATTGCCTAGGTACCAAGGTAACCCATATTCTCCGCGCGCCTGGTGGCAATTTCTATGGCGAGATTGTCAATACACTCAGTGGCATGATTGATGCAGAGATTGGTTGGAACCTCGATACTGAGGACTGGAGCCGTCCTGGTGCTCAAAGCATTGAAAACACCATCAAGTCTGCCAAGCCAGGACAGGTTATCCTTTGCCACGACGGTGGTGGAGATCGTACTCAGACTATTGAGGCGGTCAAAAAAGCTGTTCCCTATCTCAAGGAACAAGGCTTTAAGTTTGTCACGATTGACGAGTTATTTGAGATTAATAACAAGTATTCCGGCAAAGCAGACGCCAAGGATGACAAATCCAAGTCTGACGACGGAACGGCTGCGTAAGGGAATTCATCCAAATTTGGACGAGATATACGTAGACGGTACTAAACGCGTTAGTGCTTACGCGGGCGGTACCGTCTTCTTGTTGCATGAGCAGAACCCTTACGATCGGTCTTCTTAAGACGGCCAATAATGTCCTCAGCGCTGCTTCCCTCGAGACGAGTGCGGATGGCTACCAGCTGATCGCGCAGCCGCGCCGCACGCTCAAAGTCCATCTCCTCTGAAGCCTGCTGCATCTCAGACTCCAATGAGGCAAGCAAAGACTCACGTTCGGAAGCAGGAAGATCTGCAAGCTCTGCCACAAATACCTCAGCAGCTGCCTCTTCATCGTTTCCCACTGTCTTAAGGACAGCTCCATCTTTTCCGCTAAAAAAAGCTCCATGACCGAACGTATCACCACGGGAGCGATCCTTGCCAGCCAGTGTTGCTTCTGCATCTTCAATAAAGCCTCTAATATCGCCAAGACTTTTGTGAATAGTTTGCGGCGCAATCCCATGCTCAGCATTAAACGCTTCCTGTAGTTCACGTCGATGGCGTGTCTCGTCGATAGCAATCTTCATCGAGTCAGTCATTTTGTCGGCATACATAATGACGGCACCGTGGGCATTTCGAGCAGCACGACCCATAGTCTGGATAAGCGAGCGACGATTGCGTAAAAACCCTTCCTTATCGGCATCCAAAATAACAACGAGCGATACCTCAGGAATATCAAGGCCTTCACGCAGCAGATTGATGCCTACAAGGACATCGATCTTGCCTTCGCGTAGCGTGCGAATAATCTCAACACGGTCAAGTGTTGCGGTATCAGAGTGCATATAATTAACGCGAATACCCTCATCAAGCAGGTGATCAGTGAGGTCTTCTGCCATACGCTTGGTCAGCGTAGTTATCAAGGCGCGCTCTTTTTTAGCAATACGTGCCTTGATCTCGTCAATCAAATCATCAATCTGTCCACGTACAGGACGAACATCTACGGTAGGGTCAAGCAGGCCTGTCGGACGAATAATCTGCTGAACCTCGTTTTGAGAAACCTTCTCTTCATAGTCACCTGGCGTTGCCGATACATAGATAAACTGAGGGATGCGCTGTTCAAACTCATCAAAGCGCAGGGGCCGATTATCCAGCGCGGATGGCAAACGAAAACCATGTTCTACTAAGGTCACCTTGCGTGAACGATCTCCCTCATACATACCACGGATTTGTGGTACCGTCACATGACTCTCATCGATAATGCAGAGCATATCACGCGGAAAATAGTCAATAAGGGTATAGGGCGGCTCACCTGGGCTGCGCCCGTCCAAGTGACGGCTATAGTTTTCAATACCCGAGCAAAAACCCATGGTTTCAAGCATCTCAAGATCATAGCCTGTGCGCTGAGAGAGGCGCTGAGCTTCAAGGAGCATGTCTTGCGCCTTGAGTTCGGCCACACGTGCTTCAAGCTCCTCATTGATAGACTGCAGTGCATGCTGTACCTTGGGCTGTTCGGTCACATAATGGCTTGCAGGCCAAATGGGAATGGCATCAAATTCGCGTACAATCTCACCAGTTACCTTATCTACCTCGGCAATGGTCTCAACCTCATCACCAAAAAAAGCAATACGCAAGGGATTGTCAGCATAGGGCGGATACACATCAACCGTGTCACCACGCACTCGGAAGGTACCACGAGCAAGGTCATAATCGTTTCGGTCATACTGCACATCAATAAGATTGCGAATAAGTTCATCACGCTCAAGCGGTATATCTTTGCTGATATTAGGTGCCAAACCTGCATAATCCTGGGGACTACCGATACCATAGATACAGCTCACCGAAGCAACGACAATAACGTCTCGACGTGAAAGCAGAGAACTTGTTGCCTGATGGCGGAGTTTCTCAACTTCTTCATTAATGGAAGCATCTTTTTCGATAAAGGTATCAGTCTGCGGGACATAGGCCTCAGGCTGATAGTAGTCGTAGTACGAGACAAAATAGACAACAGCATTATGAGGAAAGAGCTCACGCATCTCACTTGCAACCTGAGCTGCAAGCGTTTTGTTGGGTTCCATAATAAGTGTTGGGCGATTAAGCTCCTCAATAGTTTTTGCCATCGTATAGGTTTTGCCCGAGCCTGTTACTCCCAAAAGAGTCTGATAGCGCAAACCATCGCGGATACCTTTAGAAAGGCTCGCAATAGCCTGGGGCTGATCACCTGCAGGAGCATAATCAGATACAACCTTAAGAGGTGTATCACCATGGTCTAAACCAAAGCGCTTCAGCTCCCCACCAAAGCGCTCTCGTACAGTATCTACAGCGGTATGCCCCTGTAATTTGAATTGCTTGACGTGTTCGGGCATGGTGAACTAGGACTCACACTCAAACTTGTGATGGCACTTGGGGCAGCTAACACGCAGCTTGCCGCGACCGCGAGGAACACGCATACGCTGAGCACAATGAGGGCATTTAAAGTGCTTATAGCTACGGAACTCGTTCCACGCAGCTGCAGGGTTTTTGAACCAAGGACGCAAGGGACCGACCTGCTTGAGAAACGCCTTATTTTCCTTGGCACGTGCATCAAGACTGCGTGAGGTCATACGGAAAAAGGCATAGACCACCAACACCAACGCGATAAAGTTCAGCGCAGCTACGTGCGAAATCAATCCGATGATATAAAGGATGATACCCGACCAAATACTCGTATTGCTCAAGGTATCGGCACCATTACGCCCCTGCATCCAGAGGTTGATCTTTTGCTGCAACTCATACAACTTATCATTCATAGGAACTCCTTTGTTCGTAAGCTCAAGTATAGACATGAATGCTGTGTACAGCCTGACTAAGCTCTACAAGCGTTAACAAACGAACGCCAGATGCATGCATCGGTCTCGTTGCGCTGCCATGTATACTCAGGATGCCACTGTACGCCGAGTACAAAATGCGCACGGGGATCTTCAATCGCTTCAGGAATTCCATCCGTGGCTTGGCCAGTCTGATTGAGCCCTTTACCCAGCTTCAAAACACTACAGTGATGTGAGGAATTGGCTTGAACCATCGTGACATCACCCACGCAGTGATAGAGCAGGGAATCTTCAACAATATCAATGGGGTGCGCTGGCGATGACAAAATGCCTGTATGATGCCAAAGCATCATTCCGGGCAGAGGCTGGCGCTTCTCGATGGCCATATCGAGGGTGCCACCATAGGCAACATTGAGTATCTGCATACCACGACAGGTAGCAAAGATAGGCTTGTTTGCGGCACGAAAGCCCTTGATAAGTGCAAGCTCAAGCTGATCGCGGTCGTGATTGAGCAGACTCTCGTCGTAGGAATCCTCACTACCCCACAGTGCAGGATCCACGTCCTCTCCCCCAGGGATTGCCAAACCAGAGCAGAATTCCACATACTCAGCGATTAAAGAGTCATCATGAGTCATAGGCATTAAAACTGGCATACCGCCCGCAGCGATAATGGCATCAACAAAGTCAGAGGCACCGCCCTCAAGTGGCGCGAGAAAATTATCAACCGACACAGGAGCAGTCCGCTCTTCCATGCGGGGTGGAACACAAATCCTCGGACGTTTGACCTTCTTATCCACACTACAACCTTCCTTGCAAGCTCGTCTTACAAACGCTCACTACCCTATCACCAATAGGGGCCTAATGTCCCATAATTGAGTCAAGAAATTCCTTAGCACGATCAGTCTTGGGGTGATCAAAGAATTCATCAGGGGTGCCCTGCTCGATAATTTCTCCATCCGCCATAAAAACAACGCGATGCGCCACACGGCGAGCAAAGCTCATCTCATGGGTAATGACAATCATGGTCATACCTGCACGCGCAAGCTCAACCATAACATCAAGCACCTCGTTGATCATCTCGGGGTCAAGGGCGCTGGTAGGCTCATCAAAAAGCATCGCTTTGGGCTGCATTGCAAGGGAGCGTGCAATAGCTACACGCTGCTGTTGACCGCCAGAAAGCTGTGCGGGTACTTTGTTTGCCTGCTCGGCTACACCCACGCGCCTCAACAAAGCCATCGCACGTTCTTCCGCCTCTTTACGTGGGACTTTGAGTACCTCAACAGGACCCATCGTGACGTTTTCAAGAATGGTCTTATGTGCAAAGAGGTTGAAGTTCTGAAATACCATGCCTAATTCCGCACGCACGGCTGCAAGCTCCTTGCCTTCTTGCGGGAGCGCCTGGCCATCAATGAGAATTTCACCAGAATCAATACATTCAAGACGGTTAATCGTGCGACACATAGTCGACTTACCTGAACCAGACGGTCCAATGACGACTAATACCTCTCCCTTATTAACAGTCAAATTAATATCATTGAGTACATGTAGCTGACCATAGTGTTTGTCAACATGACGAAGTTCTATGACAGGGATCTGCTCGGTACTGCTCATGATGACTCCATTTCGTATTTTGAGCTCAAAATCCTCTTTGCTGCGTGCGAGCAGCTCACACAGGATCGATGTTGGTCTGAGTTACAATTGTTCCACCACTGCGCTTGGAAACATATATGGCCAGCTGATTGACACCATAATTAATCAGAATATAAACCACGGCAATAACAAGGTAAGTCGATACCAAGGCATCATAGTTAGCAATGAGTACGCGAGCATTTTGCAACATATCGGGGAAGCTCACCACATAGGCAACGGTTGTATCTTTCACTACAACCACAAGCTGAGAAATCAACGAGGGAATAACTATGCGCACGGCCTGAGGAAAAACAATCTTCATTTTGACCATGAAAGGGCGCATACCTAAAGAAAGTGCTGCTTCTGTCTGACCTACAGGAACTGCGTTCATACCTGCACGAAAAACTTCAGCGAGTACCGCGGATGCCGCCAGTGCTACAGGCGTTGTAATCATCCAGAAGGTATGCATTTTGAAGCCGTACTGAGGAATGACGAGAAAGAAAAAGTAAATCAGCAACAGGCTGGGTACACCACGGAAAAACTCCGTTATGACGCGCGCGATGCCCCGCAGGACAGCATAGGAGCTCATGCGCATCAACATCAATAGAAAGCCCAGTACCAGCGCAAGTATGCCAGCAGTAAGCGCCACTTCTATAGTGCCGACAAGTCCCATTCCCAAAAAACGCCAGGTTGCAGACGAAAGGAAGAAAGACCAGTACTTTGGATCCAACTGGCCTGCTACCGCAAAGCTGCGCACTATCAAAGCAAGCAGAGCTACAAGCGCTACTGCCGAGATAGCCGTGCACAGGCGAATGGCACGACGCGTCTTGGGGCCTGGCTCCTCATAAAGATAATCACGTACAGAAACATGTACGCTCATCGCAGAATCCTCACCTTCTTGTCAAGGCGATTGCCAACATAACCTATCACCAGCGCCGTGAGGACATATCCCAAAGCAGAAATCAAAAAGGTCGTAATACCACCCGTAGTACGAGTATTGATGTAGCTCACCAAACCCGTCAGTTCTTGAGGATTAAGTGGGATCTGCGAACCTAACGCTGTCGTGAGCATGACCGCAATCAGCAGATTAGTCATGGGCAGCACCACCGAACGCAAAGCTTGGGGTGCCACAATATGACGAATAATCTGGAAGAAGCTCAAGCCGATAGAGCGCGCCGCCTCAATTTGACCCACGCCGATTGTATTGATACCTGTCATAAAGTTCTCAGAACCAAAAGCCGAACCGATGAGAGTAACCGTAATAATTACGCAGGTCAGAGGCTTAAGCACCAAACCTAAATACGGCAGAGCGTAGTAGACAATGATAAGCAGAGAAACTCCTGCGATATTGCGAAATACCTGTACATAAAAGTCGCCGAGCACCCGTAGTGGCTTGATAGGCGACACGCGCATGATGGTTACCACAATAGCAAGTATCATACCCAGGGCGAATGAGATCAGGGTCAGCTGCCAGGTACTCAAAAGAGCCAAGAGGTATTTGCTGCCATATTCTGCCAGCAGCTCGGAAATCCCCATTCACACTCCTCCCAAAATAAAGCCCCCGCGCTCGTCGCACGGGGGCCAAAACTTACAAAAACTTAGGCCCCAATTGCGGGAGGCGTAGGAACCTCCTTGATGTTGGTACGGTCGCCAATGCAAACCTTCCAGAGTTTCTCCCAGGTGCCATCCTCTTCGATGGCCTTGAGCCAGTCGTTAACAAACTTGACTCCATCGCAATCTTTGGGAAGACCAATACCATAGGCATCAATAGGGCCAAAGGCATCACCAGCAATACGATACTTGCCAGGATTTTTAGCTATAGAGCTAACCTGCATGGTCATATCGATAACATACGCATCAACGCGACCCTGCTCCAGATCGCGGCGAGCTTCCTCATCGGTCTTGTATTCTTGGACATTTGCCTTGGGCGCCTCTTTCTCAAGAATGGAGGGTCCAGTCGAGCCAGACTGAGCGGCCACATTTTTGCCTGCAAGGTCATCAATACCGTTGATATCAGTATTATCGGCAGCCACTAAAATGCCCTGTTGGCTCTCATAATAGGGACCTGCAAAAGAAATCAGCTTCTTGCGATCGTCAGTAATGGAATACGTTGCAAAGACAGCGTCAACATTGTCGTTTTGGAGCAAAGACTCACGAGTATCAGAGGTGACCTGCGTAAACTTTACCTTTGACTCATCACCCAAAATATAGCGGGTGAGCAGCTGATAAAGGCCCGCATCAAAACCTCGAATTGCTTGACTTTCGGGGTCGCGAAGGGCAAATAGCGTAGATGTATCAACGCCGCCAACACGAAACTCACCAGCATCCTTAATCTTTTTTGCCCAGCTATTAGCTGTAATTGCAGCATCATCTGCGGTAGTACCAGCAGAGATTACATCATCGTAGATCTTGGCATCAATCTGTACCGTCTCGTCAACAGCACTTCCATCCTTGTCCTTGGGTGCATCAGCTGACTGACCGCCACAAGCTACAAGACCAAAGGCGGCAACAGAGGCGATACCACCCAAACCAAAGACTTGGCGACGGGAAAGATTAGAGTCTAGAGTTGCCATACGTACATCCTTTCGTGATGAGCAAGTTTCATCGGACAGAATACTCGCTTAGTTTTTTACTGTACCCAAGTCGAGTTCTGCTCATACCTGCAAAAATCATCGTGTAACTTGCTCATTACGTGATGCTAAAAAATGCTACACAAAACGTTCGTTCCACCACTTTTGTAACTGCTCTTTGAGACTTTCTTGATCACCTGAGTTATCGAGTGTAGTGTCGCAGAGGGCCAGCAAGTCAGCATCACTGAGTTGACGAGCGACACGTCGCTCGAAGTCATGCTCGCTCATACCACGATCAAGAGCACGTATACGACGAAGTTCTCGCGGACAGATAACACCAAGCACCTCATCCGCGAGCTCCAAAAGCGGCCCCATTTTATCGGGAAGCGGAACCTCAACCACAATACAGGGCGCCTGTTTCTGGAGTGATTGAATACGTTTAATTCGCTCTACAAGCTCCTTTTTAATTGCAGGCAGCTCGAGCGCCTCGAGAGTCGCCGTACGTTCAGCTGTCACAAAAGCCCTGAGGGCCAACTTTTTTCGGTTAAGGCTTCCGTCTGTCTGGATAAGATCTGCTCCAAATTCTTTTGCAATATCTTTAAGCAAGACGGAGCCAGGAGCCAATACTTCGCGTGAAATTTGGTCAAGATCAATGCGTATGGCACCCAAGCACTCGAGCTGAGTTGCCACGCTTGACTTTCCCGAAGCAATGCCACCTACGAGAAATACTATCCGCGCTTTGCCTGTTTTAGGCATTGGGCTGAGCATAAAGTGCCACCAATTCTTGGAGCATATTGACCATGCTCTCGAGCTCGCCTACCGGAACAAATTCCATGGGTCCATGTGCATTGTAATAGCAGGCAGAAAGATTTGCGCATGCAAACCCGCGGAAAGAAAGTTGAGAACCATCGGTGCCACCTCGCATGGGAATACACTTCATCTCATAGCCCACCGTCTTGTATGCAGCGCGGGCGCGCTCAATAAGAGGGGCATTTTCTGGAAGTAACACAATATCTGCCAGATTGTGATACTGATCGTGAATATCGATACTAAGAACTTCGGCACCTATGCGCTGATTAAAGTAATCTACCGCATCCTGCATCAGGCGCTTGCGCTGGGCAAACTTAAGCGCATCGTGATCACGAATAATGTAATCTGCTGTCGCCGTCTCACAGTCACCACATATCCGCTCTAGATAATAAAAACCATCACGCCCCTCGGTATATTCAGGACGATCCTGTGCGGGTAGCAACTCGTTGTAGTGCATTAAACATTCGGCGGCATTAATCATCAAACCTTTTGCGGTACCCGTATGTACCGAAACACCACGCGCCTTGAGACGGGCCTCTGCGGCGTTAAAGGTCTCATAGCAAAACTCCCCCATCGGACCACCATCAATGGTATAGCCCCAACGTGCACCAAAACGCTCAAGGTCAAGCAGGGAGGCTCCATGACCAATCTCCTCATCAGGCACAAAAGCTAGCGCAAGACGCGGATGTGGCAGGCCGGGATTGTCCTTGAGACGCGCAAGCAGAGAGATGATCTCTGCGCAGCCTGCTTTGTCATCGGCGCCTAATAAGGTAGTTCCATCTGCGCAGATGAGCTTTTCTCCTACCATCTGCGCCAGCTGAGGATTTGTCTTTGGGCTGATAGCAACTTCATTACCGTCACTATCGCATCCAATCACATAGCGACCACCCGGATAGGTCACTATCCGGGGAGAGACAGGAGCATTATGCAGCTGACGCACGGTATCAACATGACAACAAAAACCTAGGGTAGGTAGGTTTTTTGCGCCCAGGCTCGCTGGCCAGTGAGCAATAACATAGGCATGCTCATCCATGCTTACGTCCTCGGCTCCCAGCTCACGCAAATCATCTGCAATACAAGCTGACATCGTATGCTGTTCAGAAGATGAAGGAACACCGCTCTGAGAAAGGGCATCTGAGGGTGAGGGAATAGCACAATACCTCATAAGTCGCGCAACTACATCACTCATATTCTCTTTTGCCATGACTGCTCCTAAACCTTGAGAATGCGCGCCTGAACAAGCGATTACTCAGCAAGAAAATGACTTTCATCATAATAAAAGCGGAGTCACACAGAGCGACTCCGCCTAAACGAACTATATATCCGAGCAAAGCGGACAAAACACAAGCTTACTCAGCCTCGGTAGCCTCAACTTCGGCCTCGACAGCCTCGGGCTCCTCAACAGTTTCAGCAGCTTCAGCAGCCTCAGGATTCTCGAGCGGCGTCACGTCAACCTCAAAGCCAAGAGTCTCAGCAGCAGACTTCATCGACAGGGAGATACGACGACGATCGAGGTCGATCTCCATGACCTTGACCTGGACCTTGGTACCAACGCCGCAGACCTGGCTGGGCTGTTCGACGTGCTGGCGTGCCATCTCAGAGATGTGCACGAGACCCTCGACGCCGTCGCCCAAGTCGACAAAGGCACCAAAGGAGACGAGCTTGGTAACAACACCCTCAACGATAGCACCAACAGGATACTTCTTGACGAGAACACGCCAAGGATCCTCGGTGGTCTGCTTGAGACCCAAGGAGATGCGCTCACGGTTGAGATCCACATCGAGAACCTGAACCTCAATTTCCTGACCGACCTTAACAACCTCGGAGGGGTGGTTCACGTGGTTCCAAGAGAGCTCAGAGATGTGAACCAGACCATCGATACCGCCAAGGTCGACAAAAGCACCGAAGTCGACGATGGAGGAAACCTGACCCTTGAGGTGCATGCCAGGCTTGAGCTTGGAGAGGATGTCGGAACGCTCGGCCTTGCGAGCCTCCTCAAGAACAACACGGCGAGAAAGGACAACGTTGTTGCGGTTACGGTCCATCTCGATAACACGAGCCTCAATACGCGTGCCCATGAATGCTGCGAGATCCTTGACGCGGCGAAGGTCAACAAGAGAAGCAGGCAGGAAGCCACGCAGGCCAATGTCAAGGATAAGACCACCCTTAACAACCTCAATAACTTCGCCTTCGACGTTCTCGTTAGCGTTGAATTTCTCCTCGACACTATTCCAAGCACGTTCGTACTCAGCGCGCTTCTTGGAGAGAATCAAACGGCCTTCCTTGTCCTCCTTCTGGAGAACTAAAGCCTCAATTTGATCGCCAAGGTGCACAATCTCGGAGGGATCAACATCCTTGCGGATGGAGAGCTCACGAGAAGGAATAACGCCCTCGCTCTTAAAACCAATGTCCAGCAGAACCTCATCATGCTCAATCTTGACGACGGTGCCAGTGACCAAGTCGCCCTCATCAAAAGCAGTAATAGTGCCGTCAATGAGCTTGTTCATCTCCTCATCGGATACTTCATCCAATGCAAAGACGGACGAGTTTTGAATCTCACTCAAAGGTGGACCCCTTTCGAACAACGGGGCCCCGATCGCGGTGATCGCTGCCGTAGGGCGCTGTTAACGTACGGTGGGCGCCGCAACGCGCCCGCTCGCCGTGCAACCTCGCACGTGTGGAAACTGACCTTGCTATCGGGGGCCAACAGATACAGTGTGTGGGCAGAACTCACACGAAGTATAGATTACCCTGTAACGGCGGTTAATTTCAAGCGGCAAGCCAGAGTTTCATGCACTTTTTTTCAGAAAACATAGTTTGGCTTAATTGGTAAAACCTTTGTCAATAAGAAGGGAGCCCAACTCGCCGTCTGCTGCCTTGGTT
>QWBY01009174.1_pt1 | contig 11085 bp, 7 predicted proteins | sample 1972471 | NCBI WGS metagenome assembly QWBY01 (sample SAMN09866722, study PRJNA288562) | Human gut metagenome isolate term6_stool, whole genome shotgun sequencing...
CCATCGGAATACTTAATCGCATCTGTCTCACTCACGTCATACTCACCCTCTGCCAAATAAATTTTGACCTGTGTGTTTGCATTGTTCTCAGCTGTATTCAATGCTTGCTTGAGGGTTTTGTATGCATCGTTCCACGAAGAGCCATTACGCCAGTCGTTACCTGTCTTGGCAGACACGAAAAGCTCCAACGGCGGCTCTGTTTTCTGCTGTGCTTGTGCGCCGAGTGCCATGAAGCACATGAGGAGCATCGTCAGCAGATACCTGGTTGGTAATAAATGTTTCATGTTGTTGTTTAATTTTAGTTTTCTTTTTTTTTGTTTTCTACTTGCTTGCCGTTTGCCACCTGCGCCCTGTATTGGGCATGGGGAGGCATCGCGACCTTGAGGTTTACCAATGCATGGTGAACTCGTCGTCGTCGAAATCGTCAAAATCGTCGAACTGACCACGCTTGGCACCTAAGGAGGAGTCCTTGTCTTTATCATAAGGACCACTTGTAGCTCCTGGGTCGCCTCCATTTGCTGCCAGTAGCATAATTCCTGGACTTACATACGTTTTTTTTGCCATATTCAAATTTTTGTTTTAATAAATAAGTTTTCTATGTTTTGTTGCCAGATATAGCTGGCACATTCTTCTCTTTTTACATACGCCTATAGCCGAACAATCGCCCAAAGTATCTGTCGCACATTGGGTTGTTAATTCAGCATTACCGTCATCCTATTTTGCATATAGGTGTCATGGGTGTTCCATTTCTATGCTTTGTGCATTATATATATAATAAGGTGGAATGACGTGAGCGTCTCATCACCTGATAGATACAAAAAGCTCGTATTTTGAACAATACAAAATTAATCATTACAAATGGCGTAAACGCATGATAAAATATCAAAACGGTGAATATATCTATCTTTACCCCCCCCTATTGTTAATAATTATTAAACGGACGGAAATGGTATTAATTTGTGTTTATTTTTCGTATAAACATGTTGTAATTATTATATATTTACAAAAATAAAGTCTGTTTGCAGTTTTGCTACAGATTTACAAACTCTTGGTGCATGAAATTTTACAATTTAAACAAACACCGCCAATGTCCTAATTACATTGGGTCTAAGGCCATGGGTTTTGCCTTGCTCTCTGGCAAACGTGGAGAGCGTGTGGACGACATTCTGCCCATACCCCTAATGATATTCGTGATGAGTGGCAAACTGATGCTATGTCATCAAAAGAACGTTGAAACAGTGGTTAATGCTGGTGAAATGGCAACGGCCGTGTTCACAGAGCAGTCGTATGTTACGTTCATGGAAGATAGCGTGTGCATGCGGCTGTACGTTCAGGGTGACGGACTGGATTTCTGTCACCGCATTGTGAACACAGGGGCGTTGACGAACGATGGTGAACCAACCGGAGAGGAGGGTAGGGTGCTGCCCATGAACCCCGAGATTCAAGCCATCGTGCGGCAAATGACGGGCTACATCACCGACGGACTGATGTGTTGCGAGGTGCATGCCATGAAGCAACAAGAGCTGGCGGCGGTGCTGCAAGCTTATTATCGACCAGCTGATTTGCTGCCCTTTATCGCCCCCATCTACGATCCCAATGCGCGGTTTTACAATGACGTGATGAAGTTGGCTGGCCAATACTTGCCTGTACAAGCGATGGCCTTGCAGCTCAACATGAGTTATCCCACGTTTATCAGAAACTTTCGCAAGGTTTTTAAAGACACGCCACAAGAGTGGTTGTCGAAGAATCGCATGAAACAACTGCGGGATTTGCTGTGCAATACGGCGCACACCGACCAGGAGATTGCCGACGAACTACACTTCACGACGGTGCAGAATATGCGGGCTTTTTGCAAAACACGAAGCGGGTTGACACCCAAGCAGTTGCGAGAACAAGAAACGTAGTTTTGCCCTTGCGTTTTAATTGCATTGAGTTTGGATGCCAAAGTCAATGGGTTTGGGGGTTAAAGTCAATGGGTTTGGGCTGCAATGTCAATGACTTTAGATGGACAGGGAATAAGGCATGTTTTTAACAGCAAATGAAGCGTGTTTTTTAACCATTAATGATGTGTTTTTTAAACAACGAAAGAAACGAAAGAGGTGCTAACATGTTTGTTTATCAATTGCGAATGAAATAATAAGGTACAGGAAAGTTTCCTGACTTCATCGTTTCGTCACCTGGTTTGATGTAAACATACTTCGTATCAATAACCTAAGGGTTCACAGTGGAGAAATGGCGGAAAAGGAAATCGTCCACAGCTCATTCAGTTGGAGATTGATATGGGAAAGATACGGGCTGAAAGCCCAAAAGCGCTCAGCCCAGGGCATCCGCCCTGGGTAAGTGTGTGCCAAGATATGCGCCCTGCAAGGGCAAAAGCAAATACAACATGATGATAATCAGATGCTTTTGCCCTTACAGGGCGCAGACTCCTTCATATATCCCAATCCCAGGGCGGGTGCCCTGGGCTATAAGCTTTTGGGCTTTTAGCCCGCGGTGCACCGTATCGCCCAATCAGAAGTGGACTGGTTAGGTTATCAATGTGCAACAATCGTTTTGTGAAGAAGTGCCGAAGTCAGAATATGCGTTGGCGTATTTTGTCAACAATGAATGAAATGATGAGTGTTGACGTTTTATTTAACAACGAATAAAGCAAAAGGAACGAAAAACGTGTATTCTTTCTTTTTGCTTCTTTTGTTTCGTTCGTTGTAGAAAAAATGGCGTGCCGTGCTGACTTTCTTTTTGTTATTTTCGCTTGATTCGTTGTTCGTTTCAAATTGTAATATGGAAAAATGTCTTACTGTTCTTCCGCTGATTTAAAAAAAATGCTTACCTTTGGCCCAAAAGGAGGACACTACCATGGAGAAAATCACGCAAGACAATTTTGAGGAAAAATATGTTGACCCCATTGAACAGCGGCAGATAGACAAGTTTGTCTGCGATGAGATGTCGCGCCAGATACACCGCTACATCAAGGGAATGTCGGGCTCGAAGGCCATGATGGAGAAGTTTGAGGCGCAGTTGTCCACCCTCAGCGTACCGCAGAAGGAGGAGGCCATCGCACGGTATATCGACCTGAACCGCAAGGTGTTGAGCGGTTTGGACTTGAAAATTGTGCTGACACGAGCCATCGCCAACTATTGCGACACGTTCAACTACATGCTCGAGCTGGTGAACGACAAGCGCAAGTGGGTGTTCTACCTCAATCGCATCAAATCAAAGTACATTCAATATCATTCCGTGATTGAGCAGGATGGCAAGTTTGGCCTGTGTGATCATCATGGCAACATCTTGGTTCACCCCGTGTATGATTTCGTTCGAACCTGTTACATTTATGTGGATGACCTGGTGACCATGCCCGTCATCGTGCAGAAAGAGGGTAAGATGGGACTGATACTTCCCGATGGGAAAGACACCATCGTGGCACCTTTTGAGTATGATGACATCTCGTTGCGCGAGGAATATCCCTACTTTGAGGCTACCCGAGGGGGCGAACAAGGGTATATCATATCCCTACTTTGAGGCTACCCGAGGGGGCGAACAAGGGTATATCCGCAGCGACGGACGCTTCGTGGTTGCCCCGCATTCACGGTAAATTTCCCGTTTGTTAGTTGGCTGTCGCATCCTTGCGGCAACGCAGAATCTTTTGTTTGCTTGAACAACGAATGAAACAAACGTAACGAATGACGTATACGCGGCCATGAACGCAAGCGTTCTGCGAATGAAACAAAACTGCCAATCATGACATATTGCGTGTCTTTGTTAAATCCGCTTCATTCGGCACGGCACTTTCATTTAAAGGCGATGTTGCAGAACAACAAATGTAACAAATATAACGAATGAGGTAAACAAGACAATGAACGCCAGCGTTCTGCGAATTAAACAAAACAGCCGACATAAACATATTGTGTGTCTTTGCCAAATTTGTTTCATTCGGTGAACGCTTGCGTTCATTGAACCAAGCCATCGAATTCGTTCCATTTGTTCAATTTGTTGTTAAAACAAATCAAATGATTGTTTTGCCAACTGTTAAATTCTGCAAGAAAATAAAGTTTTTTCTCCTATTTATCAGTTGGTTGTTGTATCTTTGCGGCTACACTATGACTTAACAATATCATCAATCTATTATACCGACAATGAAGAAAATTTTACTACTCAGTGTGTTCTGTTTCCTCATGCACCTGGCCTGGGGGGCTGTGGTTGAGGGCAAGACTTACCGCCTTGTTTCTGTTGGGGCGAAAGACAAGTCGCTTTTTATTGAAAACTCATCCTTGCAGAACAATGCCAACATCTTACTGTGGACCGACATGAATGTGCCTTCACAACAATGGGAGGCGGTGCGCAATAGCGATGGTTCTTTTGCATTCAAGAATGTGTATAGTGGTAAGTTTTTGACCCGAAGAGGCGTGTTGGGCAAGACATCACAATTATACCAAACCACTTTCAGCACCTTTTCTTCCTCCAAATGGAAGGTAGAAGCCGTGGCGGGTCAGGCCGGTCAATATCAACTGGTACAGCAGGACGGCGGACAATCGTATTGTATCACCACCACCAGCACGAATGATGGTGCGGCATTGTCGGTTGGTGTGGTTCAAAAAAATCAAACAGGTGGGGCCGATCCTTCTCAAATATGGCAGTTGGTGGAGGTTGAACCCATCAACAAAATCACCCCTGAGCTGCGAGATGAGGTGATGAACGGGTGGACCAAACAGTTTGTGCGTACCCGTGGTGCCAACGTTTCGTTTGGTATTGGCGGCGGATGGGGCGATGCCGAAATGCTGGAAACGATGTTGGACGCGTACGAAACGTCCGGCCAAGAAGCATATTTAGACCTATTTAAAAAAGGCTTTAACTATTTTAAGTCTAAGGTGAAAGACAATTGGTTGCGGCACTATTGGTTTGGGTATAGATGGAATGGACAAGACTACAACGACGACGTGATGTGGATGATCATCGCTTCTGCGCGTGCCGGACTTCTCACTGGCTCAACCACCTATACCCAATTGGCCAAAGATAATTTTGACGCCATCTATCAACGGGCGTACAACCCATGGGGCATGCTGCGATGGGCAGAACGCTCGGGCGATAGCAATGGCACCAACTCGTGTATCAACGGTCCCGCTGAAGTAGCCGCTTGTTACATTGCCATGGCTACAGGTGATGAAACCTATTATGTCAAAGCCCGCGACCTTTATGCCAAACAACGCCGGTATTTGTTCAATGCGTCTACAGGACAAGTGTATGATTCCTTTATCTGGGACGCGACAACCAACTTGCCTTCCAAGTACAATCGGTGGGCCTCTACCTACAACCAAGGCACCATGTTGGGCGCAGCCGTCATGCTTTACAACCATTATGGCGACGAACAGTACAAGCAAGATGCAGAACGAATTATGGAATACACCGTGAAACATCTCTGTAACCAAGACGGTATCATCAATGTTTGTCAAGTGGTGGACGGCGATTTATCAGGTTTTAAAGGCATTTTGATGCGCTATGTGCGAAAGTTCATCATCGATTTGAGCAAGCCCGAGTATGTGGAATGGATGCAAAAGAACGCCATGCAGGCTTACAGCAACATGAATTCTCGTGGCGTGATTCACTCTGCATGGTTGACGAAGTCGAGTGAAGACTTTATGTTTGGTGAAAAGAAATTTGACAATCAGCCCTTTGGATGTTCCACAGCCGTATCAGTAGCGTTCAATGCCCCGCTGAATGACAGTCGTATTGTCAAGGATGCGTTTCAGCCCATTCGCGCAGATGAGTTTAATGCGATACAAGGTGTCTATTTGAAGGACAGCAATTCGGGGAAATCTCCCTTCGAGATTTCAAATATCAAAAATGATTATTACGTGGGATATAACTGGGTTGAATTTGGCAGTCAGCCCGCAACTTCGGTGTCATTCTATGTCTCCGAGTTGGGCAATGCCAGTTATCAATGTGCCATTGAGGTTCATCTTGACAGCATAGATGGCCCCTGCATCGGCACAGCTGCCATTCCCAACACACCCGGTTGGAAGACCGTTACCGCACCGGTTGCACCAACAGACGGTATGCATCAGGTGTATTTGAAATTCGTGAACAAGGAGAATGTGGCGGCGGTGGATAACTTTAGGTTGGCAGAAATGCAGTTTGGTACCGATCGGGAAGCATTGCCTGGCGACATCACAGATAATGGTGGGCAGCTGATGACCGATCAACAGGTAGACGACTTGGGCAGTTTGACCGATAATCGATTGACAACTTCGGCCACGGTGTCTGCTTTCAAGGGGCAGGCCATGTTCCATTATCATTCGGTGGCACCCGCTCTTTTGAAGGGATATGCGATAGGCAGTGGCACTGGTGACGTATCGTTTGATGCCAAAAACTGGACGTTGCAGGGATCGAATGACGGTCAGACCTGGACAACGCTTGATACACAAGAAGCGCAGAGGTTTGCCACGCGTTGCCAAAATAAGCACTTCAGCGTGAATACCAGCAAGACTTTTACGGATTATCGCTTGCTCGTTACCGCTACAAATGGCGGCAAAGCGTTGCATATAGGCGAGTGGCAACTCCTGGGAACCTGCCTCTTGAGCGATGATATCACAGCCGATGGCGGCAGTATGATGCACCCAGAAGGTTCTTCGTTGATTGACAAAAACGCCTCTACCATGGCATCTTTTGACGCAAATCAGTGCTCTACGGTTCCCGTGATGGGCGAAACTGGACGGAGCTTGACCGCAAGCGCCATGAAACCTTCCCAGTTGAGCAGAGCACACAATTCTACACCGTTGCCTCTCAAGAAGCTTACAAGAGTTTTAGACTGGTAATTACCGGCAACCATGGCGCCACCCATACAGCGCTACATGAGTGGCAACTCATTGGAAAACTAATGTCAAGCGCTCCGCTTTATAACGACATCACCAAGAATGGCGGTAAGCTCACGGCATCCAATGGGGCCAATCATGCTGATTTGCAGGTGCTGACCGATAACAATGCCCGCACCTATGCAGAGCTTCCGTTCAAGGACGAGGCATGGGTACAATACCAAACTCCCGAGCCAGCCAAGGTCAGGGCTTATTCTATTTGCATGGGTTATGATGCAGAAAAAGATCCGCGAACATGGCAATTGCAAGCATCTAACGATGGAACTAACTGGCGTGTATTGCATCAAGGCAGTGCGAGCAATGTCAAGGAAAAGGGAGCCTTGCGTACCTTCAAAATAACCAATAACGACTTGTATGTTTACTATCGTTTGCTGGTGAAGAAAACAGCGAGTGCAAGTGCCACTTCTGTCATGCTGGGTGAACTTCAACTCCATGGTCTGTGTCTGTCAAATCAAGATTTAACCAGTCGGGAAGGAACCACATCCTGCTATGTTCCTGGTGTGAATGGCGGTGAAACCGTTGATAAGTTGTTTGACAAGGCGGCAGCCAGCAAGTATTGCTTCAGCTTCTATGGCGAATCGTGGGTTGACTACCAAGCAGCAGAAGGCATGAAGGCCAATCTGTATAGCCTTACCTCAGCCAACGACAATCCTGATCGTGACCCGCAATCCTGGAAGGTGTTAGGCTCTCATGACGGCAACCATTGGGTGGTACTGGATGAGCGTAACGATGAGTTGTTCTACGATCGGCATATCACACAGTTTTATTCTTTCGACAATTCAGAGCCATACGAGTATTATCGTCTGCAACTCGATGAGAATAAAGGCAGTGAACTTTGCCAGATTTCAGAGTTCCAATTGTTCTATTCAGATGTCGTAGCAACTGGTGTGAACGCTATTCAGACGCCTCATCTGGCTGTCAAAGTTTATCCAAATCCTGTTATCGACTATCTCCATGTAGATCTTCCAACCGACGGACGCATTCAGGTGTTTGATTCACAGGGGTTGCTGATGGCTCAACAACGTGCTCAGAAAGGTAACAATCAGGTTGATTTTGCAAGCGTAGCCCCTGGGCTATACTTGGTAAAAGTGGTTTGTGGCGCACAAACGAAGACCTTTAAAGTGGTGAAATAGCATCTGAAAAGTGTCAAGATATTGGGTGTTTTTAAAACTTGTATTCTATCGAAAAATAGGTGGAACACAAGTTTTGAAAACACCTTTTTTAGGTTTTTTTGTAACCCGTCACGTTGAGTTTGGGCAGCTATTTTTTTGTTCTTTCTCTCGTTTGTCTTAACTTTGTGGCATGCTCATGAAGTATGTAGATGTCATTGTTCCGCTGCCTTTGGAAGGCACGTTCACCTATTCGGTTCCTCACAATCTGGCCGACAGGGTGCGGTTTGGCGTGCGCGTGGCCGTGACGTTTGGTGCCTCGAAGGTGCATACCGCCATTGTGGTGAGGGTGCATCAGGACAAGCCCGCCTTCAATGTCAAGGACATCGTTGACGTGATTGATGACCAACCCATGCTTTTGGAGCAGCAATACCAGCTGTGGCAGTGGCTGTCAGCGTACTACATGGCCCCGCTGGGCGACGTGTACAATGCCGCTTTGCCCGCCGGACTGAAGGTGGAGGAGAACTATAAACCTCGTACGGAGACGTACATAGACCTGTGCGAGCCGCTGCGCAACGAGCAGTCGCTGAACGTGGCCCTTGACATGTTGAAGCGAGCGCGCAACCAGCAAGAGGCTCTCATGCACTTCTTGCACATATCACATTGGGAAACGATAGAAGGAACACGGCCTACAGAGCCGGTGGTGGACATCACCCGGGAGGAGTTGATGAACGTGTCGCACTGTTCGTATGCCGTGATCAAGAGCCTGGTAGAGCGGAAGATACTGTTCACCTACGAGCGGGAGGTGGGACGGCTCAATGACCATGGGGAGGAACATCTTGAAAATGTAAAACCTTTGAATGAGGCTCAACAAGAAGCGTACAACCAAATTGTTTTTCAATTTTTCAAGAAAAACGTGGTTTTGCTGCATGGCGTAACCTCCAGTGGCAAAACCGAAATCTACATACACCTTATTAAAAAGGCACTCGAGGAGAAGAAACAAGTGCTGTATCTGTTGCCTGAGATAGCCCTCACGGTGCAAATTACCAGTAGGCTAAGACATGTGTTTGGCGACAAACTGGGCATTTACCATTCTAAATATAGCGATGCCGAGCGCGTTGAAATATGGAAGAAACAGCTTTCGCACCATCCCTACGAGGTGATATTGGGAGCGCGCAGTGCCGTGTTTCTGCCCTTTCAGCGGCTCGGGTTGGTCATTATTGACGAAGAACACGAAACCTCTTTCAAGCAGCAAGACCCCTCGCCACGCTATCATGCACGGTCGGCAGCCATCGTATTGGCGAGAATGTACGGCGGGAAAACCTTGTTGGGGACGGCCACACCGTCTGTGGAAAGCTATTATAACGCCTGCCAGGGCAAGTATGGACTGGTGACCTTGACCTCGCGGTACAAGGACATCCAGTTGCCGGAGATTAGGGTAGTGGACACGAAGGATCTGCAACGGCGCAAGATGATGACGGGACCTTTCTCGCCACCGCTCATCGCTGCCGTGAATGAAGCGTTGAAGAATGGGCAACAGGCCATCCTCTTTCAGAACCGACGCGGCTTCGCACCGATGATAGAGTGCCGCACTTGCGGTTGGGTTCCAAAGTGTACCAACTGTGATGTGTCGCTCACCATGCACAAAAGTATGAACTTGTTGACCTGCCATTATTGTGGTTACACCTACCGCATACCCACGGTTTGCCCTGCATGTGGCGGCACCGACCTGCGTGGTCGTGGCTTTGGTACGGAGAAAGTGGAGGAGTATGTGGGGCAATTGTTCCCCGAGGCGCGTGTCGCCCGCATGGACTTGGACACCACGCGCACCCGCAACGCCTACGGAAGGATTATCGATGACTTCTCTTCCGGTCGCACCAATCTGCTCATCGGCACGCAGATGGTGAGCAAAGGACTTGACTTTGACCGGGTCAGCGTGGTGGGAATACTCAACGCCGACGCCATGCTGAACTATCCAGACTTCCGCGCTTACGAACACGCCTTCATGATGATGGCGCAGGTAAGCGGTAGGGCTGGGCGCAAAGGTCAGCGGGGGAAAGTGTTCTTACAGACCAAAAACAAGGAGCTACCCATCATCAGACAGGTGGTAGAGAATAACTATCAAGGATTTTATGAGGCACTATTGGAAGAACGGAGAATGTTTTCTTATCCGCCCTTCCATCGGTTAGTATACGTTTTTTTGCGTCACCGGCACGACGATGTGGTAGAAACGGCCGGCATAGAGATGGGCAGTAGGCTCAGACAAGGGTTGGGTGAGCGTATTTTAGGTCCTGACAAACCTTCGATAGCACGTGTTAAAAACCTGCATATCCGCAAGATTGTCATCAAATTGGAGAACGGTATCGACCAGAAGGCCGTGCGCCTTTACTTGCGTACCGTGCAGCAACAACTGCTGCAGGACAAGCGTTATGCCGCCCTGCAAGTGTACTATGACGTGGATCCGCTGTAAATATCGTTGGACGATATTGCTTATTTTTTACGCGAGATAGATGTAGCTATCCCGCTTTTCTTTTTCATGGTGATGAAATATTTCTTTTACATGATTGTAATATCTATGTCCTAATTTTGCACTCGTAAAAGTGAACAAGCTAATTGTATGAAGAAGATTGTTTTAACAACAGTGCTGATTTTAGGCATCATTCCCATCTGTTTTGCTGATTCTTTGAAGGGTGTAGTGAAAGATAAGTCGACAGGTGAGACGCTCATTGGTACCGTAGTTCAAGTGAAAGGTGAGAAACATCATGCCACTTCTACAGGCTTGGACGGTTCTTTTGTGTTGAAAGATCTGCCCAATCAAGGCACCATCACGTTGATAGTCAGCTATATTGGTTATCAATCCAAGGAAGTTCAGGTGGATATGTCCGCAGGAAAGTTCGTCCATCTGGAGCTGGAACCAGAACTACAAGAACTAAAAGAGGTGGTTGTCAAGGGATTTCGAACAAAAGACACCGATGTAAGCGCTTATGCGATGGTGAAGAATTCGTCGCAAGTACTCAATGTGATGAGTGCACAAGCCATTCAGGTGTCACCCGATGTCAATGTGGCAACAGTGCTGCAACGTGTCTCTGGCGTAACAATGCAGCACGATG
>QWBY01002308.1_pt1 | contig 11060 bp, 7 predicted proteins | sample 1972471 | NCBI WGS metagenome assembly QWBY01 (sample SAMN09866722, study PRJNA288562) | Human gut metagenome isolate term6_stool, whole genome shotgun sequencing...
AGAGCTGTCTTATTAAGCTCCGATCCCATGCTTTATTACGTAATGGCTAAAAATGAGCAGTGTTTAGGTGAATACCGACAAGCGGAAAAGCACCTGTTACATGCCATTGATATTTTACCGGAACGTATCTATCCGTATTATCTGTTAATGAATCTTTATACGGAACCATCTTATTTTCAACCTGCAAAATTGAAAATGGCGATTGATTCCGTATTAACTAAGAAACCCAAAGTGGAAAGTTCCGCTATTAAAGAAATGAAAGAGAAAGCACGAAGTATGTTAAACAACACATCAATATGAATACAATATCCTTATTTTTATAGCAATTACGACTACATCGTAACAATAAATACTTATATTTGCGAATGACAAATTGTACAAACCGATCAATCATACGAGTATGAAATACTATAAATTGTTGACCTTTACGCTTTTATTCTGTTTAAGCGCATGCGGCGGAGAAAAGAAAGATACAGATGCCACACAGGATTCCGTAGAGACCGTATTGCCGGATGAGGCGAACGAAGTCACGATCATGACATTGAAGCAAACGGAATTTAATCATGAGTTGATAAGCAATGGTAAACTGTCCGCTCGCAAGTTGGTGGACTTACGGTTTGAGTCGGCGGAACCCATCGCCCGTATCTACGTGAAGAACGGAGACCGGGTAAACAAAGGACAGAAAATAGCGGAACTCGCTACTTTCCGGCTCACGAACAAAACAGCGCAAGCCAAAGATGCCCTAGAGAAAGCGAGGCTTGAATTAAAAGACGTATTGATCGGTCAAGGATATATGCTGGAAGACTCAGCGAAAGTCCCGCCCGCAACGCTCAACCTAGCACGGGTAAAAAGTGGATATGATCTGGCGCTCGCCCAATATCAACTTGCCCAATATGAGGAACAGAATGCGACGCTAATCGCGCCTTTCGACGGTATTATCGCAAACCTTTTCGCTAAACAAGAGAACGTGGCGTCTACGACGGACGCATTCTGTACCGTTATCGATTCTCATAGTCTGGAAGCCTCTTTCACCGTATTGGAAAGTGAGTTGCCGCTTATCCAAAACGGAGATAAAGTGGAAGTTACCCCTTTCGCCACCACCAGCTTAAAGACTGAAGGACGTATATCCGAGATCAACCCGCTAGTGGATGAGAACGGGATGGTACAAGTGAAAGCGGCGGTAAACGACAAAGGTAAATTATTCGAAGGCATGAATGTACGGGTTAGCGTACAACGCTCGCTTGGGAAGCAATTGGTCGTACCTAAAACGGCTGTGGTATTACGTTCCGGAAAACAAGTCGTATTTACTTTAGTTGATGGGCACGCTTATTGGAACTACGTGCGCACCGGACTGGAAAACGCGGATAGTTATACCCTTTTGGAAGGATTGAAAGAAGCGGATGTCGTGATTACAAGCGGCAATATTAATCTGGCGCATGAGTCACCGGTCAAGGTAATTGAAAATTGAGAATTGAGAATTGAAAATTAGTTGCGTATGATTCGCTTCCTGCTACAACGTCCGATAGCGGTATTGATGGCTTTTACGGCCTGCTTTATCGTGGGGTTGGTGACTTATTTCACCATACCGGTCTCCTTATTACCTGATATCGCCATACCTGAGATTACCGTTCAGATATCCGGACAAAATACATCCGCACGGGAATTGGAAAACACCGTCGTGAAGCCGGTCCGTTTGCAATTGATGCAAGTGGCAGGATTACGGGATATCCATAGCGAGACTCGTGATGGAGCGGGTATTATCCGCCTTAGCTTCGACTTTGGCACGAACACGGATCTTGCCTTTATAGAGGTCAATGAGAAAATAGACGCCGCCATGAATTACCTGCCCCGTGAGGTAGAACGTCCACGGGTAGTCAAGGCGAGCGCTACGGACATTCCAGTGTTTTGCCTCAACCTCACACTCAAGACAATTGAAAATGATGCCGCTTTCCTCGATCTTTGCCAATTCGCGGAAACAGTAATCAAGCGAAGGATCGAACAGTTGCCGGAAGTCGCGATGGTGGATATCACGGGCATATTAGGACGGCAATTACAGATCGTACCGGATATGAAGCTCTTGGATATGGCTGATATTACGTTAAATGATTTGGAATCAGCCTTGTCTGCCAATAATATAGAGCCGGGAAGCATGACCGTACGGGATGGTTATTATGAGTACAATATCAAATTTTCTACCTTATTACGTACACCGGAAGACGTACAAAATATCTATATCCGTAAGAATGACCGGATCTTCCAGATAAAAGATCTGGCAAAAGTAGCTGTCGTACCAGAAAAAGAAACCGGCTTATCGCTAGCCAACGGGGAAAGGGCCGTCACGTTAGCCGTTATCAAGCAAGCGGATGAGAATATGGACAATATGAAAGAGGCGCTTGCCGAGGTTACCGATTATTTCAAGTCTATTTACCCGGATATTGAATTTACGATCACAAGAAACCAGACCGAGTTATTGGATTATACGATCTCCAACCTCAAACAGAATCTATCGTTAGGTTTCTTATTTATCTGCATCGTGGCGATCCTTTTCCTCGGAGACGTAAAAAGCCCGGCGGTAATCGGACTAAGTATGGTAGTCAGTATCATCATTAGTTTCTTGTTCTTCTACCTTTTCAATATGTCCTTAAATATCATCTCCCTATCCGGATTGATTTTGGCATTGGGTATGATGATAGACAGTTCCATCATCGTGACGGAGAATATAGCGCAATACCGGGCAAAAGGAGATAATCTGGAAGAAGCGTGTATAAAAGGGACCACAGAAGTAATCACCCCCATGCTTAGTTCCACATTTACCACGATCGCTGTATTCGTTCCGCTGGTATTTATGAGTGGTATAGCGGGAGCGATTTTCTTCGATCAGGCGTTTGCCGTTACGGTTGGTTTAATGGTCTCTTATTTCACCGGAATCATGTTACTGCCTGTACTTTACAAATTAGTTTACAGCATACCGGAGATCAAGCATTCCTTTTTCAACCTGAAAATAAACAATTTGATCAAGGAGCATACGCTGGACCGGTTCTATGACGGAGGGGTTGATTTCATATTCAGGCATAAGACCACTAGCCTACTATTTGTAGCTGTCACCATCCCCCTTTGCGCAATCCTATTCTATATGATCCCCAAAAGCCGGATGCCGGAAATCGATCAGAATGAGTTAATCGCACATGTTGAATGGAATGAGAACATCCATATTGATGAGAATAGAAAGAGAGTCACCGAATTATTTGGTGAGGCCGATCGGTTAGGCGCGCAACACACGGCCTATATCGGACAGCAACAATTCCTGCTAAACCGAGACAGGGAATTATCCATCTCGGAAGTAGAGCTTTATTTCAAGACAGAAGAGACCGATGCTATCGCTCCTTTACAACAAGAAATCTCCGCTTGGGTAAAGCGAAATTACCCGACAGCCGTATTATCGTTCTCTCCGCCGGAGACTGTGTTTGAGAAACTGTTCGTAACCGGTGAGGCCGATATCGTAGCCGAGTTCTATGCCCGTAACAAAGAACAAGCTCCGGATGCCCCTACTTTGCAAAAACTAGAGAAAACACTAGAGAGTAAGACCGGTCTCGCTCCCGTTGGCGTAGCTTTCGAGAATCAATTAAACATATCCATAGACCATCAGAAACTATTACTTTATAATATCTCCTATGAAGAGGTCTACCGGGTACTTAAGACGGCCTTCAAGGAAAATGAAGTCGCTACCTTACGCTCTTATCAACAGTATTTACCGATCACGCTAGCCGGAAACGAGCAAACGGTCGATCATATCCTACATAATACGTTAATCCGTACGCAACCGGACGAAAACCAAAAGACGAATCATGTCCCTCTTAGCGCAGTAACAAAAATTACTCCCGGAGAGGATTTGAAGATACTCACCGCTGGAAAGAACGGGGAATATATTCCTTTTAGCTTCTATCAAGTAGAGAACGCGGAACAGTTAATGGAAAATATTCGGGAGCTCGTCCGCTGCGAATCCAAAGATAAGACGAATTGGGACATCGATTTCTCGGGAAGCTTCTTCTCGAACCAACAAATGCTGAATGAACTGGTCGTCATCTTGTTCATATCATTCTCTTGATGTACTTTATCTTAGCGGCGCAATTCGAGAGCTTCTTGCAGCCCTTGATCGTCCTGCTGGAAATACCTATAGACGTAGCCGCCTCCTTACTGGTATTATGGATATGCGGGCATACCTTAAACCTGATGAGTGCTATCGGTATCGTGGTAACTTGCGGTATCATCATAAACGACTCTATCTTGAAACTGGACGCGATCAATGAGCTTCGGAAAGAAGGTGTACCCTTGATGGAAGCGATCCATGAGGCGGGTCGTCGCCGTCTGCGCCCGATTATCATGACCTCATTGACAACTATATTCGGTATGGTACCGCTACTATTCACGTTCGATATGGGAAGTGAGTTGCAAAAGCCACTCTCCATTGCCATGATCTCGGCGATGCTGATCGGTACGGTAGTCAGTTTATTTATTATCCCTTTGGTTTATTGGTTTATCTATAGGAGACATGCATTATGAAAAAAAGATACAAGAGGACATTCCTAGTTTTATACGCGTTCTGTTCGCTATTAGCCGAAGGAGTATCGGCCCAATCGCTCGTCCTTTCCCTTGAGAAGACGATCTCATTGGCCGCCGATAGCTCGCTGGAGGCTTTTCGTACGAAAAACCTATTCTTGTCCGGCTACTGGGAGTTTCGTAATTACAAAGCGGAGCGACTGCCTAGTCTTACATTGAATATTACACCCGCCGAATATTACCGGGATATCACGAAACGATACGATTCAGAAAAAGACATCGACGAATACCGTAAGCAACAGTCCTTTTATGCGGGAGGAAACTTAAAGATCAAGCAGAACTTCGATATGCTGGGTGGTAGTTTCTTCGTGGATACGGATCTGGGGTATATGCGCTATTTCGGCTCGAATACTTATAATCAGTTCACCTCCGTTCCAATCCGTATCGGATACAGCCAAGATTTATTGGGATACAATCCTTTCCGGTGGGAGAAGAAGATAGAGCCTCTAAAATATGAGAAAGTAAAGAAAGAGTTGCTTTATAATATCGAGACCGTCAGCGAGCAAGCCACCACTTATTTTTTCTCTTTAGCCATGGCTCAAGTAGAATATGATATGGCCAAAGAAAATGTAGCGACAACCGATACGTTATACCGTACCGGCCAAGAGCGGCATAAGATCGCGGCTATTAGTCAAGCGGATTTACTAACACTCAAACTGGATGCGATCAATGCCCGCAATACGTTACAAAACGCCGATATAGCCTTGAAACGAGCTATGTTCAGTCTGGCCTCGTATCTGAATTTCGATAAGAATACGGAGATACGGCTTCGGTTGCCGTCACGCCCCCATGATATGGATATTCCGGTGGATCAAGCATTGACGTTAGCCCGGGAAAATAACCCCAAGTTTCTGGAAGTGCGGCAAGAGGTACTAGAGGCCGAGCAACAAGTAGATAAGACCAAGAAGGAAACCTTATTCAACGCATCCTTAAATGCCAGTATCGGTTTCAATCAAGTAGCGACCCAGTTTAAGGAAGTTTACAAGAATCCGCTACAGCAGGACTTGGTATCGATCTCTATCTCTATTCCCCTTATAGACTGGGGAGTACGGAAGGGTAAATACAATATAGCCAAAAGCAATCTAAATGTTACGCAAATATCCGCACGGCAGACGGAAGTCACATTGGAGGAAGACGTTATCATGACCGTCGGTGATTTCAATGTACAGCAAAACCTGATCGCCAGCGCCGAAGAGGCTTTGGATATCGCAATCATGGCCTATAACGAGACCAAGCAACGTTTCATGATCGGCAAAGCGGATATCAATAGCCTTACGCTCTCCTTGAACCGACAGCAGGAAGCGCAACGTAATTATATCACGGCCTTGCAAAATTATTGGTTGAGCTATTACAAAATACGTAAGCTCACCTTACATGATTTCGAGACAGGCATCTCATTAGCCAACGAATTTGATTACGAGCATGGGTTCTAAGCCGAACATATCATCCTTTACGATCATCGTCACCTTCCTTTGTATCGCATTGGCGGGGATCGCTTTCGTGCCTTTATTGCCGATCAAGCTATCTCCCTCCCGTACGCTGCCGAAATTAAGTATCAGCTATAATATGCCCTCCAACTCAGCGAGGGTTATCGAGATGGAGGTAACCTCCCGGTTGGAGGCGATGCTTGCCCGTATCAAAGGAATCAAAGAGATCTCCTCGACCTCGGGAAACGGATGGGGAAGGATTACCTTAGAACTAGATAAACATACGAATATAGATGCCGCACGTTTTGAGGCATCAACAATTGTTAGGCAGACGTGGCCGGACCTTCCGGAGGAATTAAGTTATCCGATTTTAGAGATGAGCCGTCCGGACGACAAGGAATCACGCCCGTTCATGAGTTATACCTTGAACGCTTCCGCTACCCCGATATTCATCCAGCGATTCGCCGAGGATCAGATAAAGCCCCGGCTTAGCAGCGTGCAAGGTATTTATCGTATCGATGTTAGCGGGGCAACCCCTATGGAATGGCGCTTGGAATACGATAGCCGCCAGCTACGGGATCTGGGGATCACGATAGAGGATATCCAATCGGCGATCAGCCAATATTACAAAAAAGAGTTCCTTGGAACCGCTAATATGGGACAAGGAGATATCGGCAAGGAATGGATTCGTCTGGCGTTAATGCCGGAAAAGATCACGAATGGGTTCGAACCATCGCATATCACCGTCGCAAACAAAGATGGTAGCTTAATCCGGCTGGATCAATTGATAAAGGTAACCCGGCAAGAAGAGGCCCCGCAAAGTTACTACCGGATCAATGGCTTAAACTCTATTTACCTGTCTATCCGTGCGGAAGAGACTGCCAACCAGTTGCAATTAGCCAAGAAAGTGAAGGAAGAAATGGAACATATCCGCACCTTGCTTCCTCCCGGTTACGAGATCCATACCAGTTACGACGCTACCGAATTTATCCAAGAAGAATTGGATAAAATCTACGTCCGTACAGGCTTGACCATCTTGATCCTCTTGCTCTTCGTTCTGCTGATTACCCGGAATGTACGTTATCTATTCTTGATCATCATCAGTTTAAGTATCAACCTGTGTATAGCCGTTATCCTTTATTATTTATTAGGGTTGGAGATGCAATTGTACTCGCTGGCGGGTATCACGATCTCTCTCAGCTTGGTGATCGATAATACGATCGTGATGACTGATCACATCCGGCACCATCATGACCGGAAAGCGTTCTTGTCTATTCTGGCGGCAACTTTGACGACTATGGGTGCCCTCGTGATTATCTTCTTCTTGGATGAGAAGATACGGTTGAATTTACAAGATTTCGCCGCTGTCGTGATCATTAATCTGGCCGTATCTTTGTTCATCGCGTTATTCTTGGTTCCGGCATTGATCGATAAGATGAATTTGCACCCGAAGAAAGCCGCTTCTTCTTCCCCAAAAGCTCGGAGTCATTGGAAACAACATCCGGTGGTCCGTCCGATACGGTCGTTCATACACCGTTTCCCAGTCTATTTCTCTCATTATTACCGGACGCAGATCCGTTTCCTTTGCAATTGGAAAAAGCTGGCTTGCCTTATTCTAGTACTGGCTTTCGGACTACCGATATTTTTATTGCCGGAGAAGATCGAGCCGGAAGAGAAGGATCTATCCGCAAGGGACTCTTTGTGGATCGCCCGCTACAATGAATTCGCAGCGAAAGATATTTGGAAGGAAACGATAAAACCTATCGTCGATAAGAGTTTGGGAGGAACCTTGCGCCTATTTGTCCAAAAGGTATACGAGGGAAGTTATTTTACCCGGAATGAAGAAACGGTATTAAGTATCAGCGCTTCCATGCCAAACGGTACGACCCTTGATCAAATGAACCACTTGATCAACCGAATGGAGGCTTACTTGAGTACCTATAAGGAAATACGGCAGTTCCAGACCAGTATCTATAACGCACGTCAAGCCAGTATCAACGTCTATTTCACCCGTGAGAACGAGCGAAGTGGTTTCCCCTACACCTTGAAAAGCAGGGTGATTAGCAAAGCGTTGGAATTAGGTGGTGGAAGTTGGGGCGTATGGGGACTTATGGACCAAGGTTTCAGCAATGATGTCCGTGAGAACGCAGGTTCTTTCCGGATCGAGATGTACGGATATAATTATGACGAGCTATACGAATGGGCGGAGAAACTACGGGAGAAATTGCTTACGTATCGCCGTATCAAGGAAGTATTGATCAATTCCGAGTTTTCTTGGTGGAAGGATGATTATCAGGAATTCTACTTCAACTTGAATAAATCCCGTATGGCGCAAGCGGATATATTGCCTATCGATTTATTCGCGTCTATCCGGCCTGTTTTCGGTAAAGATATCTACGCAGGTACCATCGTCGTTGATAACGAGACGGAAAAGCTAAAACTTTCTTCCCGCCAATCAAAGGAGTTCGATATCTGGAGTATGCAATATGTACCTCAAACCATCCGTGATAAATCCTATAAGTTGTCCGAACTCGCTATCGTCGAGAAAAGCCAGACCCCTCAACAGATAGCGAAAGTAAACCAGCAATACAGGCTCTGCCTGCAATATGAATATATCGGAGCTTCCTCACAAGGCGAGAAGATACAGAAAAGGGAACTTAGAGAGTTTAACAAGATCCTGCCTATGGGATATACGGCTAAAGCGGAAAAGAACTATTGGTCATGGGATCAGAAAGATAATAAACAATATGCGTTATTATTCTTGATCATCGTTATTATTTTCTTTACGACCAGTATCTTGTTTAATTCCTTGAAACAACCGCTGGCGGTCATTTTTGTCATACCGATCTCTTATATCGGGGTATTCCTGACCTTCTATTGGTTCAAACTGAACTTCGACCAAGGTGGATTCGCCTCCTTCGTTTTATTATGCGGTATCACGGTAAACGCCAGTATCTATATCTTAAACGAATATAACCAAATTCGGGAACGGATACCCGCTATTTCCCCAATCCGTGCTTATCTAAAGGCATGGAACGCCAAGATCACGCCGATTTTCCTAACCGTTATATCGACCATACTCGGATTTATCCCGTTCATGCTAGGCACCGATAAAGAAGCCTTTTGGTTCCCGCTCGCCGCCGGAACGATAGGCGGCCTTATCATGTCTATCCTAGGCATCTTCTTTTATTTACCGATATTTACGCTGAAAAAAGAACGGCATTAAACAGGAATACGTATCTTTAACGGATAAATCGTTAATCAAATTCATTAAACTTATGAGACACATAAATTATTTAGTATTGCTTCTGGTAGCTTGCTGCGTAGGTGCTTGCAGTTCCCCGAAAAATGATACGAAAGATGCTTATCCGATGTTCTGGACTTGGTTGGATTACCAGCCCGGAATGAATTTCGACTCCATCTGCACGATCATGAATGAGGCGGGGATAGACGGTGTCATGCTAAACGCCCCTACTCCGGATGATTATCGGGCCGCTATTCCCATCGCCCAAAAACATGGGATAGAGGTCTACGCTTGGTTATGGACGATGAATCTGGAACATGACCGAGACGCTATCTTAAAAGAACATCCCGAATGGTTCAGCGTAAACCGTAACGGACAAAGCTTGGCCGATACGACCGCTTACGTGGATTACTACAAATTTATGTGCCCTGCCTTACCCGAGGTACGGGAGTTTATCAAGAAGAAAATAGAGGCTTACTGCGAGGTAGAGGGTTTGAACGGTATCGCTATCGATTACAACCGTTTCGTGGACGTTATCCTGCCGACTACCCTTTGGCCGAAATACGGTATCGTGCAAGATCAAGAATATCCGCAATGGGATTTTGGCTATCACCCGGCTATGATCGAGAAGTTCAAGGCCGCTTACGGATATGATCCAAGGGAACAAGAAGATCCCTCGCAAGACGAGAAATGGCTTCAATTCCGTTGTGACCAGATTACCGAGGTTGCCAATATGATCGCCGACGTGGTTCACTCCTATGGAAAGAAAATGGCGGCCTCTCCTTTCCCAACCCCCAAGATGGCATCCAAAATGGTTCGTCAAGACTGGGGTAAATGGAATCTGGACATTGTCTTCCCCATGGTATACCATAACTTCTACACGGAAGATATTAGTTTTATCTCAGACTGTATGATAGAGGATGTTCGGGATAAGAACCCGAAAACAACGCTTTACTGCGGCTTAGTGGTTTCAGACGATATGCAAGCCAGCATGGACGCTGCGCTAAATCATGGGGCGGAAGGAATCTCTATCTTTACCGTATCCGCTTTACGCACTCCGGAAAGCCGTGCGATGTTCAAGGCTTATGCGGATAGTGTTCGTGCGGTTCGTGCCGAGAACAATGGGGTGAATCCGGCTTTATCCAAGAGTACCAAAGTAACGAATCCTTTCGAGAACATGGATATCTTGAACATGATAAACGCAAAGATCAAGGAGCTCGCCAACGTGCCTATTCCGAATATCGCCGATTATAAATTGGTGAACGAAAAAGGTGCCACGAAATACTACGAGGTCAAAGAGCTAAACACAGGAAAAACATTCTGCGTAGACTTTTACTTCTACGGAGGTATTCTTTCCGGATGGAATGTTACGGTTAAATAAGTACTTGATAATAGCTATTTTTATGCGGCCTACCTCGTAAATTCATGAGGTAGGCCGCACGCGTAAACACCCCTATTCCAGAACACCGAAACAAACAATACCCCGAACGGTTTTCCCTTCTTTTGTTATCCCCTCGACAGTCACCGTATATTCTCCCGGCAAATCGGACGTGTAAAAAGGAAGAGTCAATACCGGCTTGCCTCCGGTTTGTACATTCGGCATCCATAACAAAGTATGCCGGTAATCCGGAATACGGCTTTTACGAGAAATCTCATCTGGGTAAGTGGGAGCGTAGAACAAACGGCGGCGCTGTGTACCCTCATAATCAAATAGCTGGGTAGACGCACCGACTTTCAGCGTAGGATAATCATTGGAGTCGATACAATACAAT
>QWBY01005093.1_pt1 | contig 11038 bp, 8 predicted proteins | sample 1972471 | NCBI WGS metagenome assembly QWBY01 (sample SAMN09866722, study PRJNA288562) | Human gut metagenome isolate term6_stool, whole genome shotgun sequencing...
GGGTGGTTGAATACGTATTTTCCGATTCTTGTAGTTCCTGTATCATCCATTTGAACCGCACCAAGCAAAGTAGGATAGGTAGGAAGCACGAAAAGTGCTGAAACAGCAGCGAATGAAGCAACCAGAATGTAAGCATCACCATTATTTGTAGCACTTAGCCCAAGAGCAACTATAACTGTCGGAATCAAAGCTTTTGCAGTTGCAGCTTGTGAATATAGAAGCATACTTGCAAAGAAAAGTGCAACAGATAGGAGCGCCGGATATTGTTTAACCAGATTTCCTGCAAAATCCTTAATCTCTTGTGTGTGATTTGATACGAACGTATCACCAAGCCACGCAACGCCAAGAACACATATACAAGCAGTCATACCGCTTTTAAATGTGCTTTGAACAGGGATTTTATCAACATCAATTTTACAAATCATAACTATCAATGCGCCGATAATTAGCATAAAGCTCATAATAGCACCATCTCTTGCTAGAGTAAGAGATTTTTTAGGTTTGCTTTTATCTTCTACATATTTTACGCCTGTATCTTTATCTGTAGATATTTTTATGTTAGGATTTGCCGCTATTATTTCATCAAATTTAGCTGCATCTTTGCTTTGATATACTTTTTCATATCCTGTAACATAGCTTGGTTTTACAAGCGCCACATTTTTACTTATAGCTGTTGCATAAAATACTACCGCTATAATTCCGATGAAGAATATCAAAACTGAAGTTTTAGCACCTTTTGGAAGCTCTTTATATTTTCCTTCTTTTTGCGGCTCAGCAACTAAACCTTTTGCAAGTCTGTCTTTATAAACAGGATCGCTGTCAAGTTTTAAATTCCAAAACAAATTCATAATCAAAGCTGTAATCATACAACCTAAAAATGTTGTAGGTATCCAAATAGCAAGCAAAATAGGATATGAAATTCCAAGTCCGCCAAGAGCCATATCGCCTGCCATAAAGATAACGGCCGCAGAAACAGGGCTCGCTGTGATTGCTATTTGAGATGAAACAACAGCAATTGAAAGCGGAACAGACGGTTTTATATTTTGACCTTTTGCAACTTCTGCAATAACCGGAATCATAGAAAATGCAGTGTGACCTGTACCTGCAAAAATTGTTAAAAGATAAGTAACGGTAGGAGCTAAAAAGTTTACATATTTAGGATTTTTCCTTAAAAGTTTTTCAGCCAATTGAACCAAATAATCAAGTCCGCCCGCAACTTGCATAGCAGCAATAGCAGAGATAACTGAAGCAATAATCAAAATAACATCCCACGGAATGCTACCCGCTTTTAATCCAAGCATTGTCAAAATTACAACGCCAAGACCACCGGCATAGCCTATAGCCATACCACCAAGTTTAACACCTAAGAAAATAGCTCCAAGCAGAACTATAATTTCTAAAATAAGCATAAAATCCATACTGACTTCCTTGTATTAAGGCACAAAATTATTTGTGCCTTTTATTTTTTTTAATTTATTTTCCTGTATGAGACATATGAGGATTTAACATACTCTTAGGATCCAAGAGTTTATCAACTTCCTCTTTTGTCAATAATCCGCGTTCAATAGCGATTTCACCTACAGATTTACCTGTATTTAGCGCTTCTTTTGCGATACTTGCAGAATTTTCATAACCTATAACAGGGTTAAATGCGGTTACGATTCCAACTGAGTTAAGAACTGCTTTTAAGCAAGCTTCCGGTTTTGCTTTTACATCTTTTATAGCTTTATTTGCAAGTGTAATGTAGGCATTTTCCAAAATGACTAAAGAGTTGAAAAGTGCATACGCAATTCCTGGTTCAAACGCGTTAAGTTCAAACTCGCCTCTTTCAGAGCAAAGCATAATTGTTACATCATTACCGATTACTTCGTAGCAAGCTTCGCCTACAACTTCAGCAATAACAGGATTTACTTTTCCAGGCATTATTGAGCTTCCAGGTTGCATTTTTGGAAGATCGATTTCACCTAAACCGCATCTTGGACCTGAGTTCATAAGTCTTAAATCGTTTGCTATTTTTGATAGTCTAACGGCGGCGGTTTTTAGCGCTCCACTTACTTGAACAAAATCTGCTGTATCTTGAGTGGCTGCTATAAAATCAGGCGCTGCTTTAAATTCTGTTCCTGTAATCTCACTTAGTTTTTTCTCAACGACGAATTTATAATCAGGATGGCAGTTGATACCTGTTCCGATTGCTGTTGCACCCATATTTAAGTATGTCATTAACTCTCTTGCGTTTTTAACTGCTGCAATATCTGATTTTATATAACTTGCAAAAGCATTAAATGAATTTCCAAGTGTTGTAGGAACAGCATCTTCAAGCTCTGTTCTACCCATTTTAATCATATCTTTATATTCTTCCGCTTTTGCTTCAAGCTCTTTTTTCAAAACTTCCATAGCTTTCAAAAGATCTGTCATTTTTGCATAAGTCGCTACTTTAATTGAGCTAGGATATGTATCGTTCGTGCTTTGACCCAAATTCGTATTATCATTTGGATGAAGATATTTGTATTCGCCTTTTTTGTGTCCCATCATTTCAAGCGCAACATTTGTTATAACTTCATTTGCATTCATATTTGTGCTGGTTCCGGCGCCGCCTTGAACCATATCAACTACAAATTGATCAAGAAATTCTCCAGCTATTACTCTGTCTGCTGCTTTTGCTATCGCATCAGCTTTTTTAGCTTCCAAAACGCCTACTTCTTTATTTGCCAAAGCAGCCGCTTTTTTAATTTGAGCAAAAGCTTTCACAAAAAAAGGATAATCTTTAATTCTTCTTCCTGTCATATGAAAGTTTTCAAGTGCTCTAAAAGTTTGAACTCCATAATATACATCATCTGAAATCTCTAACTCACCGATAAAATCGTGTTCTTTTCTTGTTGCCATATTGGCCTCCTTAAAAAAATTTTTGTTTATGAAATTTAAGCATAATTCTGTTTAAGATAAAATTAAAATTTTATTAATGTTTATTGAAAAAAGCACATTAAAATTTGATAATTTTAACTATTTATCAAATTTTATATAAAATTGTTAAGTGTGAAGTTGTCATATATTTTGATTTATATATTAAAAATATTTTAAAATATAAGTTTAATTTTAAAATTTCAAGAATTTTAAAAAAGCCGCGATTTTTTTCGCGGCTAAAAAATAATGAATTTTAGTGTTTTGCTAGATAATTTGTATCGTAATTATTGTTTAAGAAATCAACATTATTCATCATTTGTAAATGAAAATCGCGCGTTGTTTTGATTCCGCCTACTATAAGTTCATCAAGCGCTACTTTCATTTTGGAAATCGCTCTATCACGGTTATTATCATAAACTACCAGTTTTCCGATCATACTATCGTAAAATGGCGGAACATTGTATCCTTGATAGATGTGGCTTTCCATTCTTACGTTTCTTCCAGCAGGTGCCACATATTTTGTGATTTTGCCAGGGCTTGGAACGAAGCTTTTCGGGTCCTCGGCTGTGATTCTGCACTCTATTGCATGGCCTGAAATTTTGATTTTATTTTGTGGTAAAAGTTCTTTTCCTTCCGCAATTTTAATCATCCATTCAATCAAGTCAAGCCCGCTTACCATTTCGCTTACACAGTGTTCAACTTGAAGTCGCGTATTCATTTCAATAAAATAAAATTTTTTATCTTTTCTATCATATAAAAACTCGAATGTGCCGGCACTGCTATAGCCGATTGCTTTTGTCGCTTTTACAGCAACTTCGTGCAGCTCTTCGCGCGTTTTTTCATCAAGTATTACGGCAGGACTTTCTTCAATTAATTTTTGGTGGCGGCGTTGAAGCGAACAATCACGTTCGCCGATATGAACTACGTTTCCATGTTCGTCGCCTAAAATTTGCACTTCTATATGGCGCGGACTTGTAAAATATTTTTCTATATACATCGTTCCGTCACCAAAAGCTGCTAACGCTTCACTTTCAGCCGACCAAAAATTTTTTTCCAAATCTTCAGGTTTATTTACTACGCGCATTCCGCGTCCGCCGCCGCCTGCTGCCGCTTTTAGAATAACCGGATAACCTATTTCTTCGGCTAGTTTTTTGGCTTCATTTACATCTTTTAACGCACCATCCGATCCAGGAACTACCGGAACCCCGGCTCTTTTCATAAAAGCTTTTGCTTTGCTTTTATCACTCATTAGCGCCATTGCTGAAGTGCTTGGACCTATAAATTTTAAGCCTTCTTTTTCGCAAATTTCAGCGAAATTCTGATTTTCACTTAAAAAGCCGTATCCTGGGAAAACGGCATCCGCACCGCTGATTTGAGCAGCACTCATTATAGCCGGTATGTTCAGATAGCTATCGCTGCTTCGCGGCGGTCCTATGCAAATACTTGCATCAGCATATTTTACATAAAGCGCATCCTTGTCAGCCGTAGAATGCACAACGATTGCTTCTTTTCCCATTTCTTGAATGGTTCTAAGTGCACGAAGCGCTATTTCGCCGCGATTTGCAATTAAAATTCTTTTTAATTCCATTATAATTTCTCCACTTCAAATAGTGGCATACCAAATTCAACGGGAGATCCGTCGCTTACTAGATTTTTCAAAATTCTGCAATCAAACTCGGCTTCAATCTCATTCATGATTTTCATTGCTTCAATGATTGCTATTGTTGTACCTTTCGTAACATTTTGTCCAGGTTTTACAAAAGGCGCCGCTCCTGGACTTGATGCTTGGTAAAATGTGCCAACCATAGGAGAGTTTATCGTATCTTTAAGATTCGGTTGTTCGTTATTTACTACGACGTTTATCGGTTGGACTTGAGTTTGCGCGGAAGCTCGCGCTTTTTCATCTTCTTTTTGGGCTTTTCTATGTTTTTCAAGCTCGATTTCAAAATCGTTATCTTTGATTTTTATTTTTGAAATTCCTGATTTATCGAAAAATTCCATAAGCTCTTTTATTTCATCTTGTTTCATTTTTTACTCCAAACTGTTTTTTAAATTTCTAATTTTAACAAAAATTTTAAAATCTTTACTTAAATGAAAATTTATTTAAATTTTATTTTAAAATTTTTATTTTTTACCAAAATAGTGCAGTTAAATTCTGAAATTTCGGTGTTCAACCGCATTTATTTTTAAAATTTTACGGGTATATATCTTAAAATTTTAAATTTTATAAAATGGACTTTTTACCGTTTTTTGCACTATTTTATCGTTTTTTATTTGTTATTTTTGATTTTTGTTTAAAATTTTGCTCTATACATTGATACAAACAAAAATTCAGTTTTATAAAGTTATAATTTTGTAAAAAAAATGAAAAAAGGTAAAATTTTATGGGTCTAAAAAGCGATAAATGGATTAGAGAGCAAAGTATAAAAAACGAGATGATAACGCCTTTTTGTGAAGAAAATATGGGCGTCGGAGTTGTAAGTTACGGACTTTCCAGCTACGGATATGATATAAGAGTGGCGGATGAGTTTAAAATTTTTACAAATGTCGGCGGAACTGTAGTCGATCCGAAGAATTTTGATGAGAAAAATATAGTTGATTTCAAAGGCGATGTTTGTATTGTGCCACCAAATTCTTTCGCTTTAGCCAGGACTATCGAATATTTTAAAATGCCACGTGATGTTTTAGCGATCTGTCTTGGTAAAAGCACTTATGCAAGATGCGGTATTATCGTAAATGTTACGCCTTTCGAGCCGGGATTTGAAGGACACATAACAATTGAAATTTCAAACACTACGCCGCTTCCTGCTAAAATTTATGCAAATGAGGGCATCGCTCAGGTTCTGTTTTTACAAGGTGATGATATTTGCGAGGTAAGTTATGCGGACAAAAAAGGTAAATATCAAAGACAAAAAGGAATTACATTACCGCGAATTTTAGAAGGGGATAAAAAATGAAAAATTTAGTAGTAGTAGAATCACCGGCAAAGGCAAAAACAATAGGAAAATTTTTAGGTGATAATTATAATGTAATAGCTTCAAAAGGTCATATAAGGGATTTACCTAAAAAAACTTTCGGTATAAAAATAAACGAAAAACATTTTGAGCCGGTTTATGAAATTAGTGAAGATCACGCAAAAATAGTGAATGAAATAAAAAAATTAGCCAAAAAAGCGGATCAAATATATCTTGCAACCGATGAAGACAGGGAAGGTGAAGCTATCGCATATCATATCGCAACGGCAATCGGCAAAGAACCTTCAAGCCTGCCTAGAATTGTTTTTCACGAAATTACAAAAACGGCGATTGAAAATGCTATTAAAAATCCGCGCGCACTTGATACGGCAAGCGTAAATGCGCAACAAGCGCGCCGTCTTTTGGACCGCATTGTAGGCTATAAACTAAGTCCGCTTTTAAGTCAAAAAATTCAAAAAGGGCTTAGTGCAGGAAGAGTTCAAAGTTCCGCTTTAAAGATTGTAGTCGATAGAGAGCGTGAAATAAATGTTTTTAAGCCTGAAAAATTTTATACTGTAAATATGATTTTCAAAAAAGATTTGGAAGCCGAGTTTGTAAAATTTAAAAATAAAAAAATAGAAAAAATGAGTATAAAAACTGCTAAAGAAGCTGATGAAATCGTGCAAATTTTATGTGATGAAAAATTTGAAGTTTCAAAGATCGAAAGTAAAGACAGAAAAACAAATCCATATCCTCCTTTTATGACTTCTACATTACAACAGAATGCAAGCACTGCACTTGGTTTCAGTCCAAAAAAAACAATGAATCTTGCGCAAAGTCTTTATGAAGGCGTCAATGCGCCAAACGGAGGAGCTATCACATATATGAGAACGGATTCTTTAAATATCGCAAAAGAGGCGATTGGCATAAGTGAAATTCAAAATGTTTTTGCAAAAAGCGGCAGCTCTTTATTTAAAATTTTAGGCAGAAAAGTAAAATTTGATGGATTTTATAAAATTTACGGAGAGAATGATAAAGATAAAATTTTACCTGATTTTAAAATCGGTGATGAGCTGAAAGTTCAAAATTTAAAATTCGTAGAAAACCAAACGGAGCCGCCGGCAAGATATTCGGAGGCAAGTCTTATTAAAAAGCTTGAGAGTTTAGGAATCGGTCGTCCTTCTACTTACGCGCCTACACTTTCACTTCTTATTTCAAGAAAATATGTAAATACTGAAAAAAAACAGCTCGTTCCGACAGAGATTGCTTTTAAAATCGTAGAGATGCTGGAGCAGAATTTTAATAACATTGTAGATAGCGAATTTACTTCGAAAATGGAAACGAAACTTGATGAAATTGCGGAAAAATCGGCCGATTGGCAAGAAATTTTAGCTGATTTTTATTATCCGTTTATGGAAAAAATCGCAATCGGTAAAAAAAATATAAAGAGTCAAAAAGTAGCCGAACCAATCGGCGAAAAATGCCCTGAATGCGGAGGTGAACTTTTAAAACGAAACGGCAGATTCGGCGAGTTTATAGCTTGCAGTAATTTTCCGAAATGCAGATATTCAAGAAATCTTTCAGGCGAACAAAAAATTAAAAAAGAACCCGCAAAAATCGGCGTAAAATGTCCTGAATGCGGAGGTGAAATCGTAGAAAGAGTTTCAAAGCGCGGAAAATTTTACGGATGTTCGAATTATCCGAAATGCAATTTCATCTCAAATTATAAACCGACAAATGAAAAATGTCCGGAGTGTGGCGAAATGCTTTTCAAAAAAAGCTTGAAAAAAGGCGATTTTTTATATTGCGCAAAGTGTAAATTTCAAAAGGCGATAGATGATTAAAATCGGCGTTATTTCCGATTCCCATCATAAAAGCGATGTGGCCGGCAGTGCTATAAACTATCTTTTGGATAAAAAGGCGGATTTGATAATTCATGCAGGAGATATTGTGGAAATATCTACGCTGAAAGCTCTTAAAAACAGCAAAATTCCTTATGTAGCGGTATTTGGAAATAACGACAATGCACTAAAAGACTATGCTAAAAGTTTTAAAATTTTTAAAGAGCCGAAAATTTTCAATTTTAAAGGGCTGAAAATTCGGCTTATGCATTATCCTTATTATATAAAAAACGATGCCGATATCGTTATTTACGGTCATACGCACTATTTTGCGGCGTTGAAAAGTGATAGTTCGCTTATATTAAATCCCGGCGAAATTTGCGGTCGTAAAAAGCCGCTTTATGAGTTTGCAATTATTGAAATTTATCACGATATAGGTGCTTTGGGCGATAATTCGGTTTTGAAATTTAATGTGATAAAAGTGCAAAGTAAAATTTTAAAATCTCCAATATGGCAAGAATTTTCGGTTGAAATATGAGTGAAATTTCAATTTTAATGGTTTTGGCCGCAATTATTTTTCTGTCGCCTTATATTGCTAATCTTATAAAATTTCCAATCTCTCCTACAGAGATTATTTTGGGAATTATTTTTGGTGCATTCGGGCTTTTGCCGCAAAATGATCTATTTGAAATTACCGCAAATGTGGGATTTTATTTTTTGATGTTTTTAGCCGGAACCCATGTAAATATCAAAATTTTCATTACAACGGATAGAGAAATTTTAAAAAAATCCATAACATTTTTGGCGATTTTGTATATTTTGTCTTTTGTTTCGGTTTATACGTTTGATTTAAATAAAATTATAGCTATTATTATTCCTACAATGAGCGTAGGGTTGCTTTCTACGCTTTATAAAGAATATGGCAAGGATGAAAAATGGCTGAATACCGCAATGATTGTAGGAGTTATAGGTGAAGTCGTAAGTATCGCTATCATAACGGTTGCAAGTGCATATTTAAAAAGCGGCTTTTCTACCGAACTTTTTACTCATATTTTTGCACTTGCACTGTTTTTAATCGTTTCCACTTTGCTTTTTAAAGGTCTTGATGTGCTTTTTTGGTGGTATCCAAATCTAAAAGCGGTAATAATGCCGACATACGATAAAAATGAAAAAGACATTCGTTTTACAATGGCGATTTTTTGCTTTGTAATTGCAGTGATGATTATGCTTGATCTTGAAATAGTGATAGGGGCTTTTATCGCAGGGACTTTTATACCTACATTTTTCGGATATAAAAAAGATTTGCCGCGTAAATTGGCAAATTTCGGATATGGTTTTATAGTGCCTATATTCTTTGCTTATATCGGTTCTACACTTGATGTGATGGCTATTTGGAAGCCCGGAGTGCTTCCAAATGTGATTATTTTAATCGTTTCCATGCTTTTATTCAGAATTTTAGCCGGTCTTGTTTATTTAAAAGAGCTTGGAAAACGCGGAACTGTTTTATTCGCGTTATCTTTATATATGCCGCTTACTTTGATTATCGCAACCGTTACGGTAGCGTTAAATACAAACAATATTACAAAAGAATTTTACGATTCGTGTATAATTGCCAGCTTGCTTGAAGCTATAATAGCGATGATTTTGATAAAGGTCGTGTTTAACTTAAAAATTTATAAAAATAAAAATATAGTTTAATTTTTATTGCAAAATTTTTTAAATCTTTAGTTAAAATATCGGAAAATTTCCATAAAGGAGCAAAAATGTCAAATACAGTTACTTTAACTGACAACAGAACGGGTAAAAGTTATGAATTTCCGATAATCGACGGCACTCTTGGACCTTCGGCTATAGATATCACGACTTTGTATAAGCAAGTGGGTATGTTTACATACGACAACGGATATACTTCTACGGCTTCCTGTAAATCGGATATCACTTTTATAGACGGAGAAGAAGGAATTTTAAAGCACCGCGGATACAGTATAGAATATCTTGCGGAAAATAAAATTTTCCTTGATGTTGTCTATCTTTTACTGTATAAAAAACTTCCTACAACACAAGAGCTTATGACTTTTAGAAAAGAGCTTAAAACAAGAAGTTTTATAAATGAAAAAATGTTGAAACTTTTCGACGCTTTTCCTGATCGTGCTCACCCGATGGCAGTTTTGCAAGCCTGTATAGCTACTCTTAGTACTTATTACTCTCGTGAAATGGATTTTAACGATCCGAATGAATCTATGGAACTTGCCATTAGAATAATCGCTAAAATGCCGACTCTTGCTGCTTTTTATTACCGCCATACTATGGGCTATCCGCTTATTTATCCTGATTTGGATCGCGGATTTACGGAAAATTTTCTTTATATGATGAGATCTTTTCCACACTCTTATGTTGATTTGCGTCCGATTGAAGTAAAAGCTCTCGATAGTGTTTTAATGCTTCACGCAGATCACGAGCAAAACGCTTCAACTACGACAGTTAGAACAGTCGGTTCAACTCATTCTCACCCTTATGCTTGTATAAGTGCCGGAATCGGTGCTCTTTGGGGTCATGCTCATGGCGGAGCGAATGAAAGTGTCGTAAGACAACTTGAAATGATAGGTTCGGTTGATAATGTCGATAAATATATTAAAAAAGCTAAAGATAAAGATGATCCGTTTCGTTTAATGGGCTTTGGACATAGAGTTTATAAAAATTACGATCCAAGAGCTAAAGTGCTTAAAAAAATGCGCTCAAAACTAATAGACGAGCTTGATATCGATACAAATTTGATAAGAATTGCAAATAGAATTGAAGAAATTGTTTTACAAGACGATTATTTTGTAAGCAGACATCTATATCCTAATGTAGATTTTAACTCAGGACTTATTTTAAAAGCTTTAAATATTCCAACAGATATGTTTGCCGTTATTTTTACAATCGGAAGAACTCCGGGATGGATTTCTCAATGGATGGAAATGCGCGAACACGCTCCAATGAAAATCGTGCGACCTCGTCAAATTTATGTCGGTCCGAAAAGCGGCGAAGAGGATGATAGAAAAACTCAAATCGAATTGAAAGTTAAATGATGAGTGAGCTGCTTAATCTTGCTGTGCGTGCCGCAAAAGCCGCCGGCAAGGAAATTTTAAAAAATTATAACGATTACAAGCTTTATATAAAACCTGATAAATCTCCGCTTACGACTGCCGATCTGGCTGCAAACGATGTGATTTTTAAAATTTTGGAAAAAAGTAAAATTCCTATTTGCTCGGAAGAGAAAATTTTACCTTTTGATGAGCGTAAAAATTGCGAAAATTTTTGGCTCATCGATCCTTTGGACGGAACTCAGGAATTTATTGC
>QWBY01002319.1_pt1 | contig 11029 bp, 10 predicted proteins | sample 1972471 | NCBI WGS metagenome assembly QWBY01 (sample SAMN09866722, study PRJNA288562) | Human gut metagenome isolate term6_stool, whole genome shotgun sequencing...
CCGCCCCACTGCACCCCTTGTAAAAAACCCTGTCATTGCGAGCCAGTGACCGATGTCACTGGTGTGGCAATCCGCACCCCCGTCCCCTCGGCCCCCTTGCCTAAAGGGGGCTGGCACGGCAAAGCCGTGACTGGGGGATTCTTTCCCTGCACCCCGTCCTCCCAAAAAATAAAAAAGGAGAAACCATTATGACCTTCTCAGACATCTTCAAATCCAGCTTCCTGGAAAATGTGACCAGCGTTTCCGCTCTGGACATGGTCCTGGCCCTGGGTCTGGCCTTTGCCATCGGCCTGTTCATCTTCCTCATTTACCGCAAGACCTACGCCGGGGTCATGTACTCCTCCAGCTTCGGCGTGACGCTGGTGGGCCTGACCATGATCTCCACCTTCGTCATTCTGGCCGTCACCTCCAATGTGGTCCTGAGCCTGGGCATGGTGGGCGCCCTGTCCATCGTCCGTTTCAGAACGGCCATTAAGGAGCCTCTGGACATCGCCTTCCTCTTTTGGGCCATTGCCGCGGGCATCGTTCTGGCCGCCGGCATGATCCCCCTGGCGGTGTTCGGCAGCGTGTTTATCGGCCTGGTGCTGCTCGTTTTCGCCAATAAAAAGAGTCATGTGGCCCCCTATATGGTGGTTCTCCACTGCGACAGTCAGGATGCCGAGAAGCACGCCATGGATTTCCTCCAGGGCAAGGTGAAAAAGTGCGTCGTTAAGAGTAAGACCGTCCAGCAGGACGCCGTGGAGCTCACCGCCGAGATTCGCCTGGCCGATGAAAACACCGACTTTGTAAACGCCCTGTCCCAGATCCCCGGCGTCACCAGCGCCGTGCTGGTCAGCTACAACGGCGACTACATGGGCTAAAGGAGGGGGCCTATGTCTACCGGCAAGCATTTTTCCGCCCTGTGCGCCCTGGTGCTGGCTTTGGCCCTGGCCGTTACGGTGCTGTTTATGAACGGGGAAAAGCTGGGCATCCGGGTCATTCGGGACGAGGATTCCGAGACCAATGAGGATTCCGGGTATTTCACCACCAACGACCAAAACACCGCCTGGACCGCCGCCACCGCCATCACCCTCAGCGGCGACACCGCCACCGTCAGCGGCTCCGGCGCTTACGCAAACGGCGGCAGCGTCACCATTGCCTCTGCCGGGTACTACGATGTCACCGGCACCCTCACCGACGGCAGCCTCATCGTGGACGCCGGGAAGAACGCCAAGGTGTTTCTCCGCTTAAACGGCGTCACCATCACCTGCTCCGACGATGCCGCCATCCGGGTCAATCAGGCGGATAAGGTATTCCTGACCCTGGCGGAGGGCACGGAAAATACCGTCACCTCCGGCGAGACTTACAGCGAGGCAGCCCTGGCGGATAAAACCGACGGTGCCATCTTCGCCCACGACGATTTGACCATCAACGGCTCCGGCGCCCTCACCGTCACCGCCGCCTATAAGCACGGCATCGCCGCAAACGACAGCCTGCGCATCACCGGCGGCAAGATCACCGTCACCGCCCCCGGCGGATACCGTTCATGTAAACGACAGCCTCCACATCACCGGCGCGGACATCACCCTGAGCGCCGGGGACGATGCCATCCACAGCGACACTTCCGTTGCTATCTTAGGCGGCAGCATCACCGTGAATACCTGCTGCGAGGGCATCGAGGCCCCGGAGATTCTCATTGAGGACGGCGCCATCACCGTTACCTCTACCGATGACGGCATCAACGCCTGCGGCACGGAGACCTCCGACGGCAGCCTCCCCGGCGTCACCATTAACGGCGGCACCGTCACCCTTTTGAATTCCTCCGGTCGGGACGCCGACGGCATCGACTCCAACGGCAATATTGACATAAACGGTGGCCTGGTCTATATCAGTCTCGTAGGCGACGGCGGCAACTGCGCCCTGGACTACGGCAGTGAAAACGGCGGCGCTTGCCGCATAAACGGCGGCACCGTGGTGGCCTGCGGCGGCTCCACCATGCTGGAAACCATGTCCGAAAACTCCGCCCAGCCCTCCCTTCTCTACGCCGGGACCACCCAGGCGGCGGGAACGGAAATCACTCTGCAAGACAGCAGCGGCGAAACCCTTCTCACCTACGCCGCCCCCAATAGCTTCTCCGCCGTGCTGGTGAGCTGTCCCGAAATGGCCATCGGCAGCACCTACGCCCTGACCCTGGGCAACACGGCCCAGGAGATCCCCCTCACCCAGGTGGCTACCACCTACGGTGTCAGCGGCGGCATGGGTGGCGGTATGGATGGCAATATGGGCGGCGGAATGGGCGATATGGGCGGACAGGGCGGCATGAACGGCGGCCCCGGGGGCTCTACCCCCACCTCTGCCACCGCCGACAGCGCCACCGACGATACCGCCCTCCCCGGCGGCAGCGGCACCCCGCCCACAAAGCCGGACGGCGACAGCGATTTCCGGCCCTCCGGCGAAGCGCCTACCCGTCCCGACGGGGAGGACGGCACCACCGACCGCCCCACGCCCCCTGATGGCGATATGGGCGGCACCATGCCCGCCGCCCCGGACGGCCAAACCACGGATGACCAGCAGGCCGAGACCGGTGAATCCTTTACCCTGGACAAAAACGGCAAAGTGCTCCTCCTTGCCAGCGCCGCCGTCCTGGCCCTGGGCTTGACCGTGGCCTTTCTCTACCGCAAAAAGGGCTGACGCCCCCTATTGACAGCCAATTTCCCCCTTTGCTATAATGGACGCACCAAGACAAAGGAGGACGCCCCATGAAACGCATCGATACCTGTACCCACACCGACCTTTTGGTGGGCCTGCTCCTTGCGGGCATCGTGTCGGTGCTGCTGGCCTACCGGATTTTTGCCTACCTGTGTGAGGTGCCGGCCTTCCTGTGGTGGATGATCCTTCTGGGCCTCCTCTGCGCCGTCCTGGCCATCGGCGGCTTTCTGGTAGCCCGCCGGGCCTGGAAGCGCCTGCAATATCTGCGGGACAATCCCGAAAACTGAGAAGAAAAATCGACAAGGAAACGCCTCCGGCATAGACCCGGGGGCGTTTCTTTACGGCAAAACCTTGTTTTACTCGTTAAAAATGTGTTATACTTCTTTTATAATATAAACTATCCACAACCCTGCAAAATCCTGCAAAGGAGTTTACACCATGCGAAAGTTTACCGCCGATCCCCAGGCACTGTTCCGGTATCGGGGCCTGCCGCCTGTGGGTCTCACCGTCTCCATGGCCCTGCAGCATTTGGTTGCCATGATCGTAGGCTGCGTCACCCCGGCCATTATCGTCGCCCACGCCGCCGCCCTCACCCACAGGGAGCAGGTGCTGCTGATCCAGGCGTCTCTGGTGCTGTCTGCCGTTACAACGCTGCTGCAGCTTTTCCCCATCGGGGGCCGCTTCGGCTCCGGCCTGCCGGTGATATTCGGCGTCAGCTTTGCGTACCTGCCCAGTATGCAGGCCATTGCCACCGGGAGGGGCGGCATGGCGGCGGTGGCCGGGGCCATGCTGGTGGGCGGCGTCATCGCCACCCTGGTGGGCCTTTTCATAAAGCCTATCCGCAGGCTTTTCCCGCCTGTCATCACCGGCACCGTGGTCTTTACCATCGGCCTGTCCCTCTATCCCACCGCCATTAACTATATGGCCGGCGGCGCCGCCAACACCTATCAGTCCGTGGTGGAGGAGCGGGGTCTCACCGAGGCCCTGGTCTACGGCTCCTGGCAAAACTGGGCCATCGCCGCCTTCACCCTGGCGGTGGTGATGCTGCTGACCAATCATGGCCGGGGCATCTGCAAGCTGGCCTCCATTCTTCTGGGCATCCTGGCCGGGTACGCCGTGGCGTTTGCGGCCGGCATGGTGGACCTCTCCGGCATCGCCGGGGCCGGCTGGTTCTCCCTGCCCCGCCCCGTGCCCTTCGGGGTGACCTTCGAGCTCTCCGGCTGTGTGGCCCTGGGGCTGCTGTTCGCCATCAATTCCATTCAGGCCATCGGCGACTTCACCGCCACCACCGTGGGCGGCATGGACCGGGAGCCCACCACCCGGGAGCTTCAGGGGGGTATCATGGCCTATGGCGTATCCAATATGATAACGGCCCTGCTGGGCGGCCTGCCCACGGCAACCTACTCCCAGAATGTGGGCATCGTGGCCACCAATAAGGTGGTCAACCGCTGGGTTTTTGCCCTCACAGGGGCCTTCCTCCTTCTGGCGGGCGTGGTGCCGAAATTCTCCGCCGCGCTCACCACCATTCCCCAGTGCGTTTTGGGAGGCGCCACCGTGGCGGTGTTCTCCACCATTGCCATGACCGGCATGAAGCTCATCGCCGCCGAGGGCATCACCGCCCGTAATACCACCATCGTGGGTCTGTCTGCGGCCCTGGGCGTGGGCATCTCCCAGGCCTCCGCCGCCCTGGCCCAGTTCCCCGAGGCCGTCACCACCATCTTCGGCAAGTCCCCGGTGGTCATCGCCACCCTCATGGCTGTGTTCCTGAATTTGGTCCTGCCCAAGGAGGAGAAATAACGCCCCACCGCACCCCTTATAATGTGTCATTGCGAAACCAGTGACCGATGTCACTGGTCGTGGCAATCCGTACCCCCAACCTACCAAAAAAAATGACCGCCCCTCGGCGGTCATTTCAGTGTGTCAAAAAAGCCTCGCAGAGTTTGCCGCCCGCAGGCGGCAAAGAAATGAAATCATTTTCTCTCGCGACCTGTGCGTGAGAGAAAATACATCTCAGGCTGCCAGTGTGGAATTTGTCCGTCACGGACGGACAAATTATGCGCGCAGCAGACTGCAAGCCTTTTGTCGGAAAAACCCGGAGGGGTTTTCGACAGCCCCAAATGACCGCCCTTCGGCGGTCGTTTTTCGCGCAAAAATTCACTTATCCTCTGCCCCGTGAAACCTCTCATACACCGCCAGGGCCACGGCCTTGGGCAGCGCCGCCTCCAGCTCCGGCAGATCCGCCTGCATCACGGCCTTCACCGTGCCGAATTGCTGCAGCAGCTTCTTTCGACGCACTTCCCCCAGCCCGGGTATGCCCTCCAGCCGGGAGCGCATGGCGCTGCGGTTGTGCTTTTTCCGGTGGTAGGTGATGGCAAAGCGGTGGACCTCCTCCTGCACCTGCCCTACCAGGGCGAAAAGCGGCGGGCTCTGCTGTATGCCCAGCTCCTGCCCCCGGGCCGTCATCAGCGCCCGGGTCCGGTGTCTGTCGTCCTTCACCATGCCCAAAACCGGCACCGAAAGGCCCTTTTCCGCCAAGGCCCGCTCCGCCACGGCGGCGTGCTGCTGGCCGCCATCCATTAAAATAAGGTCCGGCAGTGGGCTGAATTTCTCATCCCCGTCCAAATACCGCTGGAGCCGCCGCCCCAAAATTTCCGCCATGGCCCCGTAGTCGTCCGGGTGATCCAGGGTTTTTATCTGGAATTTCCGATAGTCCCGCTTCAGGGGCCTGCCGTCCTGAAAAACCACCATAGAGGCCACCATGTCGGCGCTTCCGGTGTTGGAAATGTCGTAGGCCTCTATGCGGTGGGGCCCGACGGAAAGCCCCGCCAGAGCGCCCAGCTGCTCCAGGGTCTTGCTCACCCGCTCCGCCTCGGAGGTAATGCGCTCCGTCTCCTCCCGGGCGTTGCTTTGGGCCATGCGCAGCAGCTCCGCCCGCTGGCCCCGCTGGGGCACCCGCAGCCGTACCCGGTGGCCGCAGTCCCGGCTCAGCAGCTCCTCCAGGGCCTCTGCGTCTTCCGGCAGTGCCGCCACGCAGATTTCCTTCGGTGCCGCGCCCCGGCCCGCGTAATATTGCCGCAGTACGGCGGAGAGGGTCTCCCCCTCGTCCTCCTCGGCTCCGGCGGAGAGAACCTTTACCTCCCGGCCCAGGAGGTTTCCCTCCTCCAGGTGCAGCACGCCGAAGCCCCAGCGCACCTGGCCCCGGTACAGGCCCCATACATCCGTGTCGGCGCACACCCCGGCAATGACCCCCTGGGTCTTGCCCAGCACGCTCACCGCCCGAATGCGGTCCCGCAGGGCGGCGGCCCGTTCAAAGTCCAGCTCCTCCGCCGCCTGGGCCATCTCCTGCTCCATCTCCCGGGTCAGGGCCCGGTAGTGGCCGCTGAAAATACGCGCCGCCTGCTCCGTGCGCCGCTGATACTCCGCCTGTCCCGGCCCCTCCGGGCGGCAGAAGCCGTCGCATTTTCCAATGTGCAGATTCAGGCAGGGCCGCTCTTTTCCGATGTCCCGGGGGAATTTCCGGCTGCAGGTGGGGAGCTTCAGCGCCCCGCATACCGCCTCAATGGCCAGCCTGGTCTCCCGCCGCCCGCCAAAGGGCCCAAAGTACCGGGCCCCGTCCTCCTCCGCCCGGCTCACCAGACTAAACCGGGGGTATTCCGCCCCCTTGTCCAGGCGCACAAAGGGGTAGCCCTTGTCGTCCTTTAGGAGGATGTTAAACCGGGGCATATGGCGCTTGATCAGCGAGTTTTCCAGCACCAGGGCCTCAAACTCCGACCGTACCAAAATGGTGTCGAACCGGTCCACCTGGGACACCATCATTTTCGTTTTGCTGTTGTGGGAGGCGGTGTCCTGAAAATATTGGCTCACCCGGTTTTTCAGCTTCTTAGCCTTGCCCACATAAATCACCTGCCCGCCGCTGTCCATCATCAGATAGACCCCCGGCGCCAGCGGCAGGTCATTGGCCTTCTCCCTTAATTCGTCCTTGGTCACGGAGCCCCCTCCTTTCGTGCATTTTTCAGTATACTCCCAAAGCCTCGCAGAGTTCGCGTCCGCAGACTGCAATCTCTTTGGCAGAAAATTCCGCAGGAATTTTCGCCAGATTCAGTTTAATCCCTCCGCCTTCACCGCGAACAGCGTCTCGATCCTTGCCCGCAGCGCCCCGCTCTCGGGCTTTTCCAGCGCAGGGTCCTGGGCCATCCAGCCCTTCGCCGCCTGCTGGGCCTCGTCCAATAGCGCCATGTCGCAGCTTAGGTCGGCAATTTTCAGCGCCGGGAGCCCGTGCTGGCGCTGGCCGAAGAAGTCGCCGGGCCCCCGCAGGGCCAGGTCCTCCCGGGAGATTTCAAAGCCGTCGTTGGTCTTGGTCATCACCTTCAGCCGCCGCTTCGTCTCCTCCGACGGGTGCTCCGAGAGCAAAATGCAGTAGCTTTTCGCCTGTCCCCGGCCCACCCGGCCCCGGAGCTGGTGCAGCTGCGAAAGGCCGAAGCGCTCGGCGTTCTCCACCACCATGCAGGTGGCGTTGGGCACATCCACGCCCACCTCTACCACCGTGGTGGCCACCAAAATGTCCCCGTTTCCGGCGGCAAAGTCCTCCATGACCTTTTCCTTTTCCTTGGCCTTCATCTTTCCGTGGAGCAGGCACACCCGCAAATCCGGGAATACCTCCTCCCGCAGCTTTTTGGCGTAGGCTGCGGCGGCCTTGCGTTCGTCGGGGATGTGGTCCTCCTGGCCCACCAGCGGGCATACGATGAATACCTGATGCCCCGCCTCCACCTGCTTGCGGATGAATTGGTTCACCCGCTGCCGGTAGCTCTCACCCACGGCGAAGGTGTCCACCTTTTGCCGCCCCGGGGGCAGCTCGTTCATCACCGACACATCCAAATCGCCGTAAATAATCAGCGCCAGCGTCCTTGGAATGGGCGTGGCGGACAGCACCAGCATGTGGGGATTTTCCGCCTTCTGCCCCAGGGCCGCCCGCTGGTTCACCCCGAAGCGGTGCTGCTCGTCGGTAATCACCAGCCCCAGCCGGGCGTAAGACACATCCTCCGTCAGCAGAGCGTGGGTGCCGATGCACAGATCAATGCTCCCCAGGGCCAGATTTTCCAAAATATCCCGCCGCTCCCTGGCCTTAGTGGACCCGGTGAGCAGGGCGCACCGGAGTCCGAATTTTTCAAATAGCGGCGCGAGATTTTCATAGTGCTGCCGGGCCAGAATTTCCGTAGGGGCCATCAGGGCCGACTGCCATCCGCTTTGGGCGGCGAACCACACGCACCCCGCCGCCACCATGGTCTTGCCGCTGCCCACATCTCCCTGGCACAGCCGGTTCATGGGCCGCCCGGATTCCATGTCCGTCACCGCCTCCGTAATGGCCCTGCGCTGGGCCTTCGTAAGAGGGAAGGGGAGGGCCCGGTAAAATTCCTCCATGTCTGCCGCCTTGCAGGCAGGCCCTGCCACATCCGTGCGCCGGGAGCGGAGCATCTGCAGCCCGCAGGAGAGAATGAACAGCTCCTCAAACACCATCCGCCGCCGGGCCAGGTTCAGCGCCTCCGCGTCCGCCGGAAAGTGGATGTTCTCGTAGGCGTATCCGCTGTGGCAGAGGCTATGCGCCTGCCGCACCGCATCCGGCAGGCAGTCTGTCAGCAGGTGGCGGCACTCGGTCAGCCCCTGGCCCACGGCCTTGTACAGAAGATTTTGACTCACCCCGGCGGTGAGGGGATAAATGGGCACAATATGCCCCGTAAGCACCTGCTGCCCCTCCTGCTCCACAATGGGGTTGATCATCCGCCGAGCCAGCAGATTTCCCTCCACCTTGCCGCAGAAGATATAGGTCTCGCCCCGGTGCAGGCTGTTTTTTCGGTACTCCTGGTTAAAAAAGGTCAGGTCCAGGGCGCCGCTGTCATCCACGGCCCGGGCCTTCACCACCGTGCGTCCGCCGGAAATGCGGCTGGCCACGGGGTCGTTTGCGATCATAGCCCGGACGCACACCGTCTCCCCAAGCTCCAGCTCCCGGATGGTCCGGGTCATGGTCCGGTCCTCGTACCGCCGGGGGAAATAGCCGATCAGGTCCTGCAGCGTGGCAATGCCCAGCTTAGACAGGGCCTTGGCCCGGGTCTCGCCGATGCCCTTTATATAGCGCACATCCGTCTGCAAATCCGCCATTTTGCCACCTCACTTCATGTCCTGCTCCGCCCAGTCCGAAAGGGCCTCCAGGATGGGCAGCAGCGTCCGGCACCGCTCCGTGGGGCGGTATTCCACCCGCACCGGCACCTCCAAAAACTCCTGCCGCTGGATAAGTCCGTCCCGCTCCAGCTCCTTCAGAGCCGACGACAGCACCGTGTTGCTCACCCCGTCCAGCTTTCCCCGCAGAGCGTTGTAGCGGATGGACCCGACATTGCACACCGCGCAGAGGATCTGCACCTTCCACTTGCCGCCAATGAGCAGCATGGCGTGCTGCAGGGGGCATTTTTCCATGCAGGGACAGTCATAGTGGCCCATAAGTAAGTTCCTCCTTACCTACACAGGATAATCTGCTCTCTTGCATTTTTCCCGAAATGCTCTATACTGATTATACCAAGTAAGAAAAGAGGAGTAAATAGGAAATTATGCACATCTATCTCCAGGGCCTCACCATGGGCCTTGCGTATGTGGCCCCCATCGGCCTGCAAAATCTGTTTGTCATCAACTCCGCCCTGACCCAAAAGCGCAGCCGGGTGTATATCACGGCCCTCATCGTTATTTTGTGGGATGTGTCCCTGGGCGTTGCGTGCTTTTTGGGCGCGGGGGCGCTGATGCAGGCGGTGCCGTGGCTGCAAAAGGTCATCCTGGGCCTGGGCAGCCTCATCGTCATCTATATCGGCGTCGGGCTTCTCCGAGCCAAGGCCAGCTTAGAGGGCGGCAAGGATGTGAATATCCCCATTTGGAAGCTGTTCACCACCGCCTTCGTGGTCACCTGGATGAATCCCCAGGCCCTCATCGACGGCACCATGATGCTGGGAGCCTTCCGGGCCACCCTCCCGGCGGGGGGCGACCTGCCCTTCATCTTCGGCTTCGGCAACGCCTCGATCCTGTGGTTTTTGACCCTGTCCACGGTGGTGTCCCTGCTGGGCAGCAAGTTCAATGAGAAAATTCTCAATATCATCAATAAGGTCTGCGGCGCGGTAATTATCTTCTACGGCTGCAAGCTCCTGTGGAGCTTTGTAAAGCTCATGGGCTGGCTGTAATAAAATAAGACTGTTCAAGCCCCTCCGTTTCTGCTATGATTATAGTAGAAACGGAGGGGCATTTTTCGCCAGTTTCAAAAACGGAGGGGCATTTTATGGAGAAAAATTATAAATTTGTTATCGCCTACGACGGCACCCGCTTTTTCGGCTGGGAGCACCAGCCGGACAAAGAAACGATACAGGGGAAATTGGAAACTGTTCTGGAGCGTCTCCAGGGTCAACCGGTGGACCTCATCGGCGCCGGGCGCACCGATGCCGGGGTCCACGCCCGGGCCATGGTGGCCAGCGTCCGCCTGGATGTGCGCCGGTCCCCGGAGGAGATCCGGGACTATATGAATCGCTATCTCCCGGACTCCATCGCCGTCCGGGAGGTAAAGGAGGCGTCCGACCGCTTCCACGCCCGCTATAACGCCCTGGGCAAGACCTATCGCTACACCTGTTTCGTCGGCCCCGTAAAGCCCGTGTTCGACCGCAAATATGTCACCCTGCTGGACTTCTCCCCGGATATAGAAAAAATGCGCCAGGCGGCGGAAATTCTCCGGGGTGAGCACGATTTCCGGGCCTTCTGCGGCAACCCCCGGATGAAAAAATCCACCGTCCGCCTGGTGGACACCATTCAAATCGAGGAGCGCAAGGACCGCATCCTTTTCACCTTCCACGGCACCGGCTTTTTGCAGAATATGGTCCGCATCCTGGTGGGCACCCTGCTGGAGGTGGGCCGTGGCCGCTGGGAGCCGGCCTATGTCCGGGAAATATTGGATAGTAAAGACCGCAAGCTCGCCGGCCCCACCGCCCCCCCGGAGGGCCTGTGCCTGATGAAGGTGGATTATTAAGGCAACACCGCACAATTAAAGCTGCGGCGCTTTGCGGAAATTTTGCACTCTGATTTCGTTGCGATTTCTTGCAATACATCAAGTATTGCTTCAAAACCGCGCCTTATCAGGTCGCAAAATCTACTCACAAATCGATCTTGTCCAATTATGCGGAATTGCCTTAAAAAAGAACAGGATAAAAACAGGTGAGTGAATGGCGACTCCTCATAAGGACATCTTGAAAACACCAGATTAAACCGATTGAGAGAATCTCTTGGTGTCGACCAAACGGGAATAGCCATCAACCATTTCATC
>QWBY01002325.1_pt1 | contig 11017 bp, 6 predicted proteins | sample 1972471 | NCBI WGS metagenome assembly QWBY01 (sample SAMN09866722, study PRJNA288562) | Human gut metagenome isolate term6_stool, whole genome shotgun sequencing...
AAAGCGCGCAACAATCCACGTCTCTTCTCGCAAAAACTCAACAACAATGAACAAGAACAATCAAGTCAACAATCAGGTTGAGAATCAGAACCATGGCGAGCATTGCCAGCACGTACAGATCGGCGGACAGGCTTAGTACGACGACCTCAAGTATTTTCTTTTTTCGCCCGACGTGCCCGTGCCGCAGGCCGTGGAGAGCTTTCGCAAGGCGGGCGTAGGCCAGCAGATGAGCGACGGGACGTTCGACTTCGTCGTGCGGCCACCTATGCCCCAGCCGACGCTCCGCGCATCAAAAGGGCGATCTATCAGAAGTTGGGCGGCCAGTTTACAACAGAGGAAGCCTATGGCGCCACCACGATCGTGAGGGGCGTTGATGTCCAGAAAGGCAGAGTGCGCACCATGCTCAGTCGGTGGGAAAGCCAAGGGATGGTCCGGAGAATCGACCAGGGAGTTTATTGGAAGACTCACCGTTGTGAAATATAGCTGCATTGTTACATTGTTACATTGTTACGTTTTTGTTTCTCCACTTCTCTTCTTCGGGCTTTCGCAGTCGTCAAAGCCGTCTTCAAGACTGTCGTCAAAAAGCAATCTTTAAAGCAGTCTTCAAAAAACTGTCGTCATAACAATCTTCAAAAACAAAAAATGATCAAGAACATGTCAATTATCTTATCAGAACACTTCCGCCTCACGGAGTTTACCATCTCCCTCGTCGCCTATCGCGCGGGCCGCAATCGCCAGCAGGTGATCGGCCACCTCGCGAAGCGGTAGGCTGCCAGCCCAGACAAATCTCCTACTCCGTCTCAACCTAATAGACGCACGACTCGGCACGTTCCACCGCCAAGTCGTGCGTTTTTGGCTTGCCACAATGAAAGATTTGAACACAGTTCACGATAAAGTTCATGATAAGGTTCACGATAAATATCCGAACATAACAGATTCTGTATGGAATGTGCTCGACTATCTCGGAGCGCACAACAGCGCATCAGCGGCAAAGGCCACGTAAAGTCTTATATTTCATATATATAGCGATGCAAAGCGTATGGATCTTCACAAGATGCGCCAGGCTACGGCTCCGCCGTCACCTCCGTCTTGGCGGTCTGCCCCTCGGTCTTGGCCGTCTCCTCCTGGGGCGCAGGCTGGAGCGTCCGCTGGTAGCGATCCATGTCGTTGAGCAGTTTGACCGCCTCCTTCCACTGCTTGTCGTGGAGCAGCTTGTTCTCCACGCTGCCCCGCTGGAAGTAGTAGGCCGCCACGATGTCGCCCGCGAGGATGGCCTTGATCACCTCCTTGTTGTGGTCGAGGTCTTTGGCAAGGTTGTGGTTGAGGCGCTGTTCGAGCGCGTCAAATTCCGCGCGCGCGTCGTCGTAGTAGCCCTCAAACTTCGCCAGCTTCACCAGGTTCTTGAGCTGCTTCTCGCTCTCGCGGTCATACTTGAAGCCGCTCTGGATGACAAACGCCTTGAAGTCCTCGTAGTCGGCGTCGGAGAGCTCGAAGGTGGCGGCAGGCGCGATGGTCTTGTGCTCCTTGAGGTATTTCACCTCCCAGTTGAGCATCGCCTCCGTGGAGTCGAGTCCTGTCGAGGCGAGGTAGAAGGCGATATTGGGCAGCGAGTCGGGCAGCACCTCGATATCGGGCTTGATGCCGCCGCCGTCGCGCACGATGCGCCCGTGGCGCGTGGTGAAGGTATGGGTCAGCGAGTCGGGGATGTGCTCCGTGTAGCCTCCGCGCCCGTGGCGGTAGTTGATGGCCTGGATGCAGCGTCCGCTGGGGATGTAGTATTTGCTCGTGGTGAGCTTGATGACGCCGTTGTAGGGCAGGTCGAAGGTCGATTGCACCAGTCCCTTGCCGAAGGTGCGCGTGCCCATGACGACGGCGCGGTCGAGGTCCTGGAGGCTGCCGCAGGTGATCTCCGAGGCCGAGGCCGTCTGGTCGTTGACGAGGACGACGATGGGCATCACGGTGTCGATCGGCTCCACCTTGGTCGTAAACTCGCGGTTGGCCTGCTTGATCTTGCCCTTCATCGTCAGGATGGTCTCGCCCTTGGGCACGAACATGTTGACGATGGAGATGGCCTCCTGGACGCTTCCGCCACCGTTGCCCCGCAGGTCGAGGACGAGGCTCTTCATGCCTTGGTGCTTCATGTCGAGCACGGCGCGCCTCACGTCGCGGGCGCAGTTCTCCGTGTAGGAGGTGAGGCAGAGATAGCCGATGCCGCCCGGCTGCACGCCGTAGTAGGCCACGGCAGGCTGCTGGATCTGCTCGCGGGTGATGATCTTGCGGAAGGTCTTGCCCGTCGAGGGGCGCATGATCTTGATCTCGAACGTCGATCCCGCGTCGCCGCGCAGGTGGCTGGAGACGTAGGCCACGGGCTTCCCCGTCATCGTGGAGTCGTCGATGCTCACGATGACGTCGCCCTTGCGCAGTCCCGCCTTGGCCGCCGGCGTGTCCTCATACGGCTCGTCGATGACCACCGTCTTGCGCACCAGGTCGTAGCGGATGATGGCTCCGATGCCGCCGTAGCGTCCCGTCAGCATCAGGTCGAGCTCCTTGGTGTCGTCGGCGGGGTAGTACACCGTGTAGGGGTCGAGGGAGTTGAGCATGGCCCCCAGGCCGTAGCGCACCACCTCGTTGGCGTTGAGCGTATCGACATACATCATGTCGAGGTATTTGTAGACCGTGTTGAACACCTCCAGATTTTTCGTCACGTCGAAGTTGTGACGATCGTTGTCCTGGGCGTAGCTCGTCGTTAGCGCACAGAGGGCCAGTAACACGCCGATTATCTTTTTGGTCATTTCTCTCTATTTTTGGGTTGAATTCGTGATTTTGTATGCGTATTCCACGACCATGCCAGCGGGGGCAGCGAGGGCCTTGGCGCAGGTGGCTGGTCAGGGGAATGTCTGATTTTAGATGCAAAGGTATAATTTAATAAGGAGATTTGGATGCCTTGGGTAGGGAAAAATGAAAAAAATCGGGAAAAAGGAAATTTTCTGCCCGAAAAGTTTGGTGGTTTCAAATATTCATCGTACCTTTGCACTCGCAATTCGGAAATGCACGATTGCTTACTGCTTCAGTAGCTCAGTTGGTTAGAGCACCTGACTGTTAATCAGGGGGTCGTTGGTTCAAGCCCATCCTGGAGCGCACAAAGAGAGAGTTGGTTTTTTACTGACTCTCTTTTTTGTGTATATCCCCTGTGCCCGGGGTGGAGGGCCGCTTGAATCTCATAATAACTAACTCGCAGATTTCCAAATAGATATGAAAACAGACAAACACAAACTTCAAGCTGCCCTGGTGCGCTCCTTCTTCGACGCTTTTTCCTCGGGCGTGATCGACTGTGGGCAGGGATCTGTCCTGGAACGCCGACAGCCGCAGAACGTGAAGCGGGCGATGCTCGACTACTACGAACAGATAGCCCCCGCCTTCTTCGAAACGGTCTTCTTCCCCCTGGCGGTCATCCATTCCGGCTACGAGGAGATGGAGCGCGTGGTGCGCGAAGCGAGGCAGCAGGGCGAGGACATGATGTCGCTGGTGCGCAGGGCCTGTGGTTCGGAGGCCTTCTACGAGGCGCTGGTGGCAGAGTATAAGCGCAACTTCTCCGCGCTGCTCGAAGGCGCTTGTCCCTCCGTGGCCGACCACCTCGCTGCCTGCGCAAAGCAGCAGGAGGGCGAGGGCATCGATACCGATCGGGCCATCGAACTGACCGTGCGCGTTGTGATGCACGCCTACGCCCGCGGACTGAGGGTTGCGGGAGGGCAGGGTGCTCACTTCCGCCAGGTCACTCTCTTCCGTCTGCTCCTCGACGCGATGAACGTGCTGCTCCTCGACGACGTGGCCGACTACTCCGACTGTCGGGAGAATCTCACTGCCATGTTTGTCAAGGCCTGCGGATCGGAGCAGCGTTTCTCCGTAATGACTGCCGAGATGGATCGCACGCACCAAGAGATCATGGGCTGACGCCGCCCGTGCTGCAATACAAAACGGTCTTTTGGGAATGGAGTGACAGAGGCGTTTGTGTGTTTCCAATACAGCAGAATTTGGGTTGTAACATTCTGTTGAATGACTTTCATTATAGCCAAATCTCTTACCCCATCTCATGCGTCGCTCCAAATATCGGATGAATCAAAAACAATGCCGCCAACGAAAGACCCGAGGGTCCGTTCGTTGGCGGCATTCATTATAGTAGGGCCCTGAGGGCCAGTGGTTTTACTTCACGACGATCTTCTTGCCATTCTGGACATAGACACCCGGCTGGAGGCTGCTGCGGTCGCCCGCCACGCGCTGGCCACTGAGGCTATAGATGGGCGCATCGGCCTGGTTCGCGGTCGTCTCCGTGCTCTGGATGCCCGAACCGTTGACGATGTAGATCTTCACGTTGTCGATGGCGATGTGCTGAGCCTTCTTCGCATTGTAGAACCAGGCGAAGTAAAGCGGAGAGTTCTCGGCGAAGCAGCTGGTGACGTCAAATGAGAGGTGCTGCGGTTTGCAGGTCTCGCCAGCGGCCAGATCCTCCACGTGGTAGCCGTCGAAAGCGTCGCAGACGTCGGCCCACTCGTTCTTGTTGTAGGAATACTTCAGGCCGGCCTCCGACTTCTGCCCCGTAGCCTTATCGACGGTGCAGTAATCGATGTCAAAGTCGATGAAGACCTTCTCGTCGGCCTGCAGCTTGCTGTAGAGGCAGGGAGTCTCCAGGGCGGAGAACATATTGACGAGCGGAGAGATAGAAGAGCAGATAGAGGCGAAGTTGCCCTCGAAGCCACCACCCGAGACGGGGAGTTCAAACCAGTTGTCGAAGCGCCAGAGATAGTCTGTCTTCATCGACTCGTTGATGCGCTCCACGGCCCAGTCGGCGGGCAGCAGGCCGCTGTTGAAGTCCTCGTTGAAGGGCAGTCCATAGACGATCTCCTCGCCATAGCTCACGGCCACGGCTATCGGGAGAGAGACAAAGCCGTCGGTATAGACCGTCTTGACATTGTACTCGTAGTCGCCCTCGGGGATGTTGGTGTCGTCGTAGGACGTGGCTGTGGTCTCGGCAATCTGCTTGCCACCACGGAAGACGAGATACTTCTCCACCGTATATTCCGAAGCCTTCGGGGCCTGCCAGGTGAGGTGGGCCGTGGCATTGTTCTCGTCGATGGAAGCCTGGAGGTCAGAGACGGTGTTGCGCGTGCCGATGGCCACCAGCGTGCCCACCAGTTCCGACTCGCCGTCGGGGTTCTCATAGATTGCCTTGACGGCATAGTACTGCACGCCGCGGTTCACGCCCGTCTGCTCGGTGGCGCGCTCATCGGGTTCGAGCCATCCGGCAAACAGCGCGCCGTTGGCGTAGCACTCGTAGTGGCTCGGCTGGCGGTCGCCCTCGGGAGCGTCCCAAGTCATGTTGACCTTGTACTTGCCCGTCTCCTCATCGTAGGCAGAAGTCACCTGCACGTTGCGCGGGGCATTGGTGCGCGGAGCAGAGAAGTTGACCTTCACCTCCACGGGCTCCGAGACGGCGTCGCCGTTGACGGCCTGCACGCCATAGGTGTATTCGCCCGACGCCTTGTCGGTCGTGTCGGTATAGGCGGTCGTCTTGACCTGCTGGGCCAGCATCTGGCCGTCGATCAGCACGTTGTAGGACGTGGCGCCCGTCACCTTGTAGGCGGAGCGCATGGGGCGGGCCACCTTCTTGCCCGTCATGGCGAAGGGACGGTAGGCGGGAAGCGAAGCCAGCGGCTTGCCCTCGCGCGGCTGCGACGGAGCGGCTGCGCCCGTGGCCTCCGTATAGAGGCTCACGTCGTCGATGGCCCACGTGAAGTAGAGACCCGTGGCCTCGTCGTCCAGGTCGCTCAGGGCCTGGAAGGCCACGATGGCGTCGCCCTCGGAGGCATCGCCGAGATAGAGCGAGACGAGCTGCCAGTCGTCCGATCCGTTGCTGTCGTAGCGAGCGTCCCAGAGCGCCTTCCAGGTCTTGCCGCCGTCGTGGCTCACCTTGACATAATAATGGTCCTTGAAGTCCTCAAACTCGCCATACTCGAGCACCTTCGGGTCGATGGCGGTATAGAAGTTGAGATACTGTGCTCCCTTGGTGGCGGGCAGGATGAGCCACTCGTCCTGGTCGGCAGGCGTGCCGTCCTCGTGCTCGCCCACCTGGTCCCAGGTGACCACCGCACTGCCCTTGCCCGTGTGTCTCCACAGGTTCAGGTCCTCCTCGTTGCCCGTCTCTTCCATCTCGGGAGTCGGGAAGCGAAACCAGGTGTAGGTCGGATCGTAGGTGTTGGTCGTCTGAACCTTCCAGCCTTCGGGGAAGGTCTTGCCCTCGAAGCCTTCGGTCAGCAGCGTGTCGGCCTGATCCTTCGCCAGTCGGTCCCAGGTCAGCGTCACGTAGCCATCCTGTTGCACGGCACGGAGATTGACGGGCTTGGCGGGGATGTCCTGCGCGCAGGCCGCCGATGAGAACAATGCCGCCACGGCAAGCGAGGCGACAGAACGAAGCCACCTTGGCGTGGCCTTGTGGGTAGAATAATTAGCGTCCATAATCAATTTTTTTTTGATATGTTTTATGGGTGCAAAGGTAGTGACAAAAGGGAGGGACGCCAACCTTTCTCCGATGGAACCGTCACTTTTTCACGAAAAAGCAATAGAAAATGCGCTTTTTAGCATGATTTTTCTATGGATATTCGCTCCCTCGAAATCTTTTGATAGATGGAAGGCTTCATGCCCGTGAGCCGCGTGAAGATGTTGATGAAGTTGGCCTGCGACTTGTAGCCGACGCTCTCGGAGATCGCCTTGATGGTATAGTGGCCATAGCGATCGTTGTCGGCGAGCCGCTGCATGGCCTCCTTGATGCGGTAGTCGTTGAGGAAGGAGCGGAAGTTCTTGCCATAGCCCTCGTTGATGGCTTCCGAGACGTAGCGAGGATTGGATCCCACGAGCTGGGCGAGGCGGTCGATGGAGAAGTCGGTACTGCAAAACTCCTCCACCTTACCCATCACGCGTCCGATGTCGGCGAGCAGGGCGGCGCGTTGCTCGGTCGTGAGGATCAGCGATCGGGGAGCAGCCTCCTGTGGTTTCTCCTCCTGGTCGTCCCTTTGCACGTCCCCTTGCCCGTCTCTCTGATCGTCCCTCTGCTTGTCTTCTTGGTTGCTCTCCAGGTTGCCTCCCTTGTTGTCCTTCAGGTGGTCCCCCTTGTTGGCGGCCTGTGGCGCCTCCTTGGCCTGGATGGGGGAGGCGAGGAAGAGCTGGCTGCGGTCGTAGAGGCGGTTGTAGGCGTGGTGGAGTTGCCGCTTCTGTGCCGAGACGATGATGAAGAGCACGATGATCAAGGCCAGGGCGATGGCGAGCGCGAGGAGCCAGCGGGCCTGGGTGCGTATCTGCTGGCTGTCGAAGATCTGCTGCTGCGTGAGCAGATTGATGGTGCTGGCGTTTTTGTTGGCGTCGTAGATATACTGTGTGTTCTTCATGGCGTTGAGCTCGTCGCTGTAGTGGAGCTTCTCCATCAGGTTGGCATACTCCATGCGGCAGGCCGAGGCCCGCGTGGCGTCGCCCTGCGCGTCGTAGGCTTGTGCGAGGAGATGCATCGTCTCGGCCAGAAACTCGTCGTGATTGGTGCGGCGGGCCCATTCCTCGTTTTTCTTGAGCAGCAGGATGGCGGAGTCGAGGCGATGGGTGTCCATATAGAGCTGGGCGAGACAGGAGTTGGTGTTGTCCACAAATGAGGAGTCCATTCCCGCGCGGATGGCATACTGCCGCGCCTGGATGTAGTAGCTGGCTGCTGCCGCGGGCTGGTCCTGGCTCTTGGCCACGAGGCCGCGCCCCATCAGGATGTTGTAGCGGTAGCCACTGTTGTGCTCCACGTTGGCCTCCATCTGCTGGAGAAACACCATGCCGCTGTCGGCCTGGCCGACGAAGCACGAGGCCCCGACCAGGTTGTTGAGCACGGCGTTCTGCAGCGTCTTTTGGCCCGTCTTGCGACTGCTGCTTAGTGCCTTGCGGTAGAAGTAGAGGCCCATCTGGTAGTCGCCCTGCGTGCTGTAGAGATTGCCCATGCCGTTGTAGAAGCGGGCGGTCAGTTCGCTATAGCCCTGGTGCTCGGCGATGCGGAGGCCGTCGAGATAGCTCTTCATCGAGGCCGTATAGAGCCGCTGGTCGTAGAACTTGTCGCCGGCCTGCAGCAAGCGTGTGGCAGTGGTTTGGTCGCCGCCATTGCCCTTGGCGCCTTGGGCAAACCCCAGAGTGGTGCCCCAAAGGATAAGCGTGTATATGATGTAGATGATCTTCTTGGTCATGGTCCTTCCGCATTATGGACGCAAAATTAATAATTTTTCGCTGCTTATCCGCTGATTGAGTGTTAAAAGTCATTGTTTTGCGAAAAGAATGATACTTTTTGGCCTTTTTACAAGCGAGGGACGGAATTTTCTCGCAAGAGAGGGACAAGACTTCTCGCAAAGGATAGGGAAGGACTTTTGCGCAAGGATAGGGCAGGACTTTTGCGCGGCGGGCCTCCCTCGACTCTGGGCAAAAGAAAACCGCCAGCAGAGAGACGGTCGGTCTCCTGCTGGCGGAAGGGGTACATTTGTGCTTCCTGAAGCAGTAACGCTTTGTATTGCTCGAAGCAGTAACGCTTTCTGCTTCCCGAAGCAGTATGTGTTTTACTTTCTCATGACCTTGCGCGTGTGGACGCTGCCGTCGGCCTGGATGTCGCGGATGATGTAGAGACCGCGGCCCATCTGGTCGGCCTCGATGCGCTTGCCGTCGATGGTGTAAACCTCGGAGCGCACGGTCTGGCTCTCCTTCGTCTGGGGCAGATCCTCGATGCCGTTGATGGCGTCGTTGAACTTAGCACCCTCGACATTCTCGACGGCGCAGCCCTCCACGTTCGTGGAATAGTAGTTGACGAAGGCGACGATATTGAGGTTGTCTCTGTTCCACATGCGCCATGCCTCCTCGAAGTTGCCGGCCTGCACCTTGTCGTTCTTGGTGAAATAGACCGTGTTCAGACCCAGGGAGACCTCGTAGCTAAACTTGTTGCCGTCCCACTCGATGGGCTCGCCCCAGATAGAGTTGATGGCACGGGTCACGTGCTGGTGGGTGAACGATCCCTCGGCACCCATCTGGGCGTGGGCAGCGATGTTGTCCTCAGTCAGCATGACCGTGATGCGCGAACCATCCTTGGCGCTGCTGTTGCGCATACCCTCCACGCGGACCACGATGGTGGTGTCGTTGTCGCCGTAGCGTGCGGAGAGATTGGTGATGATGATATTGGCGGGATCGCTCTGGATCTGCTGGATGAGGCTCTCGATCTCCATGGCGGAACCGGGCATGTAGGTGCAGCACTTGTTGCCAGCCGTGGACATGGCGTCGAACCAGGCGTTGCGGCCGAACATCATGGCCGGAGCGTAGGTGCCGCGGTCGTTGTAGAGGGAAGCGTAGTCGTAGAGGTCGGTCTTGATATACTCGCCATTGACCACGCTGCGCTTCGTGGTGAGCCAGTCGGTGTAGTACATCACGTGGTGGGCGGCGGCAAAGACCTCGCCCTCATACTCGGGATTCTCCAGGGCGGTGTGGAGGTAGCCAGCCACGCGCGGGCAGTTGGGGCACGACTCGGTGGTAAACTCCTCCAGCAGCACCTTGCGCTTGAAGCCCATGGCGATGTCGAGCGCGTTGTTGGTCGGGTCGATATCGGTCTCGTCACCGAGGTCGGTGATGTTGACGTTGACGGCCGACTCGCCATCGACGCTTCCCAGGGTCGGGTTGATGGTCCACTTCAGGTCGATATACTGACCTGAGGTGATGGTCTTGTCGAAGGTCGTGGTAAACTTCTGGCCAGCCACGGTGGTGGTGATGGTGAACTTGTTTACGGGGCGTGTGGCCTTGTTGAACACCGTACCGCTCATGGTCACGGATCCCGTCGTGGCGTTGAGCATGGCCTTGGCGCCCGTGAGGGCCAGGTCATACTTCGGCAGGTTATTGCCCACGATGACGGCCTCCACGCTGATGGCACCCTGTCCGTGGCGGTCGCCCCAGAAGGCATCAGAGGTGCTCTTGTAGTGGAAGGAACCCGTCTGACCCGGCTTCACGACGGAGAGGGCAGGAGTGCTGCCGCGCTGCTTCAGGTCGAAGCCGATGTAGAGGCGCTCGCCCGTGATGGCGTAGGGCGCGTTGAGCTCCACGACGTTCCAGCCCTTCTTGATGCGCGTGTCCGTCTTCATGGTGATGTAGCCCTCGGCCAGGTTCTCACCCTTCAGCGTCTTTCTCACCCAGACGCGCAGCGTGTCGATGTTGGAGCGGGAGCACAGAGCCACCCGGACTTGCGCCACGCTGTTGCCCTGGTAGGCTTCCATGGTTTCGCCAGGAAGCTGGATCGCAGCCGATACCCAAGTGTTGCCTTTCTGGGTGGCCATACCTTCACTGGCCACTGCGCCCTTGCAATAGCCCAACGCCAGCGTGTCCGACTGAGCCAGCAGCGGAGCTACCGTCAGAAGGGCGAGGAGAGTTAGTAAAATCTTCTTCATAAGAATCGTTTTTTATTGTTAATAGAATATGTTGTTGTCGTGACTGGAAAACCATTGATGACGGCGCAAATTTAGGAGATAATTTTGATATGACAAAATAATAGTTCGTAATTTTTGCTTTCTTTTCCTCAAATAGCACTTAGTTTTGACGGATTTTGTTACCCATCTCAAAGTTTGATTCTCCTAAAAGTTACCATTTGACACCCGAGGTTGTTCTAAATTTCGGTAGTAGGCTCTATCTTGCCCGTATTTAACGAGATTTAACTTAGTTTCCAAGCATACTCGGTGGAAATTTGGCTATTTTTGCACTGAATCCAACTCAAAACGGTCTAACCGACCTCTTGAAAGGCGAGAAATCAACTAACAGTTTTATAAATATCAGCTTATGAAAAAACGAACCCTTCTCTTGGCAGTTCCGCTATGGATGCTGCTGTTCGTGCCCATACTTCCGATGTGGGCACAGGATTCCAAGGCGCAGCGCGTCTTGCGACCTGGCGTTGGCGACCCGACCGGTACGCCCGCCAAGCGCG
>QWBY01010136.1_pt1 | contig 11016 bp, 10 predicted proteins | sample 1972471 | NCBI WGS metagenome assembly QWBY01 (sample SAMN09866722, study PRJNA288562) | Human gut metagenome isolate term6_stool, whole genome shotgun sequencing...
TTCTTTAATGGGATAGGAGTTATCTGATTCAATAGACCTTAAAATTGGAAAACTCAATAGATAGTTGCTTAGATAAAAGGCAATCCAGTTCATCATAATAGATGATATAACTTCGTTAACTTCAAATTTTGCCTTTAATAGTCCAACTAAAGCTCCCCAAATATAACCACAAAGGGCTCCAACTAAAAGTGCTACAAGTCCATGGATTACTGGAGGAAGGTCTAGTAATAGTCCAACAACTAAGGCGCCAATGGACCCAACAATGTATTGTCCTTCAGCCCCAATATTAAATAGGCCTGTATTAAAGGCAAAGGCAACTGAAAGTCCGGTTAAAATTAATGGAACTGCCTTTACAATTGTCCAAGAAATATACTTAGGCTTGCCAAAGGCTCCCAAGAAAATTACCTTGTAGGCCTCAACAGGGTTTGTCCCACTTAGTAAAAGTATAATTGACCCAATTAAGATACCAAGTACAATGGCAAGAATTGTGTATAAAAATCTATTTCTCTTCATTTTTACCTCCTGCCATATAAAGTCCTAGTTCTCTCTCATTAGTTTCTTTTGCATCAAAAGTCTTTAGGATCTTTCCATTATAAATAACAGAAATCCTATCTGAAAGAGCCATGATTTCATCTAATTCAAAGGAAATAAGAAGAACTGCCTTCCCCTTATCCCTTTGTTTTATCAAGAAGTTCCTAATATACTCAATGGCACCAACATCTAGCCCCCTTGTTGGTTGGGCTGCAATGAGAAGGTCTGGATCACCAGATATTTCTCTTGCAATAATAACCTTTTGTTGGTTACCACCAGATAGGGCGCCTGCAAATTGGTTTATATTTCTCGGTCTAATATCATAGTCCTCTGAAAGGTCCTCAGCATTCTTTTCTATCTTAGGGAAGTCCAAAATTCCCTTTTTAGAAAACTTGTCCTTGTAGTATTCCTTTAAGATAATATTTTCTGCCACAGAAAAATCTAGGACTTTCTCCAGCTTTAATATCTAAGTTTAAATCATCTAACTTTTTGACATCCCTTATGTCTCTGGCAGTTAGTCCCTTGATATCTAGTATTGTGTCGCCAGCCTTACAATCAGCCTTATTAACATCTAGGTGAACAGCTCTTCCCACCATCATATCTGCAAGTTCAGATTCATTGACATCAGAGACATTTACTGTGTCAATCTTTTTCCCACGTCTAATGATAGTACACCTGTTGGCCATTTGCTTAATTTCCTTTAGCTTGTGGGTGATTATAATTATAGATTTGCCTTCTCTTGCAAGGTTTTTTATTATGTCAATTAATTCTGTGATTTCTTGAGGGGTTAAAACTGCTGTTGGCTCATCAAAAATTAAGATGTCAGCACCCCTGTATAAAACCTTAAGTATTTCAACCTTTTGTTGAGTACCCACACTTATGTCTTGGATCTTGGCATCGGGATCAATTTTGAAGCCATATTTTTCAGAAAGGGCAATCACGTCTTCCCTAGCTTTTTTTATGTCTACCTTGATTCCGTTCATAGGTTCCATTCCAAGAACAATATTTTCAACAACAGTGAAGGGTTCAATAAGCATAAAGTGTTGGTGAACCATTCCCAGTCCTGCCTTTATAGCATCGTTGGGATCCTTAAATTCTTTTTTTTCATTATTTATATAAATCTCACCTGATGTAGGAGAACTCATGCCATAGAGCATATTCATAAGAGTAGTCTTGCCAGCACCATTTTCTCCAAGCAGAGAATGGATTTCTCCCCTCCTAAAATTTATTTGTATTCGTTATAAGTTTCTTCGTTGTAAGGAACTTTGATTTCACCAGAAATAATTTTTTCAGAGATTTCATCAACTGATTTTAAAATTTCAGGTTTAACATTCTTATCAGAAGTTGGCGCAATACCTACTGCTCCACCGTCTGAAAGACCAAACTCAATAGTTCTTCCACCTTCGAACTTACCTTCTTGCATATCTTTTACAACTTGGTAAACAGCAACATCGCCATTTTTCATTGCAGAAGTTAATACATTTTCAGGAGCCCTGTCGCTTTGGTCTCTATCAACACCAATTACCCACTTGTCAGCTTCTTTAGCAGCTTCGATAACCCCTTCGCCTGCTCCACCAGCTGCGTGGAATACTACGTCAGCACCGTTTTGGTACATTGTAGCAGTGATTGATTTACCCTTTTGTGCGTCAGAGAAGTCTCCAACATATTGGCTAAGAACTTCAATGTTAGTTCCCTTTTCCTTAGCTGCGTAATCAACACCAGCCTTGTAACCATATTCGAATCCCCAAATAATGTTACCTTCTTGGCCACCAACAAAACCAACCTTGTTAGTTTCTGATGTCATACCAGCAATATAACCAACTAGGAAAGAAGGTTCTTGTGCTCTAAACATAATTCCAAGTAGGTTTGAAGGAGCTTCAATTTTGTTACCATCTTTGTCAACTGTAACGTCAACGTCAACTATTGCATAGTTTATTTCAGGATACATTGTAGCAGCTTCAGCTACGTTACCACCCATTTTATATCCAGCACCAATAATAAGATTCTTATCTTGGTCAGCAAAAGTTTCTAGGTTAGGAGTGTAGTCCTTAGTGTCCTTAGATTCAATGTAGTCAGCCTTGATTCCAAGTTCATCAATTGCCTTTTGAAGTCCTTCCCAAACTCCTTGGTTAAAGGATTGGTCGTTAACTCCACCTTCGTCAGTTACAAAACCAACGTTAATGTCTGATTTAGCTTCAGTTGTTTCTTTAGTAGCGTTTGCAGCATTTCCATCTGCTTCTTTTTTGTTGCCGCCACCACAAGCAACAAGTGTCATTGCAATCAATAACACTGAAAGTAGTGTAAATTTCTTCTTCATTTAAAAATCCTCCTATAGATATTTAATTAAATTATATATTAAATTTACTATTATTTCAATTTCAATAAAAAGTTTTCCTATTATAATCAAAAAAATAACTGTTAAATGAAAAACAGTTATTTTAAATATCTTATTAATTGAACTAAGTAGCTTCCGTTTAAATCAGTTTCTTCCTTATCAAGTTTTCTCATGCCAAACTTTGTGAATCCATTTTTTTCATAAAAATTAATTAAACTTTTAACATTTTCGCATTCAAGATAAACAAACTTACCTCCACTTATCTCTTGTGCTGCTCTAACTTTTCTACAAGCTAGCTCTAATAACTCACTACCTGAAATAAGAGATTCATCATTTGCATTATAATTTTTACCAAGCTGACCAATTAAATGGCAAGACATAACATAACTTTTTAGCTTAGGTTCAAAGTTTGAATAAGTGTTGATCTTTTTTCTCAAAGTCTTAGAAATATTAGCATCACTTTTAATTACAACAGCTTTCATAGCAAGAGAATAATATGCTAAAAATTCTAATTTTTCTTTATATTTAGTAAAAACCAAATAAGTAGAAGCTAAACCTCTTTTACCAAATTCTTCAGCTTTGGTTTTTAGAAAGTAATTTACATCTTCATTATACTTTGAATCAAAATTATCTAATAAATTATGAGTCTTTTCTTCTCCTCTAATTTCTAAAAAATCTCTTAAATTTACTTCTAATAATTTTGATTTATTCATCGTCATTAAAGTACTTCTCCAAATCTTCTACTTTTAAAGTCTGTACTTCTCTATCTAATTTTACTTTAGGGTCAGGCTTTTTAATCGCCTTATCTAAAGCGTAGAAGAAGTTCTTTGTATCTCTTCTTGTTTTTAAGTTAATTGTTTTTAAAAAACTTTTTGTAGCCATAATTCCCCTCCTTATGAGCCTATTATATCACAATATATAGGCAGATAGTTTAAATAGTAAAATTTCCAACAAAAAAAGCCCAATATAATATTGAGCTTTTAAAAAATATTTACTTATCCAATAAACACTCTTGGAATAACAAAGAATACTAGAGAGAAAACAAAGTACATTAATAAAAATGCCACTGATTGTTTCATTTCCTTATTGCCAAAAGTAAAGTCGCCGTCTGATGCCAAAAATCTTGCCGCTATTGAGGCAATAAGTCCCAAGATTGGATAGGCTATAAGGACACCAAGGTTACTTGTTCCCTTGTCAATGAACCTATAAAAAGCAGGAATCATTAAGAATAGGGCTCCAAGATAGATTTGAAAATTTCCCCTATCAAACCAGATTAAGGCAATAACTCCTAGAGTTAATACTAAAAAAATCACTGTAGAAGCTGTGTTAATTAGAGAAATTTTATTTATTAGTCCTTGGTTTATTAATTCAATCTTATTTACATAGTATCCAGAGTTTGTGTAGGCTTCTTTTACACTGTTGCTAGACTTAATTGATTCTGTCCAGTTTTCTACCTTTGCATTTGTAACAAAAATTGAAGCATCTTCAACCTTTTGTCCACCTGAAAAGTAAAGTGGATTTGGCTTGTAGTAAACTGTGAATTCATATTCTCCAACTTTTTCCTTTAGGGCAAGTTTAACTTCACTCACTGACTTAAAGTCCTTGTTGTCTGTCTTGTTGTAAAAGTCCTTTACCTTTAATTTTAATTTTTCTTCGAAAAGAGATTTATTAATTTTGTCAAAGTCTCCCTTTAAGTTTACCTTTGACTTGCTAAAGCCAACTCCTTCGTCAAAGAAAATTTGTCTATTTGGTGTTCCCAAAATTCTTGCAGTTGAGTCTTCGCCTGTGTAATTAAATTTTATGTCGTATTTTATTAAGTTTTCATTAGCTCCTTTTTCTAAAGATCTAGAAACTTGTAAATTTTCTACTCCATCAGCATTATTGAAAAGAATTCCGTCGAATTCTCTATTTACTTCTGCATTTGGCCACATAAGAGACTTACTGAAAAAAGCAGTTAGAGAAGCTAACATAAGTACTAGTATGAAAATTGCAAAAACCACAAGCTTTTTTATTCTCTCGATATCACAAGGAGGCCTTAAAATAAACAAATTTATTAGCATATTAAAGATTAGAAGCATTTATTTCTGTCCAGATTCTGTCGTAAACTTTAATAAAATCTCCTAGGTCTCTAAAGGATTCTAGTGATGGAAGTTTATCAAGATCTGGATAGGCAACCTTTGAATTTTTAATTTCATCTGGTAAAAGGTCCTTTACACCCTTAACTGGTGAAGTGTAACCTACGCAGTGTTCAACATTCTTTGCTTGAACTTCTTTTTCTAGCATATAATTTATAAATTTTTCTGCTCCCTCTACATTTTTTGCATTTTTTGGAATGACCATGGAGTCGTACCAAATGTTTGAACCTTCTTTTGGAACAACATAGTCAAGGTCTTCATTTTGTTGCATCATAAGAAGGGCGTCACCTGAATACATTACAGATAGGTTTGCATCTCCTTGGACAACAACATCACGTCCATCATCATCTAGATAAGCATAAACTAGTGGTTTTTGTTCTATTAGAGACTTTTTAGCTTCTTGAAGTTCCTTTTCACTTGTTGAATTTAGTGAATAACCAAGTCTCTTTAGGGCAACTCCTAGAGTATCTCTTTGTGAGTTGTACATAATTATTTGGTCCTTATATTTTTCATTCCAAAGAATGTCCCATGAGTCAACCTTGTCTTTTACTTCTGCCTTGTTGTAGACAATACCAACTGTTCCCCAGAAGTAAGGTACTGAGTATTTGTTTTCTGGATCAAAAGTAGGATTTTTTAATATATCTTCTACATTTGCAAAGTTTGGAATATTTTCAAAGTTAATTTCTCTTACAAGACCTTCTTTTATAAGTCTTTCAATCATGTAGTCACTAGGAACAACTACATCATACTTATCTTGTGATTGAGTCATCTTGATATAAAGGTCTTCATTTGATGCATAAGTGTCGTAGTTAACCTTTATGCCTGTTTCCTTTTGGAAGTCCTTTAGGATTTGTGGGTCAATATATTCTCCCCAGTTGTAAACATAAATTTCTTCCTTTGCTGTTTCTTCTTTGCCACATCCTGTTAGGGAAAATACCATTAGGATTGCAAGTGCTAAAATTATTTTTTTCATGTGCTTCATTAGATTACCTCGATTTTTTTCATTTTTTCACTTCTCTTGTTGATTATAACAAGTAGAATTAGTAGTGCTACTAGCATTAATGTCGATACTGCATTTATTGATGGGTTAATCCCCTTCCTAGCCATAGAGTAAATTGTTATTGAAAGGTTTGAAACTCCCTGACCTGTGTTGAAGAAGGAAATTACAAAATCATCTATGGAAAGTGTAAAGGACATCAAGGCCCCAGTTAAGATTGCAGGTTTTATTTGTGGAATCACCACATTTAATATTGCATAAGTTGGAGTTGCGCCTAGGTCTAGGGCTGCCTCCACTGTGTTCTTTTGCAACTGGTTTAACTTTGGCAGTATGGAGAGAATAACATAGGGAATGCAAAAGACAATATGTGAAATTATCATTGTTGTGTATCCCATTCTTATGTTAAAAAGTCCAAAGAGTCCCATTAGGGCAACTGCTGTCACAATGTCGGGATTAATTACTGGCAGGTAATTTATATTTAGGATGGCGTCCTTTTTAAAACCCCTAAGTTCATTTATGGCAATGGCTGAAATTGTCCCAACAATTGTAGAGATAACTGTTGCCACTACTGCTACTATAAGTGTAGTCCAAAGGGAAGATAAAATTGCTGGGTCAGAAAATAAATTTTTGTACCACTTTAGGGTAAAGCCTGCCCAAGATCCCCTTAGCTTGGAGTTGTTAAAACTAAAGACAACAAGAATTATAATTGGAGCATATAAGAATAAAAATATTAAAAATAAGTAAATTCTATCTATTATTTTTTTCATTATAAGCCACCTCCTATTTCATTAGTTTTAATTTTTCCATTAAATAATTTTGGAAGTAAAAGAATTAAAAGCATGATTACAATTAGGATCATGGAAATTGCAGATTGTTTCCTCCCAAGAGGTTTGGCACAACAAAAGTTGAAATTGCTGGTATAAAAACCATAGTTATTCCTGTGTAAATTCCTGGTAGAGAAAGTGGGAGAATAACTTTAATAAAAACTTCAAAGTCGTTGGCTCCCAGGTCCTTTGCTGCTTCAATTAATTTTTTATCCATCTTTAATAATACTGTATAAATTGGCAGAACCATAAAGGGCAAGAAATTGTAAACCATACCTATCATTATGGCCTTGGAGTTGTACATAAGGTCCCAGGGACCCCATCCAAAAAGTCCTATAAATTTATTTATCAATCCCTTGTTGCCAAGAAGTGTAAGCCAGGCATAAGTCCTTAGTAAGAAGTTCATCCACATTGGGATTATAAAAATCAAAATCATGTTGTTTCTTACTTTTTCCCCCATTTGTGAAATTATATAGGCTACTGGGTAGCCAATAAGGAGGCAAAATATAGTGGAAACTCCTGCCAATACAAGAGATGTAATTAAAATCTTTACATAAAGTGGTTCAAAAAACCTTGAGAAATTGTCTAGGGTAAAGGCAAAGTCTGCCAGGTCTGTGTTGGCACTAAAAGCGTGGGCAAGTATTAAAAATAGTGGGAAAACAATAAATACTAGGCCCCAAAATAAATATATTAGTGAAAATTTTTTCATTTTAACTCAACCTCATAACGTGGATAAGGTCTGGTTTGATTACTATGCCTGTTTTTTCTCCCACTTCTCTTTTTTCTGTTGATTGAACAAGCATGGAGTAACCATCAATATCTACAGTCATTTCATAGTGAACTCCCTTGAAGACAAGACTTGTCACAGTCCCTTCAATTTGGTAGTTCTCATCAACCAAAAGCACATCTTCAGGTCTTACTACAACTTCAACATCTTCGTTGGCTCTAAATCCCTTGTCAACGCAAGGAAAATCGTAATCTAAAAATCTTACCTTGAAGTCTTCAAGCATCCTTCCCTTAATAATATTAGACTCACCAATAAAATCTGCTACAAAGGCATTCTTTGGTTCGTTATAAATATTTATTGGGCTATCCATTTGTTGGATTTCACCATTATTTAGGACAACCACAGTATCACTCATGGAAAGGGCCTCTTCTTGGTCGTGGGTAACGTAGATAAAAGTTATACCAACGCTTTTTTGAATTCTCTTAAGTTCAATCTGCATGGCCTGTCTAAGTTTTAAATCAAGAGCACCAAGAGGTTCATCAAGCAAGAGGACATCTGGTTCATTGACAAGAGCTCTTGCAATGGCAATCCTCTGTTGTTGACCTCCTGATAGGGATTCAATTTCCCTGTTTTCAAATCCAGCAAGGTTAACAAGTTTTAAAACCTCACTTACCTTTTCCTTGATGACTTTCTTGTCCATTTTTTTTATTTTTAAACCAAAGGCAATGTTGTCAAAGACATTCATATGGGGAAAGAGGGCATATTTTTGGAAAACAGTGTTAATCTGTCTCTCGTAGGCTTCCTTATTTGTTATGTCTTCTCCATTAAAAAGAATTTGTCCCTCATCTGGCTCTTCAAAACCACCGATTAACCTCAAAATTGTAGTTTTACCACAGCCTGATGGTCCTAAAATCGTAAGGAACTCGTCTTTTTTTACCTTAAAATCAAAGTTTTCTAAAATTACATTGTCACCAAAGGACTTACTAATATTTTTTAATTCAATTACATAATTTTCCATAATTCACCGCCTAAAAATTTGGTGGAGATGATATCCACAAAATCTCAGTTTCACACTTTCCTTCATTTTTTAAGTAATGGGACTTGTTGGCTTTAAAATAAAAGCACTCTCCCTTTTTCACCTTGTATTCTTCTTTTCCATAAAAAAGTTTCACCGAACCCCTTAGGACATAGCCAAACTCTTCTCCCTCATAAGGCTGGACTTCTTTTGAAGTCCCACCTGACTTAAGTAGGATTCTCATGGGCTCCATTTGATTTTTCTGTGCATTGGGCACAACCCAATCAAGGACATAGCCAAGTTCTTCATTTTCACTTTCAAAGAAGTCCTCTTCTTTGAAGATTATTTTTTCATTTTCTTCTCTCTTAAAGAAAAGGCTGGGATCAGTCCCAAGGGCCTCCAAGATATCTAAAAGAGAGTCAACAGATGGCGATGTCAAATCTCTTTCAATTTGAGAAATAAAACCCTTAGTGAGTTCAGACCTGTCAGCCAGTTCTTCTTGGGTAAGTCCCTTTTCAATTCTCATTTCTTTTATTTTATTTCCAATCTTCATTGCATCACCTATAATATTAAACAAATTACTTAAATTATTAAACTCATTAGAGTATAAATCTTAAGATATTTAAAGTCAATAGATTATATAATTTATTTTATTAAATTTTTTGTAAAATATAATTTACTAAATAATTTTATTTTATAATCATTTTCTTCTTGCTTCCACTTTGTGTCTAATATATTTTATTTATTAAGGAGGGACTTATGAAAAATTTTTTAATTTTTATTTTTGGAATTCTAACAGGGTTTCTTTTAAAGGGATTTTACATCTATCTTTTTAGTAAATAATATTTAATCATGAAGCTTAAAGAGTATAAATTTTAATAAAGCTTTTTTGGTAATTAATAATTTTTACGATTTAATCAATTTTCATGGCTTAATAATCTTTTATAGCTTTATATTTTTTGCTAGTTAATAATCTTTTATAACTTCATAATCTTTTGCAACTTCATATAATTTTACAAACTCATAATATTTTATTAAATTACAATTTTTTTCTACTTTATAATTTTTTACCAAGTCAAAAACTTCATCTTACTTTCTTCTTCTCTATTTGTGTTATAATTTTTCTGAGGTGTAAGAATGGATACTATTAAGAAAAGATACAATGCCATAGATTTTTTGCGTGGCTTCACTATTATAAGCATGATAATTTATCATGGAATTTTTGATCTTGAAAATTTTTATGGATTTGATTTCAATCACAATTTTTATTACTTTCAGCAGTATATATGTATTTCTTTTATTTTGATTTCTGGTTACTCAACCCACTTTTCCAATAATTTTAAGAAGAAGTTTTTAATTTTATGTGGTCTTTCTCTCTTGATTACTCTTGGGTCCTACATATTTTCTAAAGAAGATGCTATTTATTTTGGAATCATTCACTTCTTTGCTGGTACTACTTTAGTTCACATGCTTATAAAAAAATACATAAAAAAAATAAATCCAAAGCTTGGACTTATTGTGAATACTATTTTATTTGTAAGTCTAAAGAGAATTTATTATGGAAGTGTCTTTTTTGGAAAGATTATTCCACCAAAGGCACTTTATGATCTAAACCTATTTATCCTTGGTCTTCCTAGCGAAAACTTTTCATCAGGTGACTACTTTCCTCTAATACCTTGGATATTTTTATTTTACATGGGCTACTTCCTCTTTGATTTTGTAAAATTTACAAAAAAAGAAGCCTCCCACAATATTATCAATATCATGGGTAGGCATTCTCTTTTAATTTATTTCCTCCATCAAATTATTTTGATTGGAATTTTTTCTTTAATCTTTGGTTTTTGATTAAATTCTTCCGCTGGCGCCACCGCCACCAGAGGAACCTCCTCCGCCGAAGCCTCCAAAGCCTCCGCCGCCAAAACCACCAGATGATCCACCGAAACCACCTGATCCTCCGAAGCCACCATAGCCTCCAAAGGAACCTGGTCCCCAGAAAATCACTGGTCTTTGTCTTCTTCTCCTGCTTCCTGGTCCACTTCCACCGCCAGGTCCTCCTCCATTTTTATTTCTAAAAATCAAGGAAATTATAAAAATAATTATGATTAATCTTATAATGGGGACTAATGATAGAAATAAATTATCATCATAATCGTCCTCAGAATAATCAATGGCTTCTTGTGGCTCTCTTGCCACAATGTCAACTCCATATTCTCCCTCATATAATTTTATAATTTGTGCATATCCTTCAAGCACTGCCTTTTCAAAGGGCCTGTCATTTTCATTTTCAGCAACAACTTTTCCCATTGCCCTAATAATTCGCGATGCATAGGCATCGGGAACAAATCCCTCTGCTCCATAACCTGGTTCAATTTTTACCAGCCTATCATTATCATCGAGTAGGGCAAGGAGGATTAGGACTCCATTGTCCTTATCCTTGTCTCCAATTTTTATA
>QWBY01002326.1_pt1 | contig 11015 bp, 9 predicted proteins | sample 1972471 | NCBI WGS metagenome assembly QWBY01 (sample SAMN09866722, study PRJNA288562) | Human gut metagenome isolate term6_stool, whole genome shotgun sequencing...
GCTCCTCAGGAAGCAATAAGCGCATTTAAAGACGTAAAAGAAATAAGACAAGACATAGGACACTTCAAGGGAGAAATAAAACTCTTTATTGAAAAAGACGGAAAGAAAACAAGGGTGGACCAAAATATGAAAGACGGTCTAAGAGTAGTCGAAGGCAGAACATGCGTAGGCGTAAGAGATTTGGTAAATGCAATTGAAGGAGCAGAGGTCGAATGGGACCAAGCGAACAAAATTGTGGATATCAGATACGGAGGCAAGGAAATATCCTACCCACTAAACAAACCTGTTATGTGGAATGGGAACAAGATGGTCACCATAGACGTACCGGCACAAGTCGACCCATCCATATCAAGAACATTCTTGCCTATAAGAAATATCGCCGAAACATTGGGCTTCAAAGTTGATTGGAACCAAAAGACCAAGGAAGTAACCCTAACCCCAGGCGCAGGTACAGGACAAACAACCACCACCCAACAAAACACCACAAAGCCAAAGGCGAATAATAACACTAACACAGAAAACCTAAAATGGGTAACTGCAAGCGGCCAAAAAATCCCAAAGAGAAACGAGTTACCTGCTGATCCAAATAAAAAGCATGGTATAAATATTAAGAAAGAAGATGTAACACAAAATCCGGATGGAACAAAAACCTACTTCAAAGGAACACCTTTGGAATTTACAAGACAAGCAAAGTTCAAATACGTAAAGAAATCACCTGAATGGGGCGGATTTAATCTATTCAAACCAAGTGGAAATGATCCACGTGTAGGACTTGCGGCATTCCAAGAAGGTCATCCTGTATATGATAAATGGAAAGCCGACAAAATAGCAGAATATCCTGATGAATTTGACCCAGATCCATTTACACCATTTATGCCAATGCGTAAAGTTATTGAAGAATATCCTAATAGAGAAATATCTTATGATATTATAAATCAAATACCAAATAAACTTAAAATGGATAAGAGTGATTCAGATATAGATTACCTATTAACTGATATAAATAGAAAGCTAGGAAAATGGTATGACTTTACTGGTATACTTGATATGAGTATAACCGGTGTAGGTAATGCTACCCAAGATACATATAATATTAAGTTTGGTGGAGGAGCATCATTTATTATTACCACGGATGGTGAACTTATATCATGTACAAATCTGTTAAATTATAAGGATAAAATAATTGATAAAGTAATATATGACGGTCAAAATTATAAATTTATTGTAGATATACCGGATATAAGAGTAGGAAACTATATCGATAAAATTAAATATACTGAAGGAACTTACTTTATTAATTCTTATAAAGTAGTTAGGCTTCATAGATAGGAGTGATTAAAAATGAATAAGAAAATAATATTTGTATTGGTTTCAATATTATTAATCTCTATAATATCAGTACCAATTAAAGCTGGATGTGAGATGATAGAAGGAGATGTAGTTGAAACTCAATTTGAGGTAGACTTAACCGGTTTGCAAGTAAATGACAAATTTGAAGTTGAGACTTCTGGAGGTAGGGTTGAAGCTATTGTTACCAAAGTAAATGCAGATGGTAGTAGAGAATTTACTTTTACAGGTCAAATGAAAGATGCGGGCAGTTTTGATATGAGCTCTACATCAACAGGTAAAGATGCCTACTACGATGGAAAGGAATCCAACACTCACTCAGGCGACACAAAAAACGTTGAAATAGGGGACAATAAGTTCGCAGATACAAAAATTGACGCTAATGGTAACATGACAGGAAGTGGAAAAACTACTTCGGGAACTCAAAAAGGAGAATTCTTTAAGAACGCTGCTATAGCTGCAAAAAACGGTGCGGATTTCAGTAATGCAAATGAAAGAGCCGCCTATTTAAAAAGTGGGGGGTATAAACCTGGAACAGTTGAGTATGCTAAAAGAGATGCAGACTTAAAAAATAATAATAGTGAAAGTAAGCTAAAAGCCATGGCTAAAAAAGAAAACGGCAAGTCAACTTCAACAGTAAACTATAAAGTCCAAAAACTACCAACACAGGTATGTAAAGAAGATCCTGGAACGGATATTTGTGATCAACATGCTCAAAGGCAAGCACAATCTTTTCCGGGACATAATCAAACCTGTACATCAAGTGTGGGTAGCTGCATAAAGAGTGAAAGACAAGACTATTTATCATCATATACTACAACCAGTCCGAACCAATCAGGTGATACAATAATCAAAAGAGATATGTGCGGACCACATATTAGACAATATAACGAAACATTGACTATGACACAAATGAATCAGATGTCAGGAAGAATACAAGCAAATCAACAAAATGAACAAAATAAGTTGCAAGCTCTTGTAAATCAATTTAACTTGCCTACATGGACATCTAAATGGCAATTGGAAGCAAAATATTGGAACCCATTCCAAGAAGGAGTAATATCTCCAGGATTACCTGTAAGAAAACATATGACAATTGAATTAGATTCATGGTTAGACCAAGAATATAGCATAAATAATATACTGACAGAGTCAGTTAATATTTGGAAAGCAGCAAAGGCAAGAAATGAAAGCGTTGTTAGAAAGTATAATAGTAACACTAATATAAATGTATTTAATAACGCTCCAAATCCAGTTGTAAAACATAGATATCTGGATGGAAGAGAATGGAAAGAAATAAATTCTAGAGTTATTGAGTGTCAAGAAACATATGAACTAAAGATAGAACCAGGTTATGATATAACAATTCACAATAGATATCAAAAAGTTCAACAACGTGATATAAAAGGTGCAACAAAGATAGAAACATATAATTGTGATCCTTACGAAGAAACGGTATGCGTAAGAGGAGAATGTTTGGAAAGAAATAAATATGGAAGATGCATAGACTGGGATAGAGAATGTCACGAAGAAACAAGATATCACACCTGCTGTAGAACAGTTCCGGATGATCAACACCAAGAATGGCCTGATGGGGAAACGGGAGACAGTGCTCCAGGAGGTTTAATACCACCGATTTATGCACCACGTGTAAAATGGAAGTATAGAATCGGTGTAGATAATGAATATCACGCAACAGCATACAAAACTACTCCACAAGCTAGATTAAGACCTATACCGAATTCAAATAGAGATGAAAATACTGTTAAATCAGGCTATGGTTTTAACTACAGTGCAGACAGATGGAGAATTATTACCGACTACGATAATCCACAATTCAATGGTCAATCAGATTTAGTTAGACCAAATAAGACTACTAATATTAGACTTAATAGTAGTTTAGCAGCTAATACACAAAACTTTGACCCTAATGTAAGATTTGATAGTGCAAGGAATGCACCGAATAGATCATCATCTAAAAACTCAAGGTATATAAATGAAAGAATCAGGACAACTATTGTAAATTCAACATTTGATAGAGATTTAATTTCAAAATTTGTATCACCAAATAAAGATGATCCAAGCATTATGAGATTACAAAGGAATACTGGAACACAATCTGGTATAAGTGGTGGAAGAATTACGAGAAACGGTTCAGCAATACAAATGGAAACTGAATTTGAAGCAAGCTCTGACCCAAATAGGTATTATCATGCATATTGGGTAACTAGGGGTGAACCGAACTTAATTCCGGCATATAGACCTGGTCCGCTCCATTATATTCATCTTGACTACAGAAGCGGTAGTGATTATGATGTTTATTCAATGAATAGGGTGGTCATAAGACCTGGATTTACAATTGACGCATTCAACTCCGGCTCGATTCGAGTTGTGGGGAATATGTGGGAAGATTCGTTCTCAAGACCGGATTTTCGTAAGTCAAGGGATTTTAATATTTAATTTTTATAAGGATAAGTCGATACATATTAAAAATAAATTTTGCCGATTTGCGCGGCTTTTTTAAATATAAAATTTAATAACCGGTTTACTATAAATGGTTAGGGTGAATAATTTTTATATTTTTAATTTTTTTATCGATGCGAATGCAAGATTTTAATAGATATTCACCAAATAACAATTCAGGTGTTTGATATTTAATTTATTTTTTTTATTAAATTTGAAAATTTTTCATACTAAAAAAGATAGAGAACTAAGCTCTATCTTTTGAAAACATAAATATATTTAATATTATAAGAACCGGAATTATGATATAAAGAGATTCATGAATCGGTAGTTTTATAAAAAAGCTGTCTCTTATATCATAAATCAGTACAGAAAGTTTATTTCCGATTGCTGCAAGCAAAAATGTTGTTAGCTCAAGCAGTAGAAATAAGCTTTTGTTTATTTTGAATTTAAAAATCGTTAGTATAATAAATGTCGCAAAAAATGTTGCCCATATCATTGTCGGGGCTTTTAATCTCATTCGAAGCCAGATACTGTAGGTCGAAATCATATCGACAATGAGTGCAATGAAAAACGAAAGGATAAGATTTTTTGCGATATTTGTTATTTTATTAGTCTGCAAGTTTATAAGTTATAACAACTTCAGAGCCATCTGCAGGAAGTACGTCTTTGTTTCCTTTAAATTCAACGCTCTTTTGTTCTTCAACAGCTCCAAGTGGGTAAGCAGCATTTGATGTGATTCCTACAAAGCAGCTGTCGAGGCATGTGATGCAACCTGTGTTAAATTCTTTAGAATTATTCATATTTCCGCTGAAACGAATGTCAAGCGGTGTTCCGTTTGAATCTAAAACAGCTTCGTTTACGTCAACGTCTTTTTTGTCTCCGAATGAAAGTGTTACATTTAGCTTGCTTCCTTCAGTTGTAGTTGTTGCTGCATTTTCAGCTGTCATATTGTCTCCGGCTTTTGCACCGATTTCGAGAAGTCCGTTATAGAAATCTGTCGGAGTTACAGGTGTTTTAAAAAGTGCCATGTCAGCAATTTTTCCACCTTCAGAAATTGCCATATGTCTTGTAACTTCGTCAAAATATTTTCCGTTTACTGTTGCAAGAATGGAAATTGTTTTAGCTTCTTTGTCAACAACAATTGGGTTTTCCTTTGAAACTTCCATTTTGTTTTCTTCTGTAGTGGTTGTTTCGGTTGTATCAGTTGTTTCCGTTTTTGTTTCGTCGACAACTTTGTCGTCTTTCGGTTTGTTTGTGCAGGCTGTGAATGAAAATACTACAGCTACTGCAATTAAAAATAATCTTTTCAATTTGATCTCCTTTTCTAATTTATGCCTTCCCAAATATTATACCACTATGTGAAAAAAATGCAACACTTGTTCATGAATATGTATAAAGATTAGTCGGATATAAAATTGAATTAGAGATTTTATTGTAATTTATGCACTTTTAAAATGGGTAAATATATGTTAAAATAAGATTTAAGATTTATATTTATGCAGATATTTATAGGAGGAATTTTTTTGGATATATATAATATTAAAAAGATAAATATGCCGATAATAGCGCTAAGGGGCATAACTGTTTTTCCGGACACTACAGTTAATTTTGATATAGACAGTCCGAAAAGTGCAAGGGCGCTTGAGGTTTTAAGTGATAAAAATAATATGATTTTTGTTGTTTCTCAGAAGCAGGCGGACCTATTAAATCCGAAAGCTGAGGATTTATTTGAGTATGGCACAATTTGTACGGTTGAACAATTCGGTCAAATGCCGCAAGGTGGAATTAGAATTTTAGTTGATGGTAAAATGAGGGGGCGTATAGTCGAATTTACGGAAACAAATGATTATTTTGAAGCAAATATAGAAGGACTTGAATTGAGAGAAGACGCATTTTCGGATTTTTCAGAAGAAGGAGATGCACTTTTAAGGCTTATAAAAAAAGATGTGGAAGAATATTCAAAACTAAATTCGAGAATTGCAGAAAAGTCAATTGCACAATTTATGGAAGAGAATGACCCGGAGAAGGTTGTAAACATTGCATCTTCTACAATTCAAATTAGCACGAGTGAAGCTCAAAATGTTTTAAGTGAACTCGACTTTGAAAAGCGTGCGATTTTACTCCACACTTATTTTTTGAGAGAAATTGCAAATTTGAAGATTGAAAATGAGATAAATGTTCTTGTACAATCTCAAATGAATAAAACGCAAAGAGATTATTATCTTCGCGAAAAGATAAAAGTTATCCAAGATGAACTTGGTGACGGCGAAAATATTCAGGCTGAAGTTGATGATTTAAGGGATAAAATTGCTGAAAAGAATCTGCCGAAAGAAGTTGAAGAGAAGGCATTAAAAGAAGTTAAAAGACTTTCTCAAAATGCATTCAATCAAGCTGAAACAGGTGTAATTAGAAGCTATGTGGATTGGATTTTAAGTCTACCGTGGACCGAGTCGAAGGATGAAGCTGTAGATCTTGAATACGCAAGAAAAGTCTTGAACGAAGATCATTATGGCTTAAAAGATATCAAGGAAAGAATTCTGGAATATTTGGCTGTAAAGAAACTTAATCCGAAATCAAAGGGGAACATTCTTTTATTTGTCGGCCCACCTGGAGTTGGAAAGACCTCGATTGCAAAGAGTATCGCAAGGGCACTTGACAGAGACTTTGTCAGAATGAGTCTGGGTGGCATAAGGGATGAAGCTGAGATTAGAGGACATAGACGAACATATATCGGCGCGATGCCGGGAAGAATTATTTCAGGCATGAAAAAAGCGGGTTCAAATAACCCGGTATTTTTGCTTGACGAAATTGATAAGCTCAATTCGGATTTTAGAGGGGACCCTGCAAGTGCACTTTTGGAAGTTTTGGACCCTGAGCAAAACAAGGATTTTGTGGATAACTATTTGGACCTTCCGTTCGATTTGTCGCAAGTATTTTTCGTCACAACTGCAAACAGTTTAAATATACCGCCGGCACTTCTTGACAGAATGGAAGTTATACGTCTTGCGGGATATACAAATGATGAAAAGCAAAAAATAGCAGAAAAATTTCTTGTAAAGAAACAAATGGCAAATAACGGAGTTAATACAACCAATTTCAACATTACTCCGGGTGCTATAAAAGAAATTATAGAATATTACACGAGAGAATCCGGGGTTAGAAACCTCGAAAGAGAAATTTCATCGGTTATAAGAAAAGCGGCTGTAAAGATTGCAGAAGGTGAAAAAGAAAAAGTATCCGTTACGATAAATATGGTTCAGGATATGCTTGGGCCGAGAAGATTTTCTATAGATGAACTTGGAAAGAAGGATAGAATCGGAGTTACAAATGGTCTTGCATGGACAAGCGTTGGCGGTGTCACTCTTCAAGTTGAAGCGATTGCTACACCGGGAGTCGGGAAACTCACACTCACCGGGAAGCTTGGAGATGTAATGAAAGAATCAGCAGCCGCCGCAGTTTCATATATAAGAAAAAATGCAAAGAAGCTTGGAGTTAAAGAAGATTTTTATAAGAAAACAGATATTCATCTTCATGTTCCGGAAGGGGCTGTTCCAAAGGATGGTCCTAGTGCAGGTGTGACAATTGCGGTTTCGATTTTATCTGCACTTACAGAAAAACCGGTTGACAGAAATGTTGCTATGACAGGAGAACTTACTTTAACAGGTAGAGTGCTTGCAATTGGTGGACTGAAGGAGAAAGTCTTGGCAGCTCTAAGAATGGGGGCAAAGATTGTTGTACTTCCTGAAGAAAACAAAAAAGATATGGTTGAGATTCCGGATGATGTTAAAGAAAAATTGGAATTTAAATTTGTGAAGGATGTAGGTGAGGTGTTCAAAATTGCCATTAAGTAATATAAAAAGTGCAGATTTAGTTCAAATTGCAGTAAAACCTGACCAATATCCGGATGAGAGCTTGCCGGAGATTGCTTTTGCAGGACGAAGCAATGTAGGAAAGTCAAGTCTACTAAATGGCATAATGAACAGAAAATCGCTTGCAAGAACTTCTTCAAAACCGGGTAAGACAAGGACGATAAATTTTTATGGTGTGAATGATGAGATTAGACTCGTCGACTTGCCGGGATATGGATATGCAATTGCTTCACAAAAAGAAAAAGAAAATTGGAAGGTTTATATAGAAACATATCTTGAGAGCAGACAAAATCTAAAGGGAATTGTGCTTGTGGTCGATATAAGACACGAGCCGACAAACGACGACAAGATGATGTATGATTATATAAAACATTTTGGATTTAATTGTCTTATTGTTGCGACAAAGGCTGATAAGATTGCAAGAAGCAAATATCAGGGGGCAGTTTCGAAAATTCGAAAAAAACTGGAAGCAAAGGATGAGATTTTGCCGTTTTCAAGTTTGAACAAATTCGGAATAGACAGGGTTAGAGAAAAGTTGGACGAGATGTTTTAAAAATAAAGGAGCGGATTTATGGCTGAAAAATTTGATACAAAAAAATATGTAGACGAATTTTACAAAAGAATTGCTCAAAACAATAGAGTTTCCGACGAAGAAAAGCAGCGTGCGGTCGCTTATTCTCTCGGATACACCGACGAGGATATAGAACTTGGCGGAGATCTTGGCCTTGGCTGCGGAAATCCTATTCAAAACGCAAAGCTCAAAGAAGGAGAGTGGCTTCTTGATTTGGGATGCGGAAAAGGCGTTGACGTTTTTAAGGCGGCAAGAGAATTAAATGGAACCGGAAAAGCTGTCGGTATTGATAGACTTCCGGAAATGATTGAAAAGGCGAATGCGATTAGAGACAAAAGGCATTTTGATAATGCAGATTTTGTTGTGTCGGATATTGACAATATAAATCTTCCGGATAACACTTTTGACGTTGTCATTTCAAACTGTGTTATAAATCTTCTCGAAGATAAAGAGAAAGTTTATAGAGAAATTTTTAGGGTTTTAAAGCCGGGTGGACGAGTTTCAATAAGTGACATTATTCAAATAAAGCAACTTCCGGAAAATATTCTTGCAGATCCGATTTTTCACGCCACATGAGTTGGTGGTTCTATAACTTCAGAGTCTCTGAAAAAAATACTTCAAAAAGTCGGATTTATGCCGTACACAATAGTCGAGGAAGATTTAACACCGGAATATTTAAACAAATGGGGTCACGAAGGCCTTGACGAATTTATAAAGAGGGGGAAAATTTTGGCAATTAAGCCGGAATAAAGTGGAAATGATTGGAAGAGTAACGCTAACTTTTATATTCTTGCATTTAATTGTATGTATTTTATATTTTGCAAGTAATTTCTATAAGAAGAGTGACTTTCTGAGCTTTTTAAAAGGGCTTAGTTGGATAAATCTTGGTGGCGTATTAGTTATAATCGGAATAATCTATAATAAAATTAGAAAGACTAATGAGGGTTTTGGAACAATGGGAATTGTTGAACTATCTCTTTTACTTTTTCTAATGGTTGGTTATTCGGGATTTATAACTTATAAATTAAATTTTAGTAAAAAGACAAACTAAAAGCCTGATTCATAATGAACCAGGCTTTTTTTTATTTTACATAAACTTTTAAAAATGTTTTCTTACCCTTTTGAATAATGATTTCATTCTTCAATTCTTCAAGAGAAACAGTCATTGATGGATCGATTACCTTCTCGTCATTTATACTTATTCCGCCACCTTTTACAAGGTTTCTGCCTTCGCTGTTGGACTTGCAAATTCCTGTTTCAACAAGAAGATTTAAAAGCCCAATGCCTTCAGTTGCTTTATTTGCATCAAGTTCAAATTCAGGCATATTTTCAGCATTAATTTTTCCGCTGAAGAGTGCACGTGCAGTATTTATAGCGTTGTCAGCTTCTTCTTTGCCGTGAATATCTTTTGTGATTTCGTATGCAAGAATTTCCTTTTGTCTATTTATATCTTCTTCTTTTTCAATTCGTTCAATTTCATCAAGCGGAAGGAATGTAAGGACTTTCATAAATCTTATAACATCTCTGTCGTCGACATTTCTGAAATATTGATAGAAGTCAAATGGCGAAGTTTTTTCTTTGTCAAGCCAAACTGCATTACCCATAGATTTTCCCATTTTTACACCATCAGCAGTTGTCAAAAGTGGAATAGTCATATTGTAAACGGTTCCATTTTCAAGCTTTCTTACAAGTTCATAACCGCCAAGCATGTTGGACCATTGGTCATTTCCGCCGACTTGAAGCGTACAATTTTCTTCTCTATATAGTTTCAAAAAGTCGTAGGATTGCATGAGCATATATGAAAATTCAAAGAAAGTTAACCCCTTTTCAAGCCTTGTTTTGTAGCAATCGAATTGGAGCATTCTATTAACACTGAATTCTGTTCCTATTTCTCTTACAAAATTGAGGAAATTAAGATCCAAAAGCCAGTCTTTATTGTTCATAAAGATACCGTGTTCGCCGTCCATATTTAAAAGGCTTGAAAGTTGTCTTTCAAAACATTCTGCATTATGGTCGATAAATTCTCTTGACATAAGCTTTCTCATGTCGTTTCTGCCTGACGGGTCACCAATCATTGTTGTGCCGCCACCAATCATGCAAATTGCTTTATGTCCATGTTTTTGTAAATGTTTAAAAAGGCAAATTAATAGGTAGTGACCGACCGTCAATGAGTCTGCAGTGCAGTCAAATCCGGCATAGAAAGTGAGTTTTCCGTCATTTAATTTTTCTTCGAGCTCTTCCGGGTATGTCATTTGTTCAATAAACCCGCGTGCTCTTAGTTCATCAACTAATTTCATAAATTCCTCCTTAAAATATAAAAGCCCATGAACAAAAGGGCATCAAAACGCGGTACCACCTTTCTTCATGGGATAATTCCATCTCTATAACTTTTAACGCAAGTAAAACGTATACATATTTCTTGTATAAAAAATTCCCGTCCGTATTAACGGTATTTAAATTATATATTATTATTTTTAAATTGTCAAGTTTTTGATGTTTAGTATTAATAATTGTGGGGTAAGAAATATATAGAATCATTAAAGGAGGAATTAATAATGATTGAATTAATTAAATTACCATATGCATACGATGCATTAGAACCTGTTATAAGTAAAGAAACAATCGAATATCATCACGACAAACACCACCAAGCTTATGTAAATAAGCTAAATGAATTGATTGAAGGAACGGAACTCGCAGATATGCATCCTTGTGAAATTTTGAAAAACTTGGACAAGGCTCCTGCAGATAAAAAACAAGCA
>QWBY01006512.1_pt1 | contig 11015 bp, 10 predicted proteins | sample 1972471 | NCBI WGS metagenome assembly QWBY01 (sample SAMN09866722, study PRJNA288562) | Human gut metagenome isolate term6_stool, whole genome shotgun sequencing...
AATATTTAGTTGATATATTTTATAAATTTAGTATAATTAAATTGTTAAGGATATAACAAAAGGAGGATTTTATGACTAGAATTGCAGTAATAGCTATCATTGTTACTAACCCGGATTCTGTTGAAAAATTAAACGAAGAACTTCACGAATTTAGACAATTTATTATTGGAAGGCTTGGAGTACCTTACAGAGAAAAAAATTTAAATATTATTTCTGTAGCTTTGGATGCTCCTATGGATACTATTAACGCACTTAACGGTAAAATTGGTGCTTTGCCAGGGGTAACATCAAAGACAATAATACAATAATGAATGTTGAGGATATTTGTAATAAGTTTTATCTGACTAAAAAGCTTTCTTTTGAGGAATTTAAGTTTCTTTATTGCTTAGAAGATTTTTCTTCCTTAAATGCCTTTGCTAGAAAATTAGCTTTGAAAAATTTTTCTAATAAAATTTATATTAGGGGCTTAATTGAAATTTCTACTATATGCAAGAATAATTGTTATTATTGCGGTTTAAGAAGTGATAATAAAAATACCCAGAGAATTAGATTAAAAAAGGAAGATATTTTAAAAAGAGCTGAGGTTGGTTATAAGATGGGAATTAGAACCTTAGTTATGCAGGGAGGGGAAGACCCTTTTTATACTAAGGATTATATGGTTGATATTATTAAAACTCTTAAAAATATTTATCCAGACATTGCCATCACCCTATCTCTTGGAGAAAGATCTTTTGAAGATTTTAAAGCTTTTAAAGAGGCTGGTGCTGATAGGTATCTTTTGCGTCATGAAACTTATGATAGGGGTCATTATCAGGCACTGCATCCTCGTGAAATGTCTTTTGACAACAGAATCGAGTGCCTTTATAATTTAAAATCTCTAGGTTTTCAAACTGGATGTGGTATGATGATAGGCTCTCCCTATCAAAAAATTGAAAATGTCTACAAAGATCTAGAACTAATTTTAAAATTAAAGCCTCAAATGGTTGGTCTTGGACCTTTTATTGCCCAAAAAGATTCACCTTTTAATAATTATGAAAATGGTAAATTAAGTTATGTTCTTAAAATATTATCTATTGTAAGAATTGCTGATGAAAAAGTTCTTTTGCCTGCGACTACAGCTCTTGGGACTATCCATAAGATGGGAAGGGAACTTGGAATTCTTGCTGGAGCTAATGTTCTTATGCCAAATATTGGCAGCGAAAAATTGAGACAATCTTATAAGCTCTATGATAATAAAATTGGCACTAAACTTGAAAATGAAGATGATTTTTTCTCTCTGAGTTCTAAAGTTGGTGCAATAGGCTATGAACTCTCTATGTCTAGAGGGGATTATTGACAGGAAAGATTAAAATCTGACCTGGAAAGGAGAAATTATGTATAATAAATATTCAAGCGATCCTAATGAATTTATTAATCATGAGGAAATTTTAGACACTTTGGATTTTGCACAAAAAAATAAGAACAACAAGCTTATGTTAGAAGAAATTCTAAACAAGGCTTCTTTAGAAAAAGGTTTGAGCCATAGGGAAGCGGCGGTGCTTCTCTTATCTGATGAAAAATGGGTCAAAGATGGTATTTTTTCTCTTGCAAAAAAAATCAAAGAAAATTATTACGGAAATAGAATTGTTCTATTTGCACCTCTTTATCTTTCAAATTATTGCGTAAATCACTGCGTATATTGTCCCTACCATGCTAAAAACAAAAATATAGTTAGAATTAAATTGACACAGGAGCAGATAAAAAATGAGGTTATTGCTCTTCAAGATTTAGGCCACAAAAGGCTTGCTCTTGAACTTGGTGAAGATCCAGTAAATAACCCAATTGATTACGTCTTGGAATCTATTGATACAATTTATTCGATTAAGCATAAAAATGGCTCAATCAGACGTGTCAATGTAAATATTGCAGCTACTACTGTAGAAAATTATAAAAAATTACATGATAGGGGAATAGGTACATATATCTTATTCCAAGAAACTTACAATAAAAAATCTTATGAAAAACTTCATCCTTACGGACCTAAACACGATTATGATTATCACACAACAGCCATGGATAGAGCCCAAGAAGGCGGGATTGATGATGTTGGTATTGGAGTTTTGTTTGGACTTGAAACTTATAAATATGAGCTGGTAGGTCTGCTTATGCATGCCGAACACTTAGAGGCAACTTTTGGTGTTGGACCACACACTATTTCTGTTCCAAGAATCCAACCTGCTGATGATATTGACCCTAAATCTTTTAAAAATGCTCTTGCAGATGATATTTTTGAAAAAATTATTGGTCTTATTCGCTTGAGTGTTCCATATACTGGTATGATTATTTCTACAAGGGAATCAAAAATAGTAAGGGAAAAAGCTTTAGCTTTAGGAATCAGTCAAATCTCAGGTGGTTCAAGAACTACAGTTGGCGGTTATGCCAATGGTAAGGATGTAAATTCTGCTCAATTTGAACTGGCAGATAATAGAACCCTTGAAGAAGTTGTAGATTGGCTTATTGAGCTTGGATATATACCATCATTTTGTACTGCTTGCTATAGGGCAGGCAGAACTGGAGATAGGTTTATGGCATTGTGCAAGTCTAAGCAAATATTAAACTGCTGTCAACCCAATGCTCTTATGACTTTAAAGGAATATTTACTTGATTATGGTTCAGATTTTTCTAAAGAATTAGGAGAAAAATTAATTGATCATGAACTTAAGAAAATTCCAAGAGATTCTGTAAGAGAAAGAGCAAAAACCATGATAGCTCAGATGGCTTATGAAGGAAAGAGAGATTTTAGATTTTAATGGAAGTTTCAAAGGGAAATAGGATTCATATAGGTATTTTTGGAAAAGTAAATAGTGGCAAGTCTTCTCTTATAAATCTTTTAGCAGATAGGGAAGTATCAATAGTTTCAGATAGAGAAGGAACTACTACTGATAGTGTATATAAGTCTATGGAATTTTTGGGACTAGGACCTGTAACTATAATGGATACTCCAGGGGTTTGTGATAAAAGTTTTTTAGGTAAGCTCAGGGAGCAGAGATTAGAAAGAGATATTGAAAAGGCAGATATTGCCATAATTTTATTTTCTGATTCTGATATTGGAAGAGAGCTTGAACTCATAAAAAAACTTAAAAAATCAAAAATTTTACTTGTAATTAATAAGGTAGATATTTTATCAGCCCAAGAAAAAGAAAATATTTATAAGAATTTAAAAGATTTACCCTTTAAAATTATAGAAATTTCTACAAAAGAAAAAAATGGAATAGAAGAATTAAAAAAAGAACTTGTCAAATTAAAACCAGAGGAGGCTCCTTTAATTTTTGATGGTCTTGTAAAAAAAGGCGACAGAGTTTTACTCATCATGCCACAGGATATTGCAGCTCCAAAAAAAAGACTGATTTTGCCTCAGGTGGAATCTATAAGGGAACTTTTAGATAGAGAAGCGCTTTTATATATTGCAAAGGTGGAAAATATGGAAGATATGCTTTCATCCTTAAAAGAGGCGCCTGATTTAATAGTTACTGATTCTCAAGTTTTCCAAGATGTTTATAAACTAAAACCTGAAAAATCAAAACTAACTTCTTTTTCTGTATTATTTGCAAAAATGAAGGGCGACATTGACACTTATATTAAAGGTACAGAAGTTTTTTCAAAAATTGATGAAAATTCAAAAATTTTAATAGCTGAATGTTGCACCCACGCTCCTTTGAGTGAAGATATTGGAAGAGTTAAAATTCCAAATATGTTAAAGAAAAAATATGGAGAAAATTTGCAGGTGGATTTTCAAAGTGGAGCATCCCTTCCAAAAGATATTGAAAAATATGATTTAATTATCCAATGTGGTGGTTGCATGCTGACAAGAAATAATATATTAAATAGGATTGAAAAAGCAAAAGTTTTAAATGTACCCATTACAAACTACGGACTGACTATTGCTTATTTTAAAAAAATTCTTGATAAAATAACTATATAAAATATAAAAATTACCCCAAACTCAGTTAAAATTTGAATTTTTGGGGTAAGTTTTTTATTTTTTTGAAATTTTTTTATATACATTAATAGTTCTCATAGGAAATAATAGATAATTATTAAAGAAGTTAGCTATTTATCATGTATATATTATTATTAACCATAAAATTTAATCAATTTCTTTAATTTTTACAACTTTTGCCGGCATGCCAACTGCTGTGGCACCCTTTGGAACATCAGAAAGAACCAAGGCACCAGCACCAATTTTAGCAAAATCTCCCACCTTTACAGGACCAAGAATTGTGGCGCCAGTTCCTATTGTTACATAGTTACCAACAGTTGGGTGTCTTTTGTGGTCCTTTTCGTTACCTGTACCTCCAAGAGTTATATTGTGGTAAAAATGGCAATAATCCCCAACTTCTGCTGTTTCTCCTATAACAACAGCCATGCCGTGGTCTATAAATAAATTTTTGCCTATTTTTGCTCCAGGGTGAATTTCAATACCTGTCCTTCTTCTAGAAATTTGAGAAATCCATCTTGCTAAAATCTTGTGGTTTTTATTGTAGAAATGGTGGGCAATCCTGTGATAAATCATGGCACGAACTATTGGATATAAAAAGACTGCTTCAAAAAGACTTTGGCATGCAGGGTCTTGGTCCAGGATAAATTCGCCATATTCTTTTAAGGCTTTAAAATATTTAATCATTGAATAATTCTGTGGACAGGTATCTTTCTCCCGTATCGGGAAGAACGGTTACGATATTTCCTCCAAGTTTTTCTTGCATTTTTAATGCAGCGACAACATTAGCACCTGAAGATATACCAACTAAAAGACCTTCTTCTTTTGATAGACGTCTTGCCATATCTATAGCATCATCAGATTTAACTGTGATAACTTCATCTAATAAATCTACATCTAAAACTTTAGGAATAAAATTAGCACCTATTCCTTGAATTTTGTGACTGCCGGATTTTCCTTGACTTAAAAGGGGAGATTCGTAAGGCTCCATTGCCCAAATTTTAATATTTTTGTCTTGTTCTTTTAAATATCTTCCTACGCCTGTAACAGTTCCGCCTGTTCCAAATCCTGCTACAAATCCATTTATATCCTTTAGATCATTATAAATTTCAGGACCTGTTGTTTTATAATGTGCAAGAGCATTGTCTTGATTATCAAATTGATTAGGCATATAATAAGCTCCATTTTCAACAAGTTCTTTTGCTTTTTCTACTGATCCTGCCATGCCACCTTCTTTAATTAAAATAACTTCAGCGCCATAAGCTTTGATTAATTTTACCCTTTCAATAGACATGGATGAAGGCATTGTTAATACTACTGGGAAACCCAAAGTTCTACCTATTAGGGCAAGACCTATGCCGGTATTACCACTTGTAGGCTCAACAATTTTCATGCCTTTTTTTAGTTCTCCTCTTTCTATTGCACCCATAATCATTTGATAAGCAGCCCTATCCTTAATTGAGCCTGCAGGATTTGATTTTTCTACTTTGACATAAATATTTTTGCTGATGTTTTCTAATTGTACTAAATTTGTTTTTCCTATGGTTTCTAATAATTTCATATAATTTTTTCCTTTCTTATAATAAAAAAGGGATATATGTAAAACATATATCCCGAATAAACTTTGGAAAGATTTTACACATTCAAAGAAGCCCTATTTGTAGATAGGACAACAGAATGCCATAGTTGAATTTTTTAAAAATAAATTTTTCATAAGTAATCAACTCTTTCTTAGACATAAGCATACAATAAAAACTATATTATGTCAATAAGTTAAAAAATAATTTTAAATTAAAGACCATTCATTTTAGAAACTGAGCAAGCAGGTCTTGGAACTTTACAAGGCGCTAGCGACACAAGTCTTTGGGGTCAACATAAGGGTTCAAGTAAGAAAGAAATACAAAATAAAATTGTAATTGTTTCAAGTATTATATTTGCAGTAGTTTTATTAGTACTTGCAGCTTTAAGCTAATTTAAGGAGGATTATAAGGATGAATTTATTGTTACTTGCTCCTATAGCTGGTGTTTTGGCACTTTTATTTGCCGGATATAAGGCATCTTTTGTTTCAAAACAAGATCCAGGTAATGACAGAATGAAAGAAATTTCTTCTTACATTTCACAAGGAGCTATGGCATTTTTAACAAGAGAGTATAAGGCTCTTGTTGTTTTTGTAATCGTACTTGCATTAATCTTGGCAATTGGGCTTCATTCAATTCAAACTGCAGTTTGTTTTGTTTTTGGGGCTTTATTTTCAGTATTAGCCGGATTTGTAGGTATGAAGGTTGCCACTAAGGCAAATGTTAGAACATCTAATGCAGCCATGACTCACGGACTTGGAAAAGCACTTGATATTGCATTTTCAGGTGGAGCAGTTATGGGAATGTGCGTTGTTGGTCTTGGAATTATAGGTATTATTGGAGCTTATTTCTTTGCTGATGGTTCAGTTGAAATTATTACTGGATTTTCTTTAGGAGCATCATCTATTGCACTTTTTGCAAGAGTTGGTGGAGGTATTTATACTAAGGCAGCAGACGTTGGAGCTGACCTTGTTGGTAAGGTTGAAGCAGGAATTCCTGAAGATGACCCTAGAAACCCTGCTGTTATTGCAGATAATGTTGGTGATAATGTTGGGGACGTTGCAGGAATGGGAGCTGACCTTTTTGAATCATATGTAGGAGCTTTACTTTCAGTTATTACTCTTGGAGTTGTAGCTTATGGTGAAAATGGAGTTTTATACGGAACTCTAATTGCAGCTTTCGGTATTGTAGCTTCAATAATTGCAGCATTTTTTGTTAAGGGAGATAAGAATCCTCAAAAGGCTCTAAACAGTGGTGAATATGTAGCTGCAGCAGTTACAATGGTAGCAGCAGCACTTTTATCAAATTATATTTTTGCATCATTTAAACCATTTATACCAGTTATTATTGGTATTGTTGTTGGTCTTATTATTTCAAAATTTACTGAATATTATACTGCTGATCAATATAAGCCAGTTCAAAGAATTGCGGCTGAATCTGAAACAGGTTCTTCTACAAATATTATTGCAGGTCTTTCAGTAGGTATGAGTTCAACTGTTTGGCCAATTGTTGTTATAGCTCTTGGAATCATCGCTTCTTATATAGGAGCAGGTGGAAATATTGAACCACTTTATGGACTTTATGGTATAGCTCTTGCAGCTGTTGGTATGCTTTCTACAACTGGTATGACAATAGCCGTTGATGCTTACGGACCAATTGCAGATAATGCAGGTGGTATTGCAGAAATGTGTGAATTACCTGAAGAGGTTAGAGAAATTACAGACTCTCTTGACTCAGTTGGTAATACAACAGCAGCTATTGGTAAGGGATTTGCCATTGGTTCAGCAGCACTAACAGCTTTAGCATTATTTGTTTCTTATATAAATGCTACTGGTCTTACAGGAATTGATATTTCTAAACCAGCAGTTATTGCCGCAACATTTATTGGTGGTATGCTTCCATTTGCATTCTCTGCTTTAACAATGTCAGCAGTAGGTAATGCAGCATCAGCTATGATTGATGAAGTTAGAAGACAATTTAAAGAAATTCCAGGAATCATGGAAGGAGAAGCCACTCCAGAATATGCAAAGTGTGTAGATATTTCTACTACAGCAGCTTTAAGAGAAATGATTGTACCAGGTCTTATAGCAGTTGTTGTACCAATTGTTGTTGGTATACTTCTTGGAACTGAAGCACTTGGAGGACTTCAAGCTGGAGCTCTTGTAACAGGAGTTTTGATGGCAATATTTATGTCTAATGCTGGTGGAGCATGGGATAACGCAAAGAAATATATTGAAGGTGGAAAACATGGTGGAAAGGGTTCAGAAGCTCACAAGGCTGCTGTAACTGGAGATACTGTAGGAGATCCATTCAAGGATACATCTGGACCTTCTCTAAATATTTTAATTAAACTTATTACAGTTGTTTCATTAGTATTTGCACCATTGTTTGTAGCTTATGGTGGAATTTTAATTAAATAATAAAGAATATTTACCCTGATTAAAGTGCGAGGCAAGTCCTTGCACTTTTTTTATATTTTTAATCTTTAATTTATAAGAAATATTTTTTATAATATATTTATATTAGGAGGGTTTATGAGAATTTTAGATATAATAGAAAAGAAAAAATTAGGAGAAGAGCTTTCAAAGGAAGAAATTTCTTTTTGGATAAAGGGACTTTGTAGTGGAGATATTCCAGATTATCAAACTTCAGCATTACTTATGGCTATTCGCTTGAAGGGAATGAATCAAGAAGAAACGGTTAATCTCTGCCAAGAAATGGTACATAGTGGAGATATTCTTGATTTATCGGAGATAGAAGGTATAAAAGCAGATAAACATTCTACAGGAGGAGTTGGAGATAAAACTTCTCTAGTTTTAGGACCTCTTGTAGCATCTTGTGGTTTAAAAATTGCCAAGATGAGTGGACGTGGTTTGGGTCATACTGGTGGAACTCTAGATAAATTGGAATCTATAAGCGGTTTAAATATATTTTTATCAGAAGATGAATTTAAAAAACAAGTTGCTGAAATTGGTATAGCAATTGTTGGACAAACAGGAGAGCTTGTGCCTGCAGATAAAAAACTTTATGCCCTAAGGGATGTAACGGCAACAGTTGATTCTATTCCCCTGATATCCTCATCAATAATGTCAAAAAAATTAGCTGCGGGTTCAGATACAATTCTTCTCGATGTTAAATATGGCAAGGGTGCTTTTATGCACACTGTGGAAGATGCAAAAAAACTTGCAAAAACTATGATTTCAATAGGCAAAAGTCTTGGTAAAAATACTATGGCGATGATTACAGATATGAATGCTCCTCTTGGAAGAACAATTGGTAATGCTTTAGAAATAAAAGAAGCTGTATTGACATTAAAAGGTCAGGGTGAAGAGTCTTTTACAGAATTTATTATTTCTGCAGCGAAAATTATGTTAATGCAAGGAAAAATCACATCAGATGAAGCAGAAGCTGATAAGATGTTGAGGGAAAATATAAAAAATGGAAAAGCATTTTTAAAATTTAAAGAGATGGTCAAATCTCAAGGTGGAAATGTTGATCAAATTGATGATTTAGAACTCTTGCCTAAATCAAAACATATAGAAGATATGAAATCTAAAGAAGAAGGATATATTTCTAAGATAAATTCAGAAGAGTTAGGGATTCTATCCATGAAACTTGGAGGAGGAAGAAAAAAGAAAGAGGATAAAATTAATTATGCTGTGGGCATAATTATGGATAAAAAAGTTGGAGATTATGTAAAAATTGGGGATAGTTTAGGTCAAATCCACTATGATGATTTATTAGATAAGCAATTAATAGATAGCTTTTACCAAGCTTATGAGTTTTCAAAAAATAAGGTGGAAAAAATTAAGGTTATTGAAGAGATTTTAAAGTAGATAATGTTATTAATTTAATTGATAAGGAATTGATACTTTAGTATAATGTAACAAAAGGAGGTTTTCATGAAAAAATTAATTGTAATTTTTCTTTCCGTGTTTTTAATTTTTATTGGTGTATACGCTAATGAGGATATTCAGGTAGTTTTAGAACAACCTGCCGTTTCAAGTGCAAAAAGTGGGGAAAATCTTCTATATAATTTAAATATAAAACTACCTAAAGATTATAAGAAAAAATATGAATCTTTTTCTGTCAGCGTACTTATGGATGGTAATTTAAAAGTACTTTCTACAGATTTAGTGGGAGCAGAAGTAAATCCAGGAAAGATTAATTTAAAAACAACAGAAAACTCTAAAACTTCTCAAAATATTATCAGCTTAAATGTTGATGATATAAGTAAGATTGATAAGGAAAACTTAAGCTTAAAGATCAACACAAAGGTGAGAAAAGAAATCAAATCAGGTGAAAATTTAGAAAATTCCTTTGTTCTTTCCTATCAGGATAGGAAGGGATATACGGGTTCTAGTCAAAAAAATTTGGAATCTTCAACAAAGGCAGGAAATATTGAATTAAAAATTTACGACATCTATGCTAATTCAAAAACAATTAAGGGTAAGTCAGAAAAAAATGCAACTATTGTTCTTTATAAGGGCAAAGATGAGTTAAAAAGAGTTAAGGCTGATAAAGATGGAAATTTTTCTATTGATGTAAATCCTTTTAGTGAAGGTGAAAAAATTAGACTCTATGCCTACTATGAAGATGATAATGTATATGTTGATTATATAATTAAGGGAGTAGATGAGTCTTATAAAACAAAGGATGTAAAAAAGTCCAGCGAAGAAGTAATAAATTCTATTTCAAATATGAAAAAAATAAGCGACTATGTAGCTTTTGCAAAAGGATTGCCAACAGCTAAGGCGACAAAGGAAGAAGAAGCAAGGCTAAAGGCAGCAATAGCTGGCGGAGAATATCTTCAAGTAAAAAAAGTGGTTAAAGATGAAGATATAGGAAAGGTATTTAATGAACTTCAAGGAGCAATCAAAGGTGTTAGAAAGCCCTATATGATTGGAAGCGAGGGCAAATTCAATCCTGATAAGGCAATGACTAGAGCTGAAGTTTGCCAAGTTTTAAGTAAAATTATAATGGGCAATAAGACTGTAAGTGATTTTTCATCTTTTAAAGATGTCGATCAAGAAAAATGGTATGCAGGAGCAGTAACTGCAATTGAATCCAGAAAGCTTATTTCAGGATATAGTGACGGAACTTTTAGACCTGAAAAAGAAATAAAAAGATCAGAATTTGCCATGATTATTTACAATTATTTAAAACTTGATGAAAGTTCTGAAAGTGTAAAATTTTCGGATGTTTCCAATAATCATTGGGCAAAAAAAGCTATAGATACCCTAGTGGCTAATAAAATAATGGTAGGTACAGATTCAAAACACTTTAACCCTGATGGCAAGCTTAAAAGATGTCAGGCAGCAGTAATTGTAAATAATATTTTAGATAGAAAAGTAAATAAGGAATTTTTAAATACCTATAGCAAAAATCCTTACAAGGATTTATCAGATAAACACTGGGCATATTATCAAATACTTGAGGTCAGCGGTTTGTAAAAAGTTTA
>QWBY01005243.1_pt1 | contig 10999 bp, 10 predicted proteins | sample 1972471 | NCBI WGS metagenome assembly QWBY01 (sample SAMN09866722, study PRJNA288562) | Human gut metagenome isolate term6_stool, whole genome shotgun sequencing...
AGGATCTCATACCGGATATCTGTCGCCACGTTTTAGGGTCAAGGATCCCAGCTCGTCAGCCAACGACTACTCCTATCAATGCATTGACGAAAGGACAGAGGACCTCAAAAAGATCAAGATGAGATCCGTCGGAGATATGTGGGGATCGGGCTACTTCAAGGCGCTTGCCTGCGATGTCTGCGATGACGTCACAACTGAGCTGGCAGACGTCTCTCTTGGAGATGCGTGGCTGCCCGAGTACCAGAATGATGGCAAGGGACAGAATGTAATTGTCACCAGGAGTAAACTTGCTGACGACTTGATAAGAGAGGGAATCCGCTCAGGTAGTCTTGCGGTTACCCCATTACCTCTTAGAGACTTCTTAAGATCTCAGAGGGGCAGCTTTAATCATCGGCATATCGCTCTGAAGTATCGTCTTGCTGTGCTTCATAGTAAAGGGGTGGAAACGCCACCGAAGAGGTGTGATACTCAAGATATTTCGTGGCGCTTTAAGCTTGTTCAAAATTGTCGTATGAAGACCCGGTCTCAAAGTTTGAAGGTCTGGCGGGAAGTACGTAATGCAGAAAGTTTTGAGCGTAAAATGTCTCCCTTAAAGAATAGGCTTCGCATACTGACAGAGCTTTATCACATTGATCGGTTGCCCGGTCGAATCATGCGCAAGTTGGGACTCAAAGGATAATAACATATGTCGAAAGTAGCGATACTCACCCAGCCCCTGGGACCTAACTATGGGGGGATCCTGCAGGCATTTGCACTACAGCATGTCCTGCGGGAGATGGGACACCAGCCGATCACCATCGACCGAAGGGGTAAGCTGAGTCCCCTACGAGCGATGGCTTCCCTTGCTAAGGGAGGGCTCTTGTGGATGGCCGGTCGCCAGAGGCGGATTAGGCGGTGGCCTTCTCCCAAGGAGAGTGAAATAATCTGCCGGCATACCAATCGATTTGTCTCCGAGCATATCACGAGGAGTGTCCCAATCAAGACTACAGATCAGCTGAGACACTATGCCGAGCAGGAGTCCTTCGATGCTTTCGTTGTGGGCAGCGACCAGGTCTGGCGAAAAGCATACTCCCCATGTATGCCCAATTACTTCCTTGACTTTCTTCCCGAAGATTCTCAGGCTAAGCGTATTGCTTATGCGGCCTCTTTTGGCATAAGTAAGTGGGAGTTTACCGAGGCAGAGACACAGCTCTACGCCCGACTAGCAAAGCGCTTTGATCTTATCTCAGTCCGAGAGGATAGTGCAGTAGCTCTGAGTAGGGAGCACTTAGGAGTCGAGGCGACCCACGTGCTTGACCCGACGATGCTGGTAGATCGGTCGGTCTATGAAGAGTTGGCGATGAGTCGGTATGCACACCCCAGTAAGGGGGATCTCTTCTGCTATATACTGGATCGCACAGCGGAGAAGAGTCGGCTGGTCAGAGAGACGGCTGATGAGCGAGGACTGACGCCCTTTGAGGTTCTGCCAAAGGAATATCGGAACCTTCCACCCGGTGCAGACCTCAGCATGGTGGTTATGCCACCTGTCGAGCAGTGGCTCAGGAGCTTTATGGATGCCAAGTTTGTCATCACCGACTCCTTCCATGGCACAGTCTTCTCCATTCTCTTTGAGAAGCCCTGTATCGTGATCCAAAACTCATCTCGAGGTAACGATCGGTTTCAATCGCTTCTGAAGACGCTTGGGCCTAATTTTAAATTGAAGGATAACCTCTTCTTCAATTTTAGTCCCAATGATTCTCTCACGTTAGATAAATGGCGTAATATTTCTGTGTCTCTTCTGTCCTGTCTTTTGTAATAATCAATGAGCGAAAAATGTCATCCTGTAAGTTGTCAATAATAATTCCCGTTTATAACGCTGAGCGGTATATCGAAAGGTGTGTCAATTCTATCACATCTCAAAAGATTGACGATATAGAAATCATACTGGTAAACGATGCGTCCACGGATAATTCACTGGCTGAATGTTATAGTCTATCAAATGCTGATAGTAGGATTCTAGTCTTCAACAACGATTCTAATGGAGGAGCATCTGTGGCTAGGAACAAAGGGATAAGCTGTGCTTTGGGTGAATATATTGCTTTTGTTGATAGTGATGACTTTTGGACAAAGGATGTAAGACTCAAGGAGTATCTTGAGTTTTTGGACTCGCACCCCACCATAGATATGCTAATGTTTCAAATGGATAGTTTCTTTCCTAGCTCCAATAAGATGGTACGGAGTGGGTCGTTTCCTGTCATAGCTTGTGAGTTAGAGTCAGATAAATGGCAAAAGTCTTTCTCTGTGCTAAATAGTGGCGTATTTCCTAATAGTCCATGCAACAAGATTATTCGTACTTCTTTTATTCGCGATAATAACTTGTTCTTTACGGAGGGGACGACAGGTGAGGACATATTGTGGTATTTCGACTTGATAGAGTCTTCTGATAACTTCTTGTGCGTCAATGAGAGCTATTATGTGTACGATCATAGTAACGAATATTCTGTGACGAAGCAAAAGGCACCGATTAGTCTCCCACGGATAATCTTTTCTATTTCTGATAAGTACAAATTAGAGTCATCACCTATAGCTCGTTTAGCGTTGGGGTATATGGCCTACGAGTACATTATTCTACTTTGCTCCCTTGATGACTATGATAAAGAGATAAGAAGTAAGTCAAAGGATTATATTTGGCTGCTTGATTATGATAGCAATAGGAAGGTTAAGCTTAGCAAGAGGCTTTTTTCGATTGTTGGGGTTAGATTAGGTGTTATAATCCTACGGCTGTATAGGGATGTGATACGAAAACATTTCTCTGTTTGATGTAATGTGATCTGTATTAGATCTCACACTTATGAAGACCCTTGTTCTGTGTCTAGTGTACGTGCTCTTAGGAGCTCTTTTTGACTTCAATTCGGAGGTCTCTGAGTTTTACTCAGCTTTAGGTATTGTGCTCATTTCTCTTACGCTACTTTTTGAGCTTAGAGTCAAATTCAAAAATGAGTTCAAAGTGTTTGGAGTGGCTCTTGTGGTAAGATTATTGATGCTTTATCTTGACTATTCTGTTTCTGGAGTTTCCGTTCCTCATAGTGGTATGGATTCTGAAACATTTTATCGTATAGCCTTTAGCAACATTGGCAAGCCCGAGAATCTGAGGTACTACCTAACAAACTATACTGTGTTGCTTACCTTTCTTTTTGATTTGATGGGTCCTCAGCGTTTGTTTGCGCAATTCATTAATGTTTTGCTTGGGATGGTCACTCTCGTCTATCTATACAAGAGTCTTATGCTTTGCGGAATAGGTGGTCGAGCTAAACGTGTGGCGCTATGGACTACTGCCCTGATGCCTCAACTGGTTATCTTCTCTGCCATACTTTTGAGGGAATCGCTGATTATTGCCTTAACAATGTCCTCTTTTTACTTTTTCTTGAAGTACATAAAGAGCGGTATATTAGGATCACTTATACCTTGCTTCGTCCTTGCACTGGGTTCAGCAGCTCTTCACTCCGGTATGCTCGGGTTGCTCGTCGGGTATATTGTTGGTTTGGTACTATATGATAGATCTTCAAGGCGTATACAGCTAAATCTTAGCTCTGTTATGATTGGCTTGTTCGCTTTGATTTTCCTCGTCATAGCCGGCATCCAGTCAGGTCTTGCGACAGGATATATTAGTTTTTTAATAGAACCCTCTGGCGCTTCCTCTTCAGAACTTCTGCTTGAAAGAATGAATAGCGATGACACAATGGCTGGGAGTGCATATCTTCAGTGGGTCAATAGTCAATCTATCATTCAACTCTTAGCTTTCTCTCCCCTTTATGTTATCCATCTTATGTTTTCGCCTCTCCCTTGGTATTGGAGAGGTGTTTCGGATGTAGTGGCATTCCTTTTTGATAGTATTTTCTACTTGTCCGTTGTATATGTAATCTTTAAAAGACGTTCTAGAGGAGTTTCTTATCAGTGGTCAAGGGGTCAGCTAAACCTACTCTTGCTAGGTGTGTTTTTATCTGTCTTTATGTATGCGCTTGGGACGGGTGCTGCAGGAACTGCAATTCGGCACAGAGCGAATTTTTTCCCTATGTTAGTTTTGATAGCTGCGATGGCACAAAAAAAGGTAACTTCTAAAAGAGTGATTGTCTAAATGGCATTAAGAGTATATCGACTTGTCACCTCGGCAGGCTCTCTTGGACTGGTCAATGGTCAGCTGCGGTATGTGGCTGAGAATGGGTACGACTGCTTTGCTGTGTCAGGGGGCCCGGAAGAAAACTCGAGGGAGTTTACGGAGAGGGAGGGGATACCTGCTGTCCTCATCCCTCATCTTGTACGGCCAATCAGCATTTGGGATGACCTAAGAGCTCTCGGTGAACTGATCCAGCTCTTTCGCAGAGAGAAACCTGATATCGTCCACGCCAATACGCCTAAAGCTTCCTTGCTGGGGATGGTGGCGGCATGGATCTGTCGGGTGCCTCATCGGATCTATACGGTGACGGGGCTGCGCTTCGAGACCTCCACCGGCTTTATGCGATGGCTGCTGAAGACCATGGAGAGGATCACCTGCGCCTGTGCTACTAAGGTGATCCCAGAGGGGCAAGGGGTCAAGAAGACACTCTATCGCGAGCATATTACCTCTAAGTCGATGGCTGTCCTCCATAATGGGAATATCAATGGCATTGATCTAGAGTACTTCGATCTCACGCCTGAGGTAGTGGAGCGGGCGAATCGGATACGAGAGGAGGTCGGAGGATCTTTCACATATCTCTTTGTAGGTCGTATAGTTAGGGACAAGGGGATCACTGAGCTGGTGGATGCCTTTGAGAGAGTACACATAGAGCATCCGGAGACCAGACTCTTTCTTGTCGGCACTCAGGAGCCGGAGCTGGATCCGCTCCCTGACCGGACACAACGGCTGATAGCTGATAATGACGCAATCATCGAAGCTGGCTGGCAGGACGATGTGCGCCCATGGTTTGTCGCATCAGACCTCTTTACTTTCCCCAGCTACAGAGAGGGCTTCCCTAATGTGGTGATGCAGGCTGGCGCCCTGGGCATCCCTTCTGTCGTAACCGACATTAATGGGAGCAATGAGATCATCATAGAGGGTAAGAATGGGACGATCATTCCCACGAGAGATACGGATGCCCTCTATCGCAAGATGACCGAGGCTCTTGAGCAGAGAGACCGGCAGACAGAGATGTCCGCTCAGTGTCGCCCTCTGATCGCCTCCCGCTACCGACAGGAGGATGTCTGGTGCGCCACGCTAGAGATGTACAATAGTTTATCGAGAGTGCACGGTAACTAAACTTTAAAAAACAACTGACTATGGATAAGTTAGCGATGCGCAAGAGGGCCTTTGAGGTGGCTCTTAAGGCGCGACAGCAGGAGATAGACCTGTACTGGACAAGGGCAAATTACTTTATGACTGCTTTTGCCACCCTTGGAGGAACAGCTGTCATCGTAGCTGTATTAGGTGCCGGCTTCGTCAAAGAGTGGTTCATCTTTCCCATACTCTATGTCATAGAGTGGATGGGTATTGTCTTATCCGTCGCTTGGATTTATGCCAATGAGGGAAGTAAATATTGGCAGGTAAACTGGGAGAAATATGTGGATGTCTTAGGGAAGGATATTATTGGTCCCCTCTTTGTCTACCGTGCTAAGGAAAAAGGGTGTGACAGACGCTATTCGGTGAGTAAAATCAATAAGATTATAAGCCGATATATTCTCGTCATCTGGGTTATGGCACTTATTGCGACCATTATTCTTTGGTGCCGAAGAGTGTCTGCCGACTCCTGCAGTGATGCGCACCACTCCTGGCTGATCGGGCTTGTAGTTGGGGCGACGTCCTTGTGTGCTATTTATCGCCTCTCACATGCCTTCGGCGGTCAGTCGGACACCTATGGAGGTGATGATATGATAGACAAATACTTAGATGAAGTGAAGAAGCTTGAAAGTCAAACAATCTCGGAGTCCGATGTGGCGAAGGATCTTTGTATGACCGAATTGAACCACTACGCTCCACATAAGAGAAGAGGTTGTCTCTTGAAGATTCTTTCCTTATGAGGTGGCATACGCTTCGGGATAAGAAGGTAGACCCTTAGAATTAGTATTGGTATTAGTCCGGTCTAATGTCGGTCTCAGTCGACACTAATACCGATAACAGTCGAATCCTAATACCTGCAAAGGAAGTAATTGGTCGCTTACTGTTGATTGTCACACTGTTTCGACCTATTCCGAGCAGCTCCGTTGTCAACCTCTTCAGTCGGTGGCGTGTGATGGTAGATACTAATTCCTCTTCTGTTTGGGGCATACGTTTCAACCATTGTGGCTATCTTTGTTTCACAAGAAAGATATAGTCTGTATGAGCATCAATAAGGTACTTCAGGATCACGAAAAGTCTGATATTTTGAGCTGCTAGATGTGAAGAGGCAGTCTGAGATTGGTGAGTCTGTCATAGAGACGAGCTGCTTATGCTTAGGGAACGAAGATAAGTATCTGAGAAATAATCATCTCAGCCAAATAATGAAAGGTCGAAGGGTCAGTCATACAATCCCTGACAAACTTCGCCACTCTGCGCAGGCTTATCGGACAACGGAGAAGAGCAAGAAGATAATTAAGGAGTATGATCTATAGAGAGTATATCAAGCGGGTGCTGGACTTTGTCTTTGCGCTGCTGCTGCTCACTTTGCCAATAAGGGGGCGGGGGCTTTCTTCACCCAGGAGCGCCCGGGCAAGGACGAGAAGATCTTCAGGCTCTACAAGTTTAAGAGTATGACCGACGAGCGGGATGAAAATGGAGAGCTTCTGCCAAATGCTGATCGTCTCACCAAGGTTGGGAAGTTTATCAGGGCAACGTCTATCGATGAGCTACCTCAGCTCTGGAATGTGCTGAGGGGGGATATGTCTTTTATCGGTCCCCGGCCACTTCTTACTTGGTTCTTACCTCTGTATGATGTCAAGCAGAGGCGCAGGCACGAAGTGCGACCCGGTATTACAGGATGGGCTCAAGTCAATGGACGTAATACTGCGTACTATAGTCAGAAGTTTCAGATGGATGTGTGGTATGTAGATCACTTGTCTCTTGGACTTGACTTGAAGATACTCGTGATGACGGTCAAGAATGTCTTCATAGCGAAAGACGTGGGAAATGGACTTCAGAATGAGGTCGACGACCTTGGATGGGCATCAAAGAAGAAGGAAGCGATCGCGGAATATAATAGAACATATAAACGATAAAAGTACAAATCAGAATGGAGAGGAAGAAAATACTCATTTTCGGAGCTACAGGTAACGTCGGATCTTATCTGACCCTTTATGCTATGGACTTCTTTGATAAGGAGAAGTATGAGATCATTGTGTCGGGCAAGCGCAAGACAGACTTCTGGAGTAGGTATGGACTGACTTACTACTCTGTAGATCTCACCAAAGAAGAGGACTTCGAGCAGCTCCCGACGAAAAACATCCATGCTGTTATGCTTCTCTCCGCAGCTACTCCATCGTATATGGAGGACTACAACCCCAGGAAGTACACTGACAGCATTGTAATCGGTGCTACTAATGTCTTAGAGTACTGTCGAAAGACAAATGCTGACAGAATCCTCTTCTGTCAGACTGTCTTTGATGTTTCTGAGTACCCGAAGGATCACATTATCAGGCCGGATGATAGACCTAACTTCTCCTATACTGGGGATCACGCAGTGTATGTGATCACTAAGAACTGTGCGATAGAACTGATGGAGCACTATCATCAGCAGTTTGGTCTCAAGAAATTTGTATTTAGGCTGCCTACCATCTACGAGTATAGTACGAACCAGTACTACTATCCAAATGGGGTAAAGACGATGCGACCTCTGTACCAGCAGATCAATAGGGCTATAAAAGGAGAACCTCTAACTATATGGGGAGATCCGAGCTATGCTAAAGACATGGTGCATGTCTACGACTTCTCTCAGATGCTCTGCAAGGCTGCCATAGCAGATCGAGACGGAGGGTTCTACAATATTGGGACTGGGGTACCCGTCACCCTTCAAGAGCAATGTCAAGCCATCATTGATGTATTCTCGCCAGAGGATAATAAGTCAGTGATCAAGTATATAGACCCTGATCGGGCAAGCGGAGGAGGATTTCTGATGGATATATCAAATGCTGAGAGAGAGCTGGGGTACAAGCCTGAGTATGATGTGCATCGTCTATTTGAGGACTATAAAAAGGAGATGCAGATAGATCGATTCCTTGAGCTTAGAGGACGTTGATCGGCGTGGTTAGAGAGATTGGCTCAGACTTCGAGATGTATGAAGGTGAAAACCCGGCTGAATGCCGGCTTTTCACTCAGGCTACACTCTTAGCATCGGGTAGACAGGCGATCTACAATGCTGTGATGATGGCGTCAGCAAAGAGGCTATGGATACCTGCTTACTTTTGCTACGAAGTCATTGATACTCTTAGATCCTATGGTCTCGAGATTGCTTACTACGATGACCACCCTCTTGCGAAAGTAGGTGAGAGCCCTGTTCTTATGCAGCTGAATCCTGATGAAGCGTTGCTCCAAGTCAACTACTTTGGGCTCAGAGCCTCTAATGTGCGTCCTAATACTGCTGCTGTCGTCATTGAAGATCAGACACATAATCTTACTGCTTCGGGAGGGGGTGATGTAAAGGTGGCGTCTCTGAGAAAAAGTCTGCCTGTAGCATTGGGAGGTGCTATTTTTACTTCTTCCCAAAACACTTTGACCCTATCGCGGTCCACTGAAACAGAAAGTCTCGCAAATAGGAGATACTCCTATATGCGTCTCAAATCAATGTACTTGAGGGGGGAGATAAGCAACAAGGATACTTTTAGAAGTGGCTTTGTAGAGAGCGAGGGAGAGGTGGCTTTGCTACCTATATCGCAAATTGACTCCATATCTAAGAAACTAATCAATGACTTTGACGTGTACTCGCTTTTTAGCAAGAAGTTGCAGAACTGGAGCTACGTCAACAGGAGATTGGGTAAACGACTTGATATTATGCAGCCGGAGGATAATAGCTGCATCCCTTTTTCTGTTGTCGCACTGACGGCTGATAAGTCAGAGCGTGACGCACTTAGGAAGTATTTGATCAGCCAGAGTATATACCCTGCTGTGCTATGGGTGATGCCCCCGCGCCAAGAAGATATCTATCCCGAGGCCTTTGACCTATCGGAGCGTCTATTGTCGCTTCATTGTGACTATCGATATGATTTAGGGGATATGGAACGACTATGTAAAGTGATTGAAGAATTTTATGGCTACCATTGAGTTCATTCCAGTTGACGAAAATCAGCGATGGGATAGTATTGTTACTGGCTTTCCCAACTATGATGTCTATTATCTAAATGGTTATGTCAGAGGCTTTCAGCTGCACGGTGATGGTGAGCCGTTGCTCCTCTACTACCACACAGAGGCTCTGAGGGCGATTTATGTCTTTATGAGACGGCATACTGCCATCGATGGGCTGTATGATGCGATTACACCATATGGCTATGGGGGAGTGCTTTTTGATGGAGAAACGTCGGAGGAGAATCTTAGGGACTTCTATGCGGACTATGTCACTGCTATGAGAGGAATGCATGTGGTGTGTAACTTCGTCCGCTATCACCCGGTGCTGAGGAATGTCGATCCAATGCGCTCCCTTTCGACAGTTGTCGACCTCGGGGAGACTGTCGCGATGGAGCTGCAGAGCGAGGAGCAGATCTGGGACAATATCACCAGTAAGCACCGCAATATGATACGCAAGGCATCCAAGAATGGTGTTTCCATACATCATGCAAAGGATCCCGCGCTCTTTGAAAACTTTAGACAGATCTATAACGCCACTATGGACTCTGACGAGGCGGATGAGTACTATTACTTTAAGCCTGAGTTCTATGAGTCTATCCAGAGAGATCTGTCAGAACACTATGAGATGTTCTATGCGGTGTGTGATGAGAGAATTATTGCTATGTCTATTATGCTCTTTGCCAATGGCAGGCTCAATTATCACCTCTCCGGAAGCGATTACGAGTACCGTCGTGTCGCACCATCCAACTTACTCCTCTACGAGGCGGCCCTTTGGGGGTGCCGGCAGGGGATGAAAACCTTTCACTTAGGGGGAGGTGTCGGATCGGGTCATGATGGTCTCTATAAGTTTAAGGCAGGCTTTAACCGAAACTCTGACTGTCGGTTCTCTATTGGTAAGGAAATCTTCGACCAAGAGGCCTATGACCAGCTGGTAGAAGTGAGCCGTCAGACGAGAGCAGACTTCGACCCTGCTAGTACATTCTTCCCCATTTACAGACAATAGAAAGTTTTTGGTGCAGGACATAATGTCACTCGGTTATTTTCTTAAAACTGAATTGTCGTATGAAATTGTCCCTTAGGTCTGGACAATATGTCTTGACGCAATAACGGCTCACTTTTTGAAATGATATAAATGCATTTAGATGTTTAACTTTTAGAACCCGGCTAAAGACCGGAAGTAAAGACAATGGGAATAAAACCAGGACCCAAGAGAATCGCTAAATCCACTGGCAAGCCAGATCGGAGACAGAGAGACAACAAGAGTACCCCAGGTAATACGAGTACTCTAAAGCCCCACAAGCATAAGAAAGGAGACTGATTAGGGGTAAGTGTGATGAAGAGTGGTTATGTATGGGCATAACCACTCTTCGTTTTGATCATAAACGACAATTGCTTGCTTGGTTTTATTGAGCTTAGTGCTATTTACTGGTGCGATTGTGCTAGCAAATGCTTTAGTGAAGATCGCATCATGCTGTAGACGGATTTATCGCTGGTCCTGCTAGCTTATATCGTAGTGTGTGGTTAGTATATGCGCTTATTTACCACGTCTCTTTATTATGGCTGCAGAACGCAGAAATCACACCTAAGTGCAGATAAGAGACAACCGGGGTGTGCGGGGATAGTATCTTTGCAGTCGATATGAGGGGCGTTCTGCTGATGTGCCTAGTTTTTGGTATTGGCATTGACCTTCTCTGTGGTGGTGCGGTCCTTTATTACCCTTTGTTAATATGGCTTGAC
>QWBY01002335.1_pt1 | contig 10992 bp, 13 predicted proteins | sample 1972471 | NCBI WGS metagenome assembly QWBY01 (sample SAMN09866722, study PRJNA288562) | Human gut metagenome isolate term6_stool, whole genome shotgun sequencing...
TACAGATTAAGGGCTAAAAGAACTCCAAACCTATCTCTTAGTGGAGCCGAAAGCATTCCTGCTCTTGTTGTAGCTCCTATTAAGGTGAATTTAGCAAGATCAATCCTGATTGATTGGGCATTCGGCCCTTTTCCTACAATAATATCTAGAACAAAATCTTCCATGGCTGAATATAAGATTTCTTCCACTGATCTATTAATTCTATGAATTTCATCTATAAAAAGGACATCTCCTTCGCCCAAATTTGTAAGAATACTTGCAAGGTCTGAGGGTCTTTCTATAGCAGGCCCACTTGTTACTCTTAAATTAACACCCAATTCATTGGCAATTATTGTAGAAAGTGTTGTCTTACCTAAGCCTGGTGGTCCTTGTAATAGGACGTGGTCTAGGGGCTCATTCCTTGATAGAGATGACTTTATAAAGATATCTAGTTTTTCTTTAACCTTGTCTTGACCAATATAATCTTTCAGCCATCTTGGCCTGATACTACTTTCTGCTTGTAGATCTTCTATTTGTTCGTTGCTTCCAACTATTCTTTCATTTTCATCATACATTTAATCACCTATATCAATCTCTTAAGACTTTCTTTGACGATCCCTTCGAGGCTTAAATCTGTATCTTTAAGATCAAACAAGACTTTTTCGACGTCATTTTTCTCATAACCAAGATTTAAGAGAGCTTCTCTAGCGACATCTATTTCATCGTTTTCCTTATTGCCTACTTTTATGTTTTCTACAGGTAGGAATTCCATCTTCTTGATCTTATCAACAAGCTCAAGGATAATCCTTGATGCGGATTTTTTCCCTATTCCTTTAGCAACTGTTAGTTTATCGATATCGTTATTAAGTATTGCAGTTTTTATTTCATTAACAGAAATAGATGATAGAATTCCCATTGCAATCTTTGGTCCGATCGTGGAAACAGATGTTAAGAGTGTAAACATCTCTAGCTCATCTTTTGTAAAAAATCCAAAGAGGGAAATATCATCTTCTCTAACTTGCATGGAAGTATAAATCTTATATTCATTATTTATCTCTATGTTAGCTAAGGTAGTTAATGAAGAAAATATCAAATAACCCATGTTGTTGTTCTCAATAATAAAACTATCCTCATTGATCGATCTTATATGACCTATAATATATGAAATCATTAATTTAACCTGTATCTTTCTTTAAATCTCTGACTTAGTGCGTGACATAGGGCAACAGATAAGGCATCTGCAGCATCATCCGGTTTGGGGATTGCTTTTAGATTTAATAATTGGGTAATAGTAAGTTGCATCTGACTTTTGCTAGCCCTTCCATAACCTGTTATGGCTTGCTTTATCTGTAAGGGTGTGTATTCATAAATAGGAAGCCCCTTTTGTTGAGCACAAAGAACCTGAATTCCTCTCGCATGACCAACTATGATAGCAGTCTTTACATTCGAATTAAAAAACAACTCTTCAATTGCGAACTCATCCGGTTTGAACTCTTCGATAATTTCGTGCAAATTATCATACAAAAGCTCCAATCTTTTCCCTGTCTTAGTCTTAGATGAAGTTGTTACAACACCATTTTCTAATACTTTAATCTTATTTTCTTTAAATTCAATCACTCCGTATCCCATAATGGCAATACCTGGATCTATCCCTAATATTCTCATAATCATCAAAATAAAAAGGGCTATATGCCCTATTGATATCTCTTAAACACCTCTCTAATTAGCCCTCTAAAGTAATACTCTGCATAAGTATCTACAATTGATTTATACAAGTAAGTTAAAGTTTTTTCGTACATTTTCTTCGATTGTTGGCTTGTTATGTCTTCCGTATAAATAGAATCAGTGTCAAAACTTAGCTGCTTATGGGTTGTTGTATCTATATTGTAGATTTTATCCCTAATCAACATATCAGCGTAAACTTTTATGTCTTTGTTAAGCTCCTTGACTAGTCCCTTGTTATTATAAATATTACTCTTGAAATTATCAGAAATTTCGATAATTACAGGATCAAATCTATTGTAGTGAAAGTTTGTACTTTCAATTAAATAATTCACACCCAAATCATCAATCAACTTATATTCTAATTGATCAACTGCCTTCTTATCCCTAAAAGCTCTATATTGGGCTTTTATAGAAATAATATATTCATATCTATAAATATCTTGTCCAATCAACCTATCTAAGGAATCAATAACCTGATCAATATCTCTTAGGTTCCAAAAATATTTTTTAAGGTTCTTCAGAACATAATCTTTAACATAAAAACTATTTTTGGAAAAATAAACAAAGTTTTTATCATGTAATAAAGACATAAGCGTATTCAATGAGTATATATCTTCATTTATCAAAAAATTATATTCAAGTTTTTCAATTATTGGATATCTTTCGCTTAAATCTGCCTTCATTACTTCCTTACCTCTTATACTATTTTACCATAAAATCAGACACAAAAATCATAAATTTTTCAATCAGAGAACAAAAATAGCTAAATAAAAGAAATAATATTCATGAAAAATTTATCTTTGTATATTTTTCTTTAAATTTAGCCAGAATCAATTTTATAATAAAATGATATTCATCAAAATCTTAAAACTTTTTAAATTCTACGACCATATCTTTTAGTCGAAAATTGTAGTTCACATCTTTTCTTTCTATATTAATTACTGCTTTTTCTCTAAGATCATCTCTAGACAATAGCTTATTAATAAGCTCAAAACTCGGATTTATTGCATGAGGATTGCCCACCATTTCAAACATGGTTATGTCCCCATTAGTATCACCATAAGAAAAAGAGTTTTTTAAATCTATTTCATATCTATGATCCAAATCTTTAATAGCGGATAGTTTACTATTACCATCCCGCATAGGTATTACTTTACCAGAAAATTTATTATTTTCATCAAAAACATAGTCGGTCGATATAGATTCTGTCGCTCCATAGAAATTAGCAAAATGATCTACCAGAAAATTTGGGGAACCAGAAATAAAAAATATTAAATCGCCCCTCATCTTGTGCTTTTCGACAGCCTTTCTCGTAACTAAATAAACTTTATTTTTATTTTCTTCAATGACTAGCTTTGAATACTTTTCTATAATATCCCTTTCAAGCCCTATCATACTTTTTTGATAAACTAAGGCTGCCCTATCTAGATAATCTTCGTAGGCGCCGAGCCTATTTTGATATTTTTCATATAAGGGACCTATCTCATTAGTCCAAATCTCTTTTGGAAGAATTCCATCTTCTGTAAGCTTTATAAAGTGCTCAATTAGAAGAGAATTTCTAAATAGTGTTCCATCAATATCAAAAAACGCTGCCGTTCTTTTATTCATTCTATTTTTCCTTATTATCTGATTTTTTCCTAAAATTTCTCTTCTTGGCTACTCTTTCCTTAGATGAGTTATTATTATCGTTAGATTCTAGTACTTCAACTTTACTTCTTATATCGACTACGAGTTCTATAAGAAAACAGACTATTATACCTACTATGGAAGCAGATCCCAAAAATATAGCAATCCAAGCCATATTTAAGCCTGTATTACTTGTAAAAATAGTAATAGAAATTATTCCAATTATTAATGCCAGTATACCAACTGCAAGTGAAGGAATGAATTTTACTATCCTTTTTTTATTAATGAAATATATAACTATAGATATTGCCGCCATAATGAAAGATACAATAGGTACTATCGCTAGCCTAGATGAGTATTGGGAAACCAAATTAATTAATCCAGCCATAATTCCTCCCTTAGTTTAACTCAATCCTATTTATCTTTATTTTATCATCAATCTCTAAAATAACAAAACCATAAAAACCATCTCTAGCTAAGTAAGGAGATCCAGGGTTTAGAAGAAGTATACCATTCTTGATCTCGTTTACGTATTTGTGAATGTGACCAAATATAATGATATCACAAGATTCCTTCTTTGCTTTTTCTAAAATATTCTCATAGGTAAAATCGATATTATATCTATGACCATGACTTAAAAAAATTTTCTTATCCCCAAGGTTAATAACTTTATCATAATCTTCTTCTATAAAATAATCATTATTTCCCTTCACAGCATAGTAGGATATCCCAGTTTCATAATAAATCTTCTCTACATCTTCAAGACCATCACCAGCATGAATTAATAAGTCTATATCATCATGGGTAAGTATATAATCGCTTATTGCATCATGCATTCCATGAGTGTCACTTGTTACTAAAATTTTCATATCTCACCTAAGAACTTCTTGAATTTCGCCATGGCTCTTGCCCTATGTGATATTTGGTTTTTTTCTTCTATCGTCATCTCTGCAAGACTTTTTTGAGAATTCTCAGGGATGAAGATTTTATCATAGCCGAACTCTCCGCTACCCTTTTCTATCTCGCTAATATAGCCGTCAAGTCTTCCTGTAAAACGAAAGACTTCTCCCTTTAAGTTAATATATGAAATCACAGTCTCAAAGTAGGCACTACGATCATCTTTATTAGACAATTCATCTAGTAACTTCTTACGGTTATCCTCATAGGTTGCATTCGCCGATGCATACCTATGTGAATGTACACCAGGCCTATTATCTAGAGCTTTTACAAAAAGACCTGTATCATCGGCAAAAACTGCCCTCCCCGTTAATTGATAAAGCGCACTAGCCTTCTTATATGAATTTTCTTCTAAGGTATTTCCATCTTCAACTACATCAAAATTACTGATTCCAATGTCTATAGGCACTTTAATTGAATCATTAGATAGCATTTCCTTAACTTCTTTTAATTTATCTTTGTTTCCAGTTGCAAATAGTAATTCCATATACTCTCCTTATAAAATAATAACAGAAAAACTTAGACTTAGTCAAGTGAATTAACGTTGCTCTTCTATTATTTCGTTGTAGTTAGTAAATGCCGACTCCAAATTTTCAGCAGAACTTGCAGACTGCTCGTCGAAAGATACGATTGTAGTTGAATTCATCGTTGGTATAGAAAATATAGGATTTTTATCTATTAAATTATCCTTTATTTTATGAATCAAAATCTCATCTGGAGTTTGTATTAAGATATACTTCCCATTAGATAAGATGTGATAGTCTTTAAATTGCGCATTAATATTTCTAACTTGATCTCTTGTCAGTGAATCTTTGGTATCTTTGCCGGACTTCTTATTTAGCATTTGACTACCTATTGCAATTTCCATTGGGAAAAAGTTTTGTTCAAATTCTTCTCCATTTCCTGTAAAAATAGATGATTGAAATATCCATTGTCCCTGGTTTCTTACTATACCAAAGTTAGTGTTATCAAAGGGAATGCTTTTTTCATCAAAATTCTTAAAATTAGAATTAGCCTCATCCAATACTCTTTCTCTAAAAATCAAATCCGAATCTTCCTCACCAGTAAATTCTTGAAGCGATAGAAACTTACCTTCTTTTAGGTTCTTCATTTCTAGAATTGCATATTTTCTAATAGGATTGTCATTTATTAGACTAGTATAATCTATTGATAAAAATTCATTAGATACATAGTTTATACGCATGTTCAAATTGATATCTTTATAGGAATATCCGCTTCTTGTTGAAGTATCTCCTATTTTATCCTTAATTCTTATAGGGAAAGCTAAAATCTCATCATAATTATTTGTAATATTATTGCAATTCGCATTGATAGACCAATATTCGTCCTTATCATTTACAAATATATTGTAGGCTTTTTTGTAGGATATATCGACATCATCCTTAATTCTAATCAAATAGGTATAGTAGTTATAAGATACATAATCACTACCTTCATCAATTCTCTCCCTTACGCCTAGAGTTATTGCCTGATCTTCTGCTACTTCTTCACCTTCTGGATTTGTCATCCTTTCCTTGCTAGCCCTTTTGGAGTAGCTATTTAAGATCTTTGAATCAACTTTGTTGGAGATTTTTTCTAGGGAGATTAAGCTATCATTTACAATATAAAACATAGATATATCACTTTGTTTTATAAAATCTTTTGAAAATAACTGGCCCTGGGAAGCGTTGATTATTACATAACTTTTATCTTTAGCTACCTTTATATTGTCTATACCTCTATTTTTGAGATATTTTGATAGATTAACATATTTAGACGAAAACACTGGAGGAAAAGCATATGAATCACCTATGGCTACGAGGTTTTTGTCAATATAAACCAAATCGTCAACATTAGGGATTTGATCCTCGGAGGAATTCTTATTGCTCCTTACCTCCTTCACCCTCCATGTGCCTGTAATTGAAGGTGATTCTTGTTTAGGCATTTGTATTAGATTATTTAATTCATCGCTCTTGGAGTTAGTACACGATGATAAGACGATAACCGATACTAAAACTAAAAGTAGTCTATAAATCTTCTTCATCTTCAAACCTCGGTATCTGTACTGTTACTGATGTCCCTACTCCATACTTACTCTTAATTACAAGCTTTCCTCCATGAGCCTTAGCAATTTCTTCACATATAGATAGACCTAGACCAGTTTGTGATTTAGAAGAAGAACCCTTGTAGAATTTACTTGCTACAAAAGCTATCTCATCCTCTTTAATCCCTTCTCCATTATCCTTAACAGTAATAAAAACATTTCCATCTTCCTGATCTATTATTAGATCAATTTGACCGTTTTCAGAGGTAAACTTAATAGCATTATCAATTATATTTATCAAAACTTCCTTCATCCTATTTTTGTCAGCAAATACAGGTATCTCTTTATATACAGTTACAAAATTGAATTCTATATTTTGACTTTGTGTTCTAGGGAAAAGTTGGGCATGAACTTGCTTTGAAAGTTCTACCATGTCTAATTTTTCCTTATCGTATTTAAAACTTGATGAAGATAGTCTTGAAAAATCCAATAGATCTTCTACCATCATAGACAGTCTATCACCTTCATCTTCAATAATTTTAAGGCCTTGGTTCATCATATCTTCATTTTTTTGCATTTCTTGTGCCTGTAGAGTTATAGCCCATCCTTTTATTGATGTTAGTGGAGTTCTAAGTTCATGAGAGACTGAAGAAATAAACTCATTTTTCACATCTTCTCTTATGATAATATTTTCGCTTAGACTGTTTAAGGTGTTTGCAAGCTCTGTTATCTCGTTATTTCCTCTAATATAGGCTTTTGCTGTGTAGTCCCCCGAAGCAAGTTTCTCGGAAACCTCAATCAAATCATTTATTGGTTTTACGAAACTCGATGCAGCAAAAAAGGAAACAATTAGAGCTACTAAACTTACCAGTATACCAAATATCACATACCAGAAAGTATCATCACTAATTCTTTTATCTACTTTATCCATTGAAGAAGTTAATCTAATAATCCCAACTTGTTGATTAGCAGATACTAAAGGATAAGATAGGGAGAGCACACTCTCCCCAGTAGATTCTCTCTTATATTTTGTGGAGTTTTGCTTACCTTCTATAGCAGATTTAACATCAGGACTGTCTATAGTATTACCAATTAGATCAGATGCTAAAGAATCAAATAAAAGAATTCCAGAATTATCAAGTATCTGCACTTGAGTATCATTCGACCTATAAAATATATTTTTATCTCCAATTATAATATCTGTAAGGTCATATCTATTCATGTAATTGTTAAATTGTAATTGATTAATTCTAGCCTGATTTTTCATTGAATCTGTTAGAGCAGACTCATAATATGATCTAATGCTATTATAAGCAAATATTTCAAACCCTATAACTACTGTAATTACAAAAAACATTATGATTTTGATAACATTAAATTTAATACTGTCGTTGGGACTCTTGTTGTTATAGGATTTTATTTCTTTATCTATAAATTCATCGCTTCTAATTACTTCCATCTATAACCTGTACCCCACACAGTTTCTATAAATTCTGGTTTTGCGGGATTATCCTCAATTTTAGCTCTAATCCTTCTGATGTTTACATCAACAATTTTTGTATCATTGCTATAATTTTCTCCCCATGTTTGAGTCATTATTTCATCTCTAGTCATAGCTTTGCCCTTATTTTTGATAAAATTTTGTAAGATTGTAAATTCAGTTGGGGTTACATCTATCTCCTTGTCGTTTTTATAGAAACTTTTGGCGTAAATATTAAGGGTAAATGGTCCATCTGTCAAATTTTCTTTGCTATCATCCTTAGGTTTTGCCTGACCTAAGTTCACTCTTCTCATAAGAGATCTTACCCTTAGAATTAATTCCTGTGGATTAAATGGCTTGATAATATAATCATCCGCTCCTTTTTCAAGACCCAAAATTTTATCAATGTCTTGTGATTTAGCAGAAACCATGATTATTCCTGTCATAGGAGCTTCAGTTCGTATCTTCTCACATACTTCATATCCGCTCATACCTGGTAGCATTATATCAAGTATAGCAAGGGCAGGTTTTTCTTTTTCAAAAATTTTAATTGCTTCTTCACCACTAGCAGCTTCTACTGTTTGATAACCTTGATAATCAAGATTAATCTTCATAAACTGTCTAATTGGATCCTCATCATCAACTATTAAAATTTTCTTATTTTCCATGATTCACCCTTTCGAAGGCAATCTTTGCCGCACCAATTACTCCAGCATTATTTAAGAATTTGGCAGGAATAATATCGACCTCGCTAGGTTTATTGCAGTATTCTTGATATTTTGATACCATACCATCCCAGAAGACATCCTTGGCATGAATCACCCCTCCCCCGACTACGATAACATCAGGGTCAAAAATATTTCTTAGTGACGTTAGAAGATATCCTAAGTCAGATTGATAATCTTCCAAGACTTTCCTTGCATCATTGTCAGTTTTTACAAGATCAAAAATAGCTTGACCGCTCAATTCCTTACCTGTTAGCTTCTTGTATCCTTTAGTTAGAGCACTACCAGCGCAATAACTTTCAGCACATCCATTTTGTCCACAAGTACAAGGATCACCTCCTGCATGTAAGATCATGTGACCTAACTCAGCTCCTTGGAAATGTGATCCTGAAAGTAGACATCCTTTTTTTGTGTAAATAGCTCCGCCAAGACCTGTTCCTAGGGTAATCATTACAATATTGTCATAATCCTTGCAGGCTCCTATCCATTTTTCTGCTATTAAAGCTATATTAGCGTCATTTTCAACAAATACAGGAATATCAACAAATTCTTCAACAGCTTCTTTTAGGTTAAGTCCAGTCCAGCCCTTGATATTTCCAGCAAAGGTTACAATCCCATTTTCTGAATCAATGAATCCTGGAGTGCCAATTCCAACAGCAATAGCATCTTTATAAGAAAGGTCATATATAGCATTTTTTATATTTTCTAGAACGACTTCTCTACCCCTATTCGCATTGGTGGGTACTTCTTTTCTTTCTAATATTTCACCCTTATCATCTATTAAGCAAGCATTAATTTTAGTTCCGCCGATATCAATTCCTATAACTTTTCCCATTACAACTCCTTAAATATTTTATCCTTTAATTTTAAAAGAGATTCTTTCCTTCCAGAATAGAATTCTTTACCTTCCAAATACTCCAATCCTTCGATCTTTGAAAACCTAAGCTTATAAGCTAAAAGAATTTGATTGTTTACTCCAAACTTTTCAAGCTTTTGATTAGTACTTCTATCTCCATATTTTCTATCACCGATTATTGGTGTGGAGTTTTCTTTTAACGAAAATCTTATCTGATGAGTTTTACCTGTAATCAATTCACACTCTATTAAGCTGAATTTTCCATTGGTGTCTAATGGCTTAAAATTAGTCTTAATTCTTTTGCCATCCTTAGATTTTCTAACACGATTACGATTTTCATTTTTACTTATAAGAGTATCGATTGAAAATTCCTTTTCTACAAAACCTTTTACAATTGTTAGATAAAACTTATCAATCTTATTTTCCCTAACCCCTTTATTAAGTCTCCTCAAGCTTTCGGCATTTTTTGCTCCTATAACAAGGCCTGCTGTATTTCTATCTAGTCTATTGACTACAGCTGGCTTGAAAGTTCTATCTGACATATCAAAAGATTTGGTCTTGTACAAATATTGTAACATATTATCTACGAGATTATTACCATAATCTTTTTTAGATGAGCTATGAGTTAATAGACCAGGCTTTTTGTCCATGATTATAATATTCTTGTCCTCATAGACTATATCAAGATCGAAGTCACTTGGCTTGTAGTCGATTTTTGTAATCCATTTATCATAATCCTCGTCTTTTATATACATCTTGACTATGTCATTAGGATATACGAAATCATCCTTTTTCGCTCTCTTATCGTTAATTTTGAAATTTTTCTTCCTAATATTTTTCTGAATTACAGAAAGAGGAGCATTTTCAAAATATTTCCTCAAAAATCTATCGAATCGTTGGTTTCCGTCATTTTCACTTATTCTAACTTCTTTCATATTAATATGATTTATTTACATAAGAATCAATCAATGATTCTCTTGCCATATCACTAAATACTCCCTTTTGTTTTAAGTTATCAAGTATTTTTTTATTTTTAGAATGTAATATAAGCTTTTCTCTATCTAGGATATGAATCTCAAATATCAAGCCCTTAAGTCTTTTGGACTTTAGACTTATGTAATAGCATTCCAAGTTTTTATAATCAATCATTTCTAATAATCTTTGCGTTGCTATATCCTTTAGATAGTAATAATTTTCCCTGTCATTAATAAGCTTGTTGTACATCTTTTTTTTCTTTTTCAAATTCTGATACACTCTTGCATCAAAATTACATTTTTTAGCCATCACATTATAATATTGGTAATTATAGATAGCCTCTTTGGGGTTTGTGATTTGTGAAAAAGGTTTGAGTTCTAGTTTTTTGAAAAAATTATAATTTAGATCTAAAAACTCATCCTTATCGATCATAGCATTATCTAATAAATCTATTGATTCCTTTCTCCAATTCTCGAAAATCTTTAGTTTTTTTTCTTCAATATTCATAATAAAAAACCGCCTCCTAAGAGACGGTCATAACTAATCTTCTAGTTTTAATTCAATAACTTCTGCATCTAGAGAGCTAGGAACGTCTTCTTTTGTCCAATCTAATCCTAGGTATATG
>QWBY01002950.1_pt1 | contig 10982 bp, 10 predicted proteins | sample 1972471 | NCBI WGS metagenome assembly QWBY01 (sample SAMN09866722, study PRJNA288562) | Human gut metagenome isolate term6_stool, whole genome shotgun sequencing...
TCTGACCGTTCTTACTCTTGGTCCGTTTAAACTTGACATTAAAACACCTCTAAAAATATATTTGCCGCGGTATATTTTTAACATTCATAGTTTATCACATATATACTGGCTTGTCAACTACTTTTTAAATTTTTATATAAATATTCTTATTTAATTGAAAAAGACTCCTTAATGATATATAATTAAATGTAATAATACATTTAAAGGATGAATGCTATGTTGTTTGATAAAATTGAAAAAGATTATAAAAGAATAGATATACTTAGTGAAGCAAACCTTGTTAATTACTATGCAAGCCGCCTAGCACGTTCTAGTGACTTTGATGAGAAAAACACTTTAATTAGAGAGGTCGACATAATTAAAAGGCGCTACCATAGCTTTAAAGAGTATGTATTTGTGAAATTTTCGCAAGATGCTAGTGATGAATTCTTTAAAAATGAATTTTCGTATATTTTAAGTAATGAAGATGAGTTTAAGAAGGCAACGATTAAATTTGCGCTAACACTACTTGAAGATGACGATATTGAAAGACTTAAAAAGAGATGGGGCAAGTACTATTTTGACAAGTTAAGTATAATGCAAGACCTCTACAAGAAAGATGTTGTTGGCCTTAATATGAATGAAAACAAAATCTTGCAAGAGATTAATGAGTATAGAAATACAAAGTCGATCTCTTTTGATGGAGAAATAATTACTAACAAAACTTTAGCAAAATTCCTACTATCTAATGATAGAAATCAAAGAAAGCGTTTGTTCGAAGAAATGAATAAAAGCAACTTAGAGCGCAATAACTACTATGCACAGAAGTATAAAGATCTTGTTATTATGAGATATAAGATAGCCAAAAGGCTTGGTTATAATAACTACCTTGAGTACTCCGATAAGGAAAGATGCAGAATTAATTATAATCATAACGATATAGTTAAGTTTAGAGAGGCAATAAAAAAACATCTTGCTACTAATGCTAATGTCATTGCTGATATAAAAAAAGAAAAGCTTGGTGTTGATCAAATTTATACTTATGACCTTAAAGTATACTTTAAAGACTACAATGCTATGCCCATAAAGGATCCTTACCTATTATTAGAGAAGATAGCGAATAAGCTTGAAGAATATAATCCATTTTTAAGTAAAATAATAAGAAAGATTATAAACGATAAATCTCTTGACCTATTGCCAAGAAAAAATAAAGCTACTTATAGCTTTGCAACAAACATATATAACCACGATATAACATTTATGTTCGCTAATTATGAAGCAGACTTATTAAGCTTTTCAAACTTCATAACCTGCCTAAGCTATGCTCTAATTCTATATATAGGCTCATACAATGAGCTTATAGAGTATATTGAGCCACAAGACGATATAATTAACGCCTACTCTACTGCATTCTCATTTATTATATTGAGCTTTGCTGATGAACTATTTGAAAATGGTGCAAAAAATTATATGATTTCATATAAAATAAATCTTTTATTCGATATACTCTTCTACTGCTTAATTAATGAGTTTGAAGAGCTTATGTATCTAAATATAAACACAGATCTTGAGGAAAGATATGAAATATTTAGAAAGCTTCACAAAGAGTACTTCCCTTTCATAAGTGTTGATGAAAAAGTATTTGATGTTGGCATGTGGTGGCTTAACTACCACACTCTATTTAATTCACCTATGCTGTCAATTAATTACGCAATCGGCGACTTAAGCGGTATTGACTTCTACAACAATCTATTGGAAGATAAGGAAGAAGCATTTAAAAAGATGACGCTACTTATGGATAACGCAAGCAAAGAAGACTTCCTTACAAGCATTGAGCTTAGCGGATTAAAAAATCCTTTCAAAGAAGAAAATATTAAGGATATAATTACAAAGTATATAGACAACTTAGCTAAAGAATATAAAAAAATATAGAGGGCTTAGGCTCTCTATATTTTTTTAAAGTATATTTATTTATTTAAAGTTTTTATCTCATCAATTGACTTCTTAAAACTATTTACCAAGAAATGAATAGTCTCTCTTGGATAAGCAAGGTTAATTCTTACTGACATCTCATCCCCGAACATCGCTCCATCGGATAAAAATATCTTGTTTTTAATGAAAACTTCATGCATAGCCTTTGGACTATATTTTAATTCTGATAAGTCTACCCAGATTAAATATGTTCCTTCAGGCTTTTGAAATTTTATTCCATCTATCTTGGAAAATTCCTCGCATACATAATTAATGTTCCCCTCTAAGTACTTAAGCATCTCTCTATACCAAGATCTACCTTCATTGTAGGCTGCCTTTAACGCCTCAAGCCCAAATGGATTGACTGAGCCCATCAAAGATCTAGCTTCAACACTGATTATCTTCTCTCTTAGTTTTTCATCAGGTATAACAGCATAAGCAGTATTTAAACCTGCAATATTAAATGTCTTAGAAGGTGCCATAAAGGAAACAACTTTTTCATAATTTTTAAACACTCTCATTATTGGAGTATAAAAATTATTGCCATAAGTAAAGTCTTGATGCATCTCATCGCTTATGATAAATAAGTTGTGCTTATATGCAATTTCAGATAATCTTTCAAGTTCACTCTTAGTCCAAACTCTTCCTACTGGGTTGTGCGGATTACATAAAACTATCGCCTTGGCTAGCTTTGCTTTTTCTTCTAAGTCATCAAAGTCTATTGTATAATGATTACCATCAAATATAAGTTTGTTTTGTAGTATCTCCATGTTTTTTAGATTTGAGAAATTAAAAAATGGAGGATAAACTGGCGTTTGAATTATTATTTTCTCTCCATCCTCGACTATTGATCTAATAACAAGATCAAGTCCTGGAACAGTTCCTGGAGTAAATAGTATCCACTCCTTTTTAATATCAAGCTCATGCATATCCTTTTGCCAGTTAATAATAGCCTTATATACATCATCGTCTGGTAAAGTGTAGCTATAAAAGTCCCTGTCTGCTCTCTTTAAACATGCAGCTTTAACCTCAGGAGCTGTTGCAAAATTCATATCAGCAATTGTGAATGGTATAACCGACTCATCATTACCTGCTAAACGTGAAGTTTCATACTTAGCAGATGATAAAGCGCTTCTGTCAATTATTTCGTCAAAATCAAACATAGTACCTCCAGTAATTTTATATTTTAATCAGAAATATTCCTCCATCTAAAGCCATAGACTTCACTTGCATTCATTACAACCAAGAAAGAGTCCGGAGCATTCCTTTCTATAAATCTTTTTAAAAGTAAATAGTCCCTTCTTGAGCAAACAGTCATGATTACCGTATGTTCATTGCCAGTATATGCACCAACAGCCTTATAAAGGTTTGCTGAGTGATTAAGTTCTTTAACGATGTAGTCTTTAACAAGCTCTGGTTTTTCTGTATTTATAATAATGTTCTTAGATGTATTTAAACCGTCTATAGTAAAATCTATGATTAACCCGTTCATTATAATGCCTAGTAGTGAATATAAACCGATTTCAAGACCAAATACAATGCCTACAAATAAGGTGATGACTAAGTCGCAAAGTAGTACGCCCTTGCCAAGATCAAGTCCAGTGAATTTATTTATGATTTTAGATAGTATATCCGTACCACCAATTGATGCATATTGATTAAGTATTATAGCCATACCTACAGCAGATACTATAACAGCTATTATCATTTGTAATAGCAAGTCATCAATTATAGGTCCGTCAAGTGGAATAATTTTTTCTAGTATGAATATAATTAAAGATATACCAAGTGATGTAAGTACTGTCTTTACACCAAACTTATTACCTATGAATAAAAATCCTAGAGCGAATAAAACTATGTTTGTTGCAAATAAAACATAACTCATTGGTAAATGTAATAAATACGATAAAACAATTGCTATACCTGTAGCTCCACCTATAGTCATCTTAGTTGGAGTTAAAAAGAAATAAACAGCGATGGCAACCATAAAGGCGCCTAAAACTATTAATAAATTAGACTTTAATTTTGCGTTCATTTTATACCTTCCTATAAAATTTATGTATTAGGGGCACTTTGATGTGCCCCATTATATTACTTACTATTTTTCTTCTTTAGTATATGTTAATACTGGAGTTCTAGCTGCCAATGTTTCATCTGGTCTAGATACCATAGTTGTCTTTGGAGCGTCTAGTAAGTCTTGTGGATTTTCTTTAGCTACTCTAGCTATATCGTTAAGTGCAGCTGCATAAGCATCCAATGTTTCCTTACTTTCTGTTTCAGTAGGTTCGATCATCAATGCTTCATGAACTATTAGTGGGAAGTATACTGTTGGTGGATGGAATCCTCTATCGATTAATCCCTTAGCAACATCTAATGTTGTTACTCCAGTTTCACAGTTCTTTAGTCCGCCTAATACAAATTCATGCATACAAATTGTATCGTATGGAACATTGTAATTTTCTTTCAATTGACTTAATAGATAGTTTGCATTTAGAACAGCATTTGTTGATGCTTTTCTTAAACCATCTGAACCCATTGTTAGGATATAAGTGTAAGCTCTTACTAGGATACTGAAGTGTCCGTAGAAGTCTTTAACCTTTCCTATACTTTGTGGTCTATTGTAGTCAAGGAAGTATTTGTCATCATTTTTAGAGATAACTGGTACTGGTAAGAATGGAAGTAATTCCTTCTTGCAACCAACTGGTCCACCGCCTGGTCCTCCACCGCCGTGTGGTGTTGAGAATGTCTTGTGAACGTTGTAGTGAACAACGTCGAATCCCATGTCTCCAGGTCTTGAGTGTCCCATAACTGCGTTCATATTAGCGCCATCGTAGTACAATAGACCGCCTTTTCTATGAACGATTTCAGCTATCTTTTCAATATTTTTGTCAAATAAACCTAAAGTGTTTGGATTTGTAAGCATTAGACCAGCAACTTCTTCAGTCATAGCTGCTTCTAGTGCTTCAAGATCAACTAAACCATTTTCATCTGACTTAATTTCTACAGGAGTAAATCCACCCATAGAGCAAGTTGCAGGGTTTGTACCGTGAGCAGAGTCAGGGATAATCATCTTGTTTCTGTTCATATCTCCTCTTGCTTCATGATATGCTCTTATTAGTAGAACACCTGTTAACTCACCATGCGCACCCGCAGCTGGTTGCAATGTTGCTCCGTCCATACCGGAAATTTCAGCTAGTGATTCAGCAAGGTCATACATTAATTTTAAAGCGCCTTGTGTGCAACCATCGCCTTGGTATGGGTGTAAGTCTCTAAAGCCTTCAAGAGCAGCCATATCTTCATTAATTTTAGGGTTATACTTCATTGTACATGATCCTAGTGGATACATGCCGTTGTCAAGTCCGTAATTCTTTATTGAAAGATTTGTAAAGTGTCTTACTACGTCTACCTCAGATAATTCAGGTAGGTCTAGTTCTTCTTTATTTAAATATTCACTTGGAATTACGCTATCTAATTTTAAATCTTCAACATCAAGATCTGGTAAATTGTATCCAGTTCTACCGGGTCTTGAAATTTCAAATATTACTTTGTCATATCTATCTAACATTCAACACCCTCCAATACTTCTACTAATTTATCCATTTCTTCTTTTGTTCTCTTTTCAGTAACAGCAAGCATGAATGCGTTCTTGTATTCATCACCGTAGAACCAAGAAAGTTTAAATGCATCCATGAAACCATTAGCTGTAAGAGCTGCGTTGATCTTATCTACGCAGATATCGCTAGTAATAACGAATTCTTTGTAGAATGGTTTATTATACATTAATTTAAATTTACCAGATTTGCAAAGTTCTTTTTGTAGATAATGAGCTTTCTTAGCGCATTGCTCAGAAACTTCTCTTAAGCCCTTCTTGCCCATAAGTGACATGTAAATTGTTGCACAAAGTACATTTAAGCCTTGGTTTGAGCAGATGTTTGAAGTAGCCTTATCTCTTCTGATATGTTGCTCTCTAGCTGTTAATGTTAATACCCAAGATCTCTTACCGTTTCTATCAACTGTTTGACCAGCGATTCTTCCTGGTAATTTTCTCATGAACTTATCAGTTGATGAGATGAATCCAAGGTATGGTCCACCATAAGATAGTGGTATACCGAATGGTTGAGCTTCACCAACTACTATGTCAGCACCGTAATCTCCAGGTCTTTGTAGTATACCTAGTGAGTTAGTGTCAACGTCAGCGATGAAGTATGTTTTCTTGAACTCATGAGTTAAGTCGCAAGCAGCCTTCATATCTTCGATAACTCCAAAGAAGTTTGGATTTTGCATAATTACGCATGCTGCATCATCGCTTAGCTTCTTCTTTAAATCATCTAAGTCAGTTGCTCCATCTTTGATGTCAACTTCAACAACTTCTATGTTATGGCTGTGTGTATATGTGTCTAGAACCATTCTAGCTGATGGACTAAGTGCTTTTGATACTATAACTTGTTTCTTACGAGTTGCATTGCAGCACATTAGAGCTGACTCTACAACACCGTTAGAGTTGTCATATAGTGAAGCATTTGTAATAGGTAGTCCTACTAGATTGCTCATCATTGTTTGGAACTCAAATATCATTTGTAGAGTTCCTTGAGATACTTCTGGTTGATAAGGTGTATAAGAAGTGTAAAACTCGCTTCTTGATGCTATAGCACCAATTACTGAAGGGATGTAGTGATCATATGCTCCTGCTCCTATGAAGCAAATTTTCTTATTTGTAGAGCAGTTCATATTTGCAAGATCGCTCATGATCTTTCTAACTTCTAATTCTGATTTATGTTTAGGTAAGTTTAACTCGCCTTTGAATCTAACACTTTCAGGAATACAATCAAATAATTCTTCTTCAGACTTTACACCTATCTTGTCAAGCATCTCTTTTATGTTTTCAGGTGTTTGACTAAGATATGGATACATACTAGTCCTCCTTAGCAAATTCAGCGTATTTTTCGTCGTCCATTAAATCGTCTAATTCAGATGGGTCACTCATTTCAATCTTGAATATCCAAGCGTCATATGGTCCTTCGTTGATTAGAGCTGGTTCATCGTCAAGTGCTTCGTTAACTTCAACTATCTTTCCGCTAGCTGCAGTGAAAACTTCTGAAGCTGCCTTTACTGATTCAACTGATGCTACTGCATCTCCTTTTGAGAATTCATCATCAATTTCAGGTAATTCAACATATACTATGTCTCCTAAGTTGTGTTGAGCGTAGTCAGCTAAACCAACTGTAGCGATGTTTCCATCAACCTTAACCCATTCGTGATCTTCTGTGTAAAGTAAACCTTTTTTAATTTCCATTGTAAATTCCTCCTATTTGTATAATTTATTTTTTAATGTCTTTTAAGAATTTTCTGCTAATTTGTTTAGCTTTTTGAGCTTTTCCTCTGATAATTACATCAAATTCAGCTCCCATTTCCTTGTAAGATGCATCGATTAGAGCGTTACCTATCTTCTTGCCAAGTGTTGGTGATAGATATCCTGTTGTAACGTAACCTATCTTCTTGCCGTCTTTTTCAATTTCATATCCTTCTCTTGGTATAGCCTTATCAATCATTTCAAAGCCAACAAGTGTTCTCTTGTTATCAGCTTTGATCTTCTTAAGAGCTTCTTTACCAATAAAGTCAGCTTCTTGATCTAGCTTAACGAAGAAGTTTAGTCCGCCTTCTACTGGAGAAATATCTTGTGATATTTCATGGCCATATAGTGGAAGCATAGCTTCAAATCTAAGTGTATCTCTACATCCTAGTCCGCATGGTTCAATTCCAAACTCTTCTCCAGCCTTTAACACTTCTTTGTAGATGTGAACTATTGAATCATTATCTGTGTAAATTTCAAATCCGTCTTCTCCAGTGTATCCTGTTCTAGAGATTAAAACTTTTTTACCAGCAAGTACAAAGCCATCAATGAAGTGGAAGAATTTGATAGTATCTAGATCTACGTCTGTTAATTTTTGTACAGCTTTTTGTGCAAGTGGTCCTTGAACAGCTATTTGTGATGTTTGATCTGAAACATTTTCAACCTTAACATCAAAGTTTTTAGCTTGTTTAGTAATCCATTCAAAGTCTTTTTCAACATTTGCTGCATTGATTACTAAGAAGAACTTTTCTTGGTTGAATCTGTATACTAGTAAGTCGTCTACAGCGCCACCATTTTCGTAACACATAACATTGTATTGTACTTGTCCGTCTTCGATAGCGTGTAAGTCATTAGTAATTAGATGATTTACAAAGTCAAATGCATCTTTACCAGTAACCCAAACTTCACCCATGTGAGATACGTCAAATACCCCTAGTTTTTGTCTTACTGCATTATGTTCCTCGATTAAACCTGCATATTGAACTGGTAGTAACCAGCCAGCATAATTTACAATTTTGCCACCTAGTTTTACATGTTCATCGTATAAAGCAGTTTTTTTGCCTTCCATTTTTCATCCTCCTTAATCTACATTTATAATACACAATATTGTTTGCAAGAAATATTTCAACACCTAAGCTAAACTAAGCATCAAAATATTAGGCCTCCTTGTCTTCTTAATATTGTTAATTATTATAGCGTCGTGAAAATTTCTTTAGGAACACTTTACTATGTTCACAAGAGAAATCTTCGATTTCATTATAACATATAAAATACATTTTTGCTAATATTTTAACTTTAATTTTTATAAAATTTATATTTATTTGAAATAATTTAGCAATTAATATATAATTTAAATAAATAAACATATGAGGAGGCATCTATGCAGATAAAAAATTTAACTATTAAACTTAAGAAAGATGGTAGAAGCATAATTGACAATTTAACGTTTTCTATAAACAATGGCGACAGGCTTGCACTTATAGGCGAAGAAGGTAATGGTAAATCTACTCTAATTAAGGCGCTTACAAATATAAACGATGTCCTTACTTATGCGGATATAAGTGGCGAGATTAGCTGTGATGAATCTATAGCAATAGTGCCTCAAATAGCTACAGCTGATGTGCTTTGTAAAAGTTTGAGTGATCTTATTTATGATAATAATGGGCTTACTGTTGATATAGGCGAATTTTATAAATTAATCAACGCTTTTAACGTCGATGTGAACGACTTGGAAAGGAAGCTTGAAACATATTCAGGCGGAGAGAGAATGAAAATTTTAATTTCACTCGCTATAGCAAAGGGTCCTTCTCTACTAATACTTGATGAGCCGACTAATGATATAGATTTTGAGTCTATGGAAGTTCTTGAGAGAGTGCTTAAAGACTTTAACGGAAAAATCATCTTTGCAAGTCACGATACATACTTCATCGAAAAACTAGCAAATAAAATAATACATTTTGAACTGCTTCAAAATAAAACAAAATCACGTATAAATATTAGTGGTAATGACTACGATACTTATATTAAACTTAGAGAAGAACAAATTTCTACTCAAATGCAAAGAGCTAAAAACGACAAGGCGCGCATGGATGAAAAAGAGGCACGGTGGAGGCATGTTCATGATAGCGTAGAGCATGATCTTAGAAAAGAAAAAAACGACAGATTAGGTAGATATCTTAAAAAGACTATGCACGAAGTAAAGGCTCACGAAAAGCTTATTGAGTGGGAAAAAGAAAAGGCAAATGTGTTTTAAACTTGCATCTTAAAGTGTTAAGAGCTAGTGATAAAATACTTGCTAAAGATATAAATCTTGAATCATATGGCAATAATAAAATTGCTATCGTTGGAAAGAATGGTGCTGGCAAAACAACTCTATTAAACATTATTAAAGATAATATAAGTAAAGACTTAAGACTCTCGTATATGCCACAAAACTATGAGGAAGAACTAACTGTTCATAAGAACGCTATTGAGTATTTAAGAAATGACTTTACTAAAGATGAAGAAACTAAGATTAGAACTTATCTTGCTTCTCTAAAGTTTACTAAAGATGAGGTGACTAAAAACATTTCTGAACTTAGTGGCGGACAGAAAGCAAAGCTATTTTTTGCTAGGATGCAGCTTATGGAGCCTGATATTTTAGTTCTTGATGAGCCAACAAGAAACATATCGCCTCTCTCCTTACCTAGTATAAGTAATGAGATGAAAACCTTTGGCGGAGCCATCTTCTTTGTTTCGCATGATAGATACTTTATAAATCATGTCGCAGATGAAATATATGAGCTTGATGAAAGCGGCTTAATTAAAAGATCTCAAATTTAATACTCACAAAAAAAAGACCTTGCATATGCAAGGTCTTTCGTGTATATAGTAATAAAACTATCTCTTTGAGAATTGTGAACTCTTTCTAGCTTTCTTGAATCCGTATTTCTTTCTTTCTTTCATACGTGGATCTCTAGTTAAAATCCTGCTTTCTTTAAGATTGATCTGTATTCAGGATCAACTTCAAGTAAAGCTCTTGATAAGCCATGTCTTATAGCTCCTGCTTGGCCTGTAAATCCTCCACCGTTTACTAAAACGTAAACATCGAATTTACCAAGTGTGTCAGTTAAATTAAGAGGTTCACGAACAATGTTTTTTAATAACTCTTCTTTTAAATATTGATCAATATCTCTGTGGTTGATAGTAAATTTACCATCGCCAGGCACTAATCTTACTCTAGCTACTGAAGATTTTCTTCTGCCTGTTCCTTGAATAAGTTTTTCCATCTATTCGTCCTCCTTCCTAAAATTCATATACTTCTGGCTTTTGAGCTTCGTGATTGTGTTCTGCGCCAGCATATACTTTTAACTTTCTAAACATTTGTCTTCCTAATCTGTTCTTTGGAAGCATACCTCTAACAGCTAATCTAATAGCCATTTCAGGGTTGTTTTGCATCATATCTTGGTAACTGATTTCTCTAAGTCCTCCAGGATAACCTGTGTGATAGTAGTGTTTCTTTTGTAATAATTTCTTTCCTGTTAATTTTACCTTATCAGCGTTGATGATGATAACGAAATCACCTGTATCAACATGTGGTGTGAAAGTTGCTTTGTGTTTTCCTCTTAAGATCTTAGCAACTTCGCTTGCTAGTCTACCTAGGACTTTGCCTTCAGCGTCTATAAGTAACCATTTTCTCTCA